>Ga0196981_1000120_pt1 | contig 74684 bp, 57 predicted proteins | sample S3_2013CmetaG_FD_155462 | JGI IMG/M metagenome (GOLD analysis project Ga0196981, IMG submission 155462) | Soil microbial communities from Anza Borrego desert, Southern California, United States - S3_20-13C | ecosystem: Environmental > Terrestrial > Soil > Desert | place: USA: California... | reverse complement strand
TGTTTGGACAAGGGGTACGACTTTGACGAGGTCCGCGAGATCGTCCAGACGTTCGGGTTCACGGCCCACATTCGAACGCGCGGCGAGGAGGCCCAGGCGATCAAGCGGGAAGCTGGATTCAAAGCGCGGCGCTGGGTCGTGGAGCGCACGCACAGCGGGATGAACCGCTTTCGGCGCATTCTCATCCGCTGGGAGAAGCGGGCGGATACCTACCTCGCTAGGTTGCATCTGACCCTGGGCATCATCACTTGGCGGGCTACCGGCCTATTGGGATAGGCTCTTACAGTCATCTTCGAAGGTTTTGGCGATTCCTGTCAGCGATTTCTCTGCTGACGATCCACGTTGTCTTATCAAGGCGGGAGTGGTGGTATAATGATGGCATATTACCACCAGGAGACAGCCATGCCGGGCATCACCCTCAAGAACATCCCCGACGCGTTATATCAGCGGTTAGTGGATATCGCTCGACAGCATCATCGAAGTCTTACGAAAGAAATTCTTTTCGCTCTCGAACGGCATGTTCAGCAGCCATCCCACGACAAAACCGAACTGCTGCAGCGCATTCGGGCGGTACGTGACCGTTACCCCCCGAATATCGGTGAAACCGATGTGGATCGCTGGAAGGAGGCTGGCCGGCCATGATTTTGGTCGATACCAACCTGCTTGCTTACTTGCTGTTGCCAACCCCCTATACGGCTAAAGCCGAGGCAGTTCTGATCAAGGATTCGGATTGGTTCGCGCCCCAACTTATCCATTCCGAATTCCGCAATGTTCTTCTCGGTGCAGTTCGTCGCAATGATATCGCTCGGAGCGATGCCGATAGTTTTTTGGCTCGAGCGCAAGAAGTCATTACGGTACCCGAAACAGCCATCGACGGACCTGCAGTGTTCGATCTTGCAATTGAAAGCGGCTGCAGCGCATACGATTGCGAGTTTGTGTGGCTTGCCCGCTATCTGCGAATCCCGTTGGTAACGGCAGACAAGAAAGTGCTGCATGCGTTTCCGGGACAGGCGGTAGCAATCGAACAATTCCTGGGTACAACGACCCCGTGAAGTATTGAAACGGGACCACGGTGGATACCACCCCAACAGAAGTGTTCGGGGCATTGGGCCGAACGCAGAAACCAGCAGTGAGGACACCCGGACAACGTCTCCAGTGTGATAAAAAATCAGAATGTTAAACGTATTTAACTTTCGCGATACCTTGATCGAAGGGTATCGCACCTTCTCTCGCAGTTTTGTTCGAATCGAAGCCACCGATATCCGCGATGAAGTCGAGCGGCAATATGCAGAGGGACGTTATTGGCCGGAGCCACTCATCCAGATCAACCCGAACTATCAGCGCAAAGGGACTGTCCAGCAACTCGCTGCAGAAGGACTTCTCCATAAGGCCTGTGCAGAGATATTTCAAATCGGGAAGACTGAAGGACAAGCCCTGCCGTTACAGCTTTACGCCCACCAGATGCAAGCAATTGCCAAGGGCCAAAATCGGCAAAGCTATGTCGTCACAACCGGCACCGGTTCGGGCAAGTCGCTTTCGTTTTTCATTCCGGTGATCGATCGGATACTTAAGGCCAAGGAGCAGGACAAGACACCGCGCACCCGTGCCATCGTCATCTATCCGATGAACGCGCTGGCAAATAGCCAGCTCGAAGAACTCGATAAGTTTTTGCATGATTACCCGGATGGACAGCGGCCGTTCTCGGTAGCCCGTTACACTGGACAGGAGACACAGACCGAACGCACCGCCATTGCCGATAACCCGCCAGACATTCTTCTGACCAATTTCATGATGCTGGAGCTCATCCTGACGCGCTTCGACGAGGATGACCGACGCGTGGTCGAGCATTGTCATGGCCTGGAGTTCCTGATCCTCGATGAGTTGCATACATACCGCGGTCGGCAGGGGGCGGATGTCGCGTTGTTGGTTCGTCGCCTGCGAGAGCGTTTGCAAGCCGATGCCTTGGTCTGTATCGGCACCTCGGCAACCATGTCGAACGCAGGCAGTCACGCCGACCGCAACAAAACCGTAGCAGAAGTGGCCAGCAAGCTCTTCGGTGTCGGCATTACCGAGCAGGATATCATCGGAGAGACATTAGAGCGGGTAACGGACCCTCTCAAGGACGTGTCTTCCATACAGGCGCAACTCTATTCGGCAGTGACTCGGCAGGTTTTTGAGTGGGTCGATTTCGACGCGTTTCGATCCGATCCCCTAGCGATTTGGGTAGAACTCAATCTGGGCATTGAACTCCCGGACGATGAGCCGCCGCGCCGCGCCAAGCCCATGACGCTGCAAGCAGCCAGCCAGAAACTGGCCCAGGACTCTGGAAGCACCGTTGAAGAAGCGCGTAATGGTTTACAGCGTTTTCTGATTGCCGCACACGAGGTCCAGACCCTGCAAGGCCGGCCGCCTTTTGCCTTCAAGCTCCATCAGTTCATCAGCGGCCCCGGTAAAGTGCTCGCCACGCTCGAAGCGCAAGGCAAGCGCCACATTACGCTGGATGCCCAACGCTTTGCGCCGGGCCGCCAAGACGAAGGCGTTCAACTCTATCCGGTGCATTTCTGCCGTGACTGCGGTCAGGAATACCACCCGGTCTGGCGGTCAAGGCAAGACCCTGCCCGCTATCGGCCGCGAGAGATCGACGACATCGCCTCGGAGGACCGGGACGACATGGCGTATGGACTCCTATGTCCCGTTCGGGCAAGCCAACAATATCGGGGGCAACTGGAGGACTTGCCGGAAACCTGGCTGGATCTCAGTCGAGCCGAACCCAAAGTCAAACAGAATTACAAGAAAGCCGTGCCATATCGGGTGACGGTCGATGCGCAAGGCAGCGAGGGCGGCGGCGAACAGTACTGGTACATCCCCGGCAAATTCCGCTTCTGCCTGAGCTGCGGTCAAGTTCACGAAGCCCACGGCAAAGACATCAACCGCCTGTCCAGCCTCTCGGGTGAAGGCCGCTCGTCCGCGACCACCATCCTCACACTCGGCGCACTACGTCAGCTCTTTACCGAGACCGAATCCGCACTCCCGGGACAACCCGATCCACGCAAATTGCTCGGCTTTACCGACAACCGCCAGGATGCTGCCCTGCAAGCCGGGCACTTCAATGACTTCGTTTTCCTGCTGACTTTGCGCTCCGGACTGATCGGCGCTTTACAGGTCAGCAACGGCGAGTTGAATGAGGAGCAATTGGCAGATGCGGTCTTCAAGGCGCTGGGCTTTGACCAACTCGATGAAGCGACCCTCGTCGAGTACCTGCGCACGCCAAAGCTCATGGGTCTGGCGCGGCAGGAAGCACAACGGACGCTGCGCTTCATCATCGGCTATCGGCTCCTGCGTGATCTCCGTCGCGGTTGGCGATTCAACAACCCGAATCTCGATCAACTCGGCCTGCTCGCCATTCGCTACCGTAGCCTGGACGAGTTTTGCGCCGACGATTCGGCATTCACCAAGAGCGCCACGCTCGCCAAGCTGAGTGCTGGCCATCGTGCGGCTTTGTGTCAACTCATCTTCGATGCCATGCGCGGCAGTCTCTGTCTGGAAAGCCGCTATCTGGATGCCGTCGAGCAGGATAAGGCCCGCACCAGCGCCTATTCCTACCTGAACGACCGTTGGGCTTTTGCGCCGGACGAACAACTGGAAACCGCGAAGTATCTGATTCTCGGTAAGCGCCCCGAGTACAAGGGCAAACCACGGACCGACCTCGTTACCGGCGGACCACGCTCGCGCCTGTTGCGCCGAATAAAATCGGCTGGCTTTTGGAAACAAACCGCCTTTCCCGGCCAGATTCCACTATGGAAAGATCCGGAGTGGACTGAACTGGTTGAAGCCTTGCTTCAGGCTGCCAACCTATATGGTTATGTGCAAAAACACCCGATCGAGCAACAATTGGTCGGTTGGCGCCTGAATGCGGCGGCGCTGGACTGGCGCCTGACCGCCGATGAGATGCCGGTCGAAGACAGCCGCGTCAATTTATTCTTTCGCGAACTCTACCTGAATGTCGCTGATTTGCTGCGCCAGCCCGGTCACCCTCTGTTTGATTTCGAAGCGCAGGAGCACACCGCTCAGGTCGATGCGTCCCGCCGCCAATGGCTGGAGCAGCGTTTCCGCTACACCGAAAAGGATCGCCAGGACTGGGCCAGTAATCCGGCGCACGAAGCCCCGCTGGAACGGCTTCCCGTCATGTTTTGCTCGCCCACCATGGAACTGGGCGTCGACATTTCCGCGCTCAACACGGTCTATCTTCGCAATGTGCCGCCCACACCGGCCAATTATGCACAACGCAGCGGCCGGGCCGGGCGTTCCGGCCAGCAAGCCCTGGTCATCACCTACTGTGCCTCGTTGAGTCCGCACGATCAATGGTTCTTCCACCATGCCGACGAGATGGTGCATGGTGTAGTACGGGCGCCTACACCGGATTTGGTCAACCGCGATCTGGTTGAAAGTCATCTTCACGCGGTTTGGCTGGCATGCGCGCAAGTCGAACTGGATTCCAGCATCGCGCCCATGCTCGACCTCGATCAGCCGGACAAGCCGCTGATCAAGCATTACTACGACTGCCTCAATGACCCAGCGGTGCAGGAGCGGGCGCAAGAAGCCGCGGCCCGCGTTATCGATCAGCTTCGAAATGAACTCGATGGCAGCGACTGGTTCTCGCCGGCCTATGTTCGGCAGGTGATCGAACAAGCACCGCAACGTTTCTCCAAAGCCCTGGAACGTTGGCGTGTGTTATTCGATGCCACCCGCACGCAAATGAGCATGGCCGATCAGATCGTCAAGAGTCACACGGCCTCTCACAGCGAGAGGCAAAACGCCCAACGTCGTTATAGTGACGCAGCACGTCAATACGCCGTGTTGCTCAAGAGCGGCAATACCCAGAATTCCGATTTTTACACCTATCGCTACCTGGCCAGCCAAGGATTCCTGCCTGGGTACAATTTCCCCCGCCTGCCGCTGATGGCCTGGATTCCCGCCAGTGGCAGTAAGGGTGGTACGGGCCAGGATGACGAAGGCAGCATGGTCAGTCGCCCGCGTTTTTTGGCGCTTTCCGAGTTCGGCCCGCGCAGCCTCATCTACCACCAGGGTCGGACGTACCGCGTGGTACGGGCCAAGCTCAATGTGGGGTCGGTTGACCACATCTCCGGCAACAGCCAGTTGGCCACCATCTCCTCATTGATTTGCAGCCAATGTGGCTACGGCCATTTGGGCGAACCTGGCGGCGCGCAACCCGTGGTCAACACCTGTGACAACTGTGATGCCCTGCTGACCGAGCACGACTGGGTACGCGAGCTTTACCGCATCGAGACCGTCGAAACCGTGCCCGTCGAACGTATTTCCATCAACGACGAAGAGCGCCAGCGCCAAGGCTTCGAGCTCCAGACCACCTATCGTTTCCTACCGGGGCCGGATGGGGTCGTCCAAAAGTGCAAGGCAATCGTCACAAGCGGTAACGAGATATTAGCCGAGCTGACTTATGCGCCGGCTGCACGTCTGTGGCGGATCAATCGCGGCTGGCGCCGCCGCAAGGACAAGGAACGACTCGGTTTTTACATCAATCCGATCACCGGCACTTGGAGCAAGCAGGATGCTCCCGACGACAGTGACGAGGGCGGTAACGATGAAGCCCTGCTCGACAAGGTGCCTAATCAGCGCATCGTCCCATTCGTCGAGGATCACCGTAACCTGCTGATCCTGGCGCCGCTGCATCCATTATCCATCGAGGCCATGGCCACCTTGCAGGCGGCGCTCAAGCGCGGCATCGAGATGACGTTTCAGATCGAGGAATCCGAACTGGTGGCGGAACCGTTGCCCAAGGCCGACCAGCGTCAGGCACTTTTGTTCTATGAAGCGGCGGAGGGTGGCGCAGGTGTTCTCACCCGGCTGGCCAGCGAGCCCGCCAGCCTGGCGCAAGTCGCCAGCAATGCCTTGCAGCTCATGCACCACAGAGCACCGCAAGGGCTGTGGCAGCTGGACGAGTTATCGAGCTTGGAGCAGACCGACACCCTGGACAACCGCATCTGCGAGGCCGGGTGCTATCAGTGTCTGCTCTCTTATTTCAACCAGCCGGACCACGAGCACATCAATCGACGCGATACCGATGCGCTCAAACTGTTGGTGGCGCTTGCCAATGCGGAGGTGCAATCGCCCAAGCCGGCACAAAGCGCCGAACCGGCCGCCACGGCCCAAATTGGAGACGATGGCCGACTCGACCAGTGGCTGCAGGCACTTGCGGATGGCGGCTTGAACCCGCCGGACGCAACCCGGGTTACCGTCAATCAGGGCGCCGCCACTGCCGCCGGCCAGTACAAAGCCACCCGAGCACTGGTTTTTCTTGAACCAATATTGCCCGAGCTACAGAGCCTGCTGACCGATAAAGGCTGGCAAGTGCTCGACTTTTCCGATCCGGCCCAATGGCCCGCTCAATTTTCCACCCATGCCGACGTGTTCGGCCCGCACGAAAAACAACAATGACCACTCTCAAACACGACTTCATGCCTGGTAATCTCGTTCGCGCCCGTGGCCGCGAATGGGTGGTGCAAAGCGAATCGCGCCGCGACTGGCTGCGCCTGCGTCCCTTGGGCGGTGCCGACGACGACATCGTTGCCCTGATTCCCGAACTGGAATTGCAACCGGTCGAGCCCGCCACATTTCCCTGGCCGGAGCCCGATCAAGCCGGCAATCACGCCGCCGCCTTGCTGCTCCGCGATGCCCTGCGTCTCAAACTGCGCGCCGGCGGCGGGCCGTTCCGCTCATTCGGCAACATTGCCGTCGAGCCGCGCGGCTACCAATTGGTGCCGTTGTTGATGGCCTTGCGCCTGACAACTGTGCGTCTGTTGATTGCCGACGATGTAGGCATCGGCAAAACCATAGAAGCCGGCCTGATCGCCCGCGAATTGATGGATCGTGGCGAAATCGCCCGTCTGGCCGTGCTCTGCCCGCCGCATCTGGTCGAGCAATGGCAAAGCGAGCTGGAAGCCCGCTTCAATCTGCATGCGGTGGCGTTGACGGCCAGTTCGGCTTCGCGCATCGAGCGCAACCTGCCTCATGGCATCAGCCTGTTCGATCATTACCCCGTGGTAGTGGTCAGCCTGGACTACATCAAGAGCGAGCGTCACCGGGAACATTTCCTCGCCATCGCGCCGGAATGCATCATCGTCGACGAGGCCCACACCTGCGCCGCCAGTGGGCAGGGCAAACAATTGCGGTTTGAATTACTGCAACGGCTGGCGCAAGATTCGCACCGCCACCTGCTGCTACTGACGGCCACCCCGCACTCCGGCGACGAAAGCGCGTTCTACAACCTGTTATCGCTGCTCGATGCGCGCTTTGCCGCGCTGCAAGGCCGCCTATCCTCCGGCGATCCACTGCGCCAGGAACTGGCCCGTCATTTCGTGCAGCGTCGCCGCAAGGACATCGCCGAATGGCAAGCGGAAACCGGCGACGGCCGAGGCTTCCCACGCCGCATGAAAACCGAGGTCACCTACCCGCTCAGCGGCGACTGGGGGGCATTCTTCGATAATGTACAGAGCTACTGCCGCGAGCTGGCCGAAAGCATCGAGCAGTCCGGCGGCGGCAGCGCCCGCCTGATCTGGTACGCCACGCTCGCCCTGTTGCGCTGTGTCGCTTCCTCGCCGGCCGCCGCGGTCAAAGCCCTGACCACCCGCCTGGAAGGCGGTGTGGAAACCGACGAACTGCTCACCGACGAGCGCCTGCACGATGGCCAAGCGGACGATCTCGGTAGCAGCGACCTCGAACCCCCGGCCCAATTGCAGGATGCCAGCCGCCTGCAAGCCCTGATTGCCGAGGCGCAGCGCCTCTCCGGCAAAGCGGGCGATCCCAAGCTCGCCGCGCTGATCCGGCATCTCGAAGCCCTGCTGGAAGACGGCTACCAGCCGGTGGTGTTCTGCCGCTACGTCGCTACCGCCCACTATGTGGCCGAGCACTTGCGCAAAGCCTTCCCGAAAACCGGCGTGGAAGCCGTGACCGGCGAATATACCCCGGAGGAACGCCGCGAGCGGGTCGAGGCGATGGAGGAAAACGAATCGCGCATCCTGGTCGCCACCGACTGCCTCTCCGAAGGGATCAATCTCCAACACCTGTTCACCGCCGTCATCCATTACGATCTCGCCTGGAATCCCACCCGCCATGAACAACGCGAAGGCCGTGTCGACCGTTTCGGCCAGCGCGCCGGCGAAGTACGCTGCACGCTGCTCTGGGGCCAGGACAATCCGGTGGATGGCTTCGTGCTCAACGTGATTCTGCGCAAGGGCGAGGCTATCCAGCGAGAGCTTGGCGTGTTGGTGCCGCTGCCCGAAGACGAAGTTCGCATCAACCAGGCCCTGGTCAAGGCCGCGCTGATGAAACGTAGCGAAACCCAGCGCCAGCGGCCGCAGCAGATGAGTTTCGATTTCGGCGAGCCCGAGCGGATCCTCGCGCCGCTGGAAGCCCAGTGGAAGGACGCGCTGGAAAAAGCCAAGGCCAATCGCACGGTGTTTGCTCAGCGCCGCATTCGCCCCGACGAGGTGTTGCCGGAATGGCAAAAGCAACAAGAAGCCCTCGGGACCCAAGCGGATGTTCGGCGCTTTGTGCAGAGCGCCTGCGCCCGTTTGAATGCCCCGCTGGAGCCGGCGCCCAGGCAGCAATTCCGGCTACTGCCCCTGCATCTGCCCGAAGCGCTGAAGCAGCGCCTGGCCGACGAGGGCATCGCCAAGCCGCTGCTCATCGATTTCCACGAACTGCACCGCAGCCATCCGCTGGTCTCAATGCTGGCCGAACACCTGCTGGAAGACAGCTTGACCTCTGAGCGCCCCGTCGCCGCCCGCTGTGCCGCCACCCTGACCGATGCCGTGGACGTAGTCACCACGGTGTACCTGCTGCGCCTTCGCCACCAACTCGGCTACGTGCGACGCCGCGAACCCTTCCAGATGATGGCCGAGGAAACCGTGGCGCTGGCCGTGCGAGGCCGTAGTCAGCCGCAATGGCTCAGCGACGACAGCGTGGCCCGGCTGCTCGAATGCACCCCCAGCGGCAACCTGCCGGCGGAAACCCTGCGGCGCGAAATCCGTACCGCGCTGGATTTTCTCGCCAGCCACCCGCAGCAACTTCAAGCGTTGGCCGAGCTGCGCGCCAAGGCCCTGTTGGAAGATCACCGGCGCGTGCGCGAAGCGGCCCGCGATATCGGCCAATACAGCGTCCAGGCCTGCCTGCCGGTGGATGTCATCGGCGTGTATGTCCTGCTGCCGGACTCGCTGTAAGAGAACGAGAAGATGAAAAAAATCCGCAAGACTCTGGCGGCGCTCAACCTGCCCACGCTCACCCTCGAAGGCAGCTTGTTCCTCCCCGACCAGCTGGAAAAAGCCGCGCTCGGTGTCGCCCAGCACCAGACCGAAACCGACTACGCCGCCCCGAAAGGGCTCAAGCTCAAGGATGAATACGGCCGCGCCTTTCAGATCGCCTGTGCCGAGTGGAAGCACTTCGCCGTCCAGATGGAGCGAGCCGATCTGGACACGGCCGCTATCACCCAGAACTTTGTGCGCGAACTGCTGCGCGATGCCTTCGGCTACGCCCAGATCCAGCCCGTATCCGGTATCGCCGTGGCAGATCGCCGCTACCCGGTGTCGCTGCTCGCGGGCCAGGTGCCCATCGTCGTCGCCCCGCACCCGTTGGGGCTGGATGAGGCCGACCCGCGCTTCGCCATCGCCGGCAGCGGCAGCCGCAAGAAATCCGCCTTCCAGGCCCTGCAGGAGTTGCTCAACGCCAGCGCCGAACACTGCTGGGGCATGGTCTGCAACGGCAAGCAACTGCGCCTGTTGCGCGACGCCGCCACGCTCACCCGCCCCAGCTTTCTGGAAGTGGACCTGCAAGACCTGCTCGGCGGCCAGCGCTTCGCCGAATTCGCCAACGTCTGGCGTCTGCTGCATGTCAGCCGGGCACCGCTCCCCTCCGCAACCGCGAGAGGGGCAGGGGGCGAGGGCGCCTGCATTTGGGAACAATGGCGTGTCGCCGGGCAGGAAGAAGGCGCCCGCGTCCGCGCCGGCCTGCGCCTGGGCGTTACCCAAGCCTTGCTCGCCTTGGGCGAAGGCTTTTTGCAGCACCCCGGCAATGAGGCGCTGCGCGCCGCCCTCCACACCGGCGAACTCAGCAAGGACGCCTATTTCCAGCAACTCTTGCGTCTCGTCTACCGGCTGATCTTTTTGTTCAGCGTGGAAGAGCGGGGCCTGCTGCATGGCAACGACGACAGCCAGGAGGCTCTTGCCGCCCGCCGCGCCTATGCCGAAGGCTATGCGCTAGCCCGGCTGCGCGACCTGTGCCTCAAGCGACGCGCCCGCAATCGCTTCGACGACCACTGGCAGGCCGTGCGCATCGTCTTTCGCGGCTTGGCGCAGGGCGAACGGCGCTTGGCGCTGCCGGCCTTGGGCGGGCTCTTCGCCGAGAGCCAATGTCCTCATCTCGACGTTGCCAATCTCGACAACGCCCACCTGCTGGCCGCCCTGCAACACCTGCGCTGGGCGAGTCGCAACGGCACGCTGGCGCCGGTGGATTACCGCAACATGGGGCCGGAGGAACTGGGCAGCGTCTACGAAAGCCTGCTGGAATTGGTCCCGGACATCGATCTGCCCGCCCGAAGCTTCGGCTTCGTGGGCCTGACCGGCGAGGGCAGCACCGCCGGCAACGCCCGCAAGCTGACCGGCAGCTACTACACCCCCGACAGCCTGGTTCAAGAGCTGATCCGATCCGCGCTCGACCCGGTCATCGAGCAGCGCCTGGCTGCCGACCCGGCTCATCCCGCCGAGGCACTGCTGAGTATCCGCGTGATCGACCCCGCCTGCGGCAGCGGTCACTTTTTGCTCGCCGCCGCCCGCCGCTTGGCGGAAAAGCTTGCCCAGTTACAAAGCCCGGAGGGTGCCGTCAAACCGCAGGACTACCGTCATGCCTTGCGCGAAGTCGTGGCGCGCTGCATCTTCGGGGTGGACCGCAACCCGATGGCGCTGGAACTGGCCCGCACGGCCCTGTGGCTGGAAGGCTATGAGGAAGGCCGGCCGCTGTCCTTCCTCGACCACCATCTGCAATGCGGCGATGCGCTCTTGGGCCTGACCGATCTGAAAGCGCTGGAACAGGGCATCGCCAAGGACGCCTACAAGCTGCTTTCGGGCGATGACAGGGACGTGTGCAAGCGGCTGGCCAAGGCCAACGCCGCCGGTCTTAAACAACTGGAACGCGACCTCAAAGGCAAGCAAACCCGGCTGCGCTTCGACGACGCGGACAGCCTGGCCGCCCTGCAAATCCTCGAAGCCCTGCCCGAGAACAGCACAGAGGACATCGCCGCCAAGGAAACCGCCTATCGCGACTTCCTGCAGCAGGCGAAGGAGAGCCGTCTCGCCCATGCTGCCGACCTCCTGCTGGGCGCCTACCTGCTGCCAAAAACGGCGAATAGCGAATGGCGAGTAGCGATTGGTGAAACTGATGGCCACTCGTCACCTGTCACTCTCCATTCACCGTTCGCCATTCACCATTCGCCCGTTCCCACCAGCGCCACGCTGTATCTGGCCCTGTTGACCGATACCCTCGACGCCGGCCATCGGCAGCAATTGGCCGCAGCGCAGGCCATTTGCCGCGAAGCCCGCGTGCTGCACTGGCCGCTGGCCTTTCCGCAGGTGTTCGCGACGGGGGGCTTTGACTGTGTGTTGGGCAATCCGCCGTGGGAACGCATCAAGCTGCAAGAGGAGGAATTCTTCGCCACCCGCCACCGCGACGTGGCCGAGGCGAAAAACAAGGCCGAGCGCGCCCAGCGCATTCAATGGCTCTCGGAGGGCATGCTGGCCGTGAATCTGGCGAATGGGAAGTCGGCGAATGGTGAGTGGCGAGTGGCGAATGGTAAGCAGGAAGAGCGCTCGCCATTCGCCACTTACCACTCGCCATCGGAAGCGGAACAGCGCCTCTATGCCGAGTTTATCGGCGCCCGCCGCACCGCCGAAGCCGTCAGCCTGTTCGCCCATGTGAAGGGGGAAGACGGCGGTCGCTATCCGTTGACCGGCGTGGGGGATGTGAACACCTATGCCTTGTTTGCCGAAACCATCAATCAGATAACGGCGCCTCGGGGCCGTGCAGGTTTTATCGTGCCCACCGGCATTGCCACCGACGACAGCACCAAAGCCTTTTTTGCCGACATCACGCAAAGCGGGCGGTTGGTCAGCCTGTTGGACATCGAGAACCGTGATGCGGTCTTTCCCGCTGTTCACCGCAGCTACAAGTTTTGCCTGCTCACTATCCGCGGAGCGACTGGCGAATGGCGAGTAGCGAGTGGCAAGAAAGAAGACTATTCGCCGCCCCCACTGTTCGCCACTCGCCATTCGCCCGAGACGCCCCCCGCCGAATTCGTCTGTTTTGCCAGCCAAGTCGAGCAACTCAGCGATCCGCGCCGCCGTTTCCGCCTGACCCCGGAAGAGTTTCGCCTCATCAACCCCAACACGCTCACCTGCCCGGTGTTTCGCAGCGAACGCGATGCCGAACTCACCAAGAAGCTCTACCGCGCCGCGCCGGTGCTGATCGAGGAAGGCAAACCCAACGGCAACCCGTGGGGGATTTCCTTCATGGCGATGATGCACATGTCCAACGACAGCCATCTGTTTGCCGATGCGAGCCAGGTGAATGGTGAGTGGCGAACAGCGGGGACGGCGAATAGCGAATGGCGAGTAGCGAATGGAGAAGAGAAAGACCACTCGCCATTAACCATTCGCCATTCGCCATATTTGCCGCTGTACGAAGCCAAGATGATCCACCAGTTCGACCACCGCTGGGCTACATATGGGGTGAATGGCGAACGGCGAATAGCGAATGGAGGCGATGTTGACCGTTCGCCACTCGCTACTCGCCATTCGCCCGAGAGCCGCGATGTCACCCTCGCGGAAAAGGCCGACCCGCATTTCACCGTCACCCCGCGCTATTGGGTCAGCAAGGCGGAAGTCGAACAACGCCTGAACGATAAGAACTGGTCGCGTGGCTGGCTGATGGGCTGGCGGGATATTTGCCGAGCGACGGATTATCGAACGTTAATCGCGAACGTCATCCCTAAAGCTGCGGTCGGCGACAAATTCCTGCTGATGCTCCCAAATGCTAAGCCGCAGCAAGTCGCCGCGTTGCTCGGCAATCTCAACAGCCTTGCTTGCGACTTTGTTGCTCGTCAGAAAGTGGGAGGAACAGCCTTTAAATTTTTCACTATGAAGCAAATTGCGGTTCTCCCGCCCAACCGCTACACCGCCGCCGACCTCGCCTTCATCGTCCCCCGCGTCCTCGAACTGACCTACACCGCCCATGACCTGCAAGCCTGGGCCGAAGACCTGGTGAGCGAATGGAACGCGGCGAATGGTGAATGGCGAATAGCGAATGGTAAGGAAGAAGACCATTCGCTACTCGCTACTTACCGTTCACCGTCTTCCCATTCGCCCGAAGAACCATTCGCTATTCGCCGCTCGCCACTCACCCCTTTTCCCTTCGACCCCGAGCGTCGCGCCCAACTTCGCGCCGAACTGGACGCCTATTACGCCCGGCTCTACGGCCTCACCCGCGACGAACTGCGCTATATCCTCGACCCCGCCGACGTGATGGGCGAGGATTACCCCTCCGAAACCTTCCGCGTGCTCAAGAACAACGAAATGCGCGCATTCGGCGAATACCGCACCCAACGCCTGGTACTGGCGGCGTGGGATCGATTGGAGAAGGGCGAATTGTCATGAAGGCTTTGTCACCTCCTTCGGATAGCCGCGGCAAAACCTATAGACATACTTACCATCATGGTAAATACTAGAAAAAACCTGAGCGCCTATGCCGGTACGCCGCCGCCGGACGATCAGGCCGACCGCAGCATCCCCGGCGGCCCGCTGTACACAAGGGAGAAAGTGCTGGCCATACTGGCTACAGGCGAGGCGGCAATTAAGCTTTGGACGCAAAAGTGCATGCGTGATGTCCAAAAATACGATATGGAGCCCGCCGATGTCGTCGATCTGGTGAAAATCGCTTTGAATGGTGGAAAGTTCAAAGGGAGCCAGTGGTGTACCAATAAACCGGGCGGCGCCTGGGCGGCTTGCGACAGTTACCAACTGTTCTTTCGGCAATGGATAGAAACCGCCAACAAGCACATGGATGTTGAATATTATGTGAAATTTGCGATTGGGCGCTTCGGCAACATGATGTTGATCATCTCTTGCCACCCGCCCGTGGAGAGGTAGCCAGTATGAACCCTCAAACCCAACTTTGCCCGCTATGCGAAGAAGGACAACTGCATGAGCGCATGGACTTCAGCGAGGTTGAATACAAAGGACAACACGCATCGTTGCCTCTGTACTTTGCCGAGTGTGATGCTTGCGGATCGGAGCAGGGTAGCGCCGAGCACATCCGCCGTAACAAACGCGCCATGATTGCCTTCAAAAAGCAGGTGGACGGTCTGCTGCCTGGTGCAGAGGTGCGTGCGATCCGGGAGCGCTTGGGTATTACCCAGGCGCAGGCCTCGCAGATTTTCGGCGGCGGGCCGGTGGCGTTTTCCAAATACGAAGGCGACGATGTGATGCAATCCGAAGCCATGGACAAGTTGCTGCGGCTGGCGTCTGAGGTGCCCGAGGCATTCGCCAAGCTGGCGCGTGATGCGGGCGTGGAGATACCTGCGGTCGCCGCGCGTTCGGCCGACTGGCAAGCGGTGGATTGGCAGCCGGATCAGTCCAGCCTGGCGACGCCGCGAAAAACGTCCCGCCTGCGAGTGGTTCACAGCTCGAAACCCGAACCCTCGGCGCACTACGAAAACGCCGCATGATCAGCGTCGACCTCCAAAAAGCCATCGATGGCCTGAAGATTCAGGACGTCTATCTGCGCGGCGCCTTGGCCCATTGCAGCGACGATTTCGATCCAAAGTACGCTTCCGAGCTTGCGACATCGACCGTGCAGCAGATGCATGCGGTCAAGCAATCCACCCTGGTCGAGGTGGAGGGAGATGGGCGGTTGCTGCGCGTGTTTGTGGTGCTAGGCACGCGTTGGGTCGAGCCATTACAAGAGGCCGAGGACCCCAAGGTTCTCGCGGTCATCGAAGCCGAGTTCGTAGCCGAGTATCGCCTGCAAACCGAACTCGCCCAGAACTGCATCGATGAGTTTGCGCTGAAAAATGCCAGCTATCATGTCTGGCCCTATTGGCGCGAATACCTCGCCTCGCAATGCGAGCGCATGCGCCTGCCGCGATTGGTGCTGCCTGCGGTTCAACTGCCCCATCACCGCCATGATGATCCCGCGGCAGAGTAAGCCGCCTTGATGTATTGACCGTGAACCCGCTGCAACGCGCCCTAATCGAAAAAGTCGGCGTCGACAACGGCTTCGAACACACCCTGGTAGCCGACGAGCATGACGTCACACTGGCATCGGCGCGGCATCCCACCCGTTCCACCATCTCCGCGCTGGGCGCCGGCTTCGGAGTCCGTTTCACGTCCGGTTCCGCCGCGTTGCTGCCGGAGTTATCGCGTGGCTTCCCCCAAGCTATCCGGGATCAGGGCGACTTCGTAGCGGGCAATGAGGCTGCGCTCGCCGCGCTGTTGCGCCGAGCGGCAAGTTTGTCACGCGTATTGCCCACTCAGGCAGCAACCAGCTATCGGAAGGCGCTGGATGAGGAATTGTCGGCGTTGCCCCCGGGATTGGCCGGGACGGAAATCGAACGCATGGTTCGCCAACGAGTGGGCCAACAGAAATTCCGCGAAGCCATGCTGGAATATTGGGGAGGGGCCTGCGCGGTAACAGGAGTGGCTGTGCCTGAAGTTCTGCGCGCCAGTCACGCCAAGCCTTGGGCGGAATGCGAGTCCGATGCCGAGCGCCTGGATGTGTTCAACGGTTTTCTGCTGACCGCCAACCTCGATGCCTTGTTTGACCGTTTCCTGATCAGTTTCGATGAAGGAGGTCGGTTAGTGCCATCTCCTTCTCTTGCAGACATCGATTTAAAGCGACTTGGAATCGTGCCAGGCTTGGAACTGCGCTGGGTAGCTCCTGAGCATCAAAGCTATCTAAGCTTTCATCGCGCCCGATTCTTGCTTTCTGTCAAACAAATAGCGGATTGCCAAGCGTTCGCTTCTGCGACGTAATAATGATCCTGCCTGAGTGCCGCCCCGGCACGATGACAAACAATGGGGGTCGGGGAAACGGCGCCTTGCATTCACGAAGCGGCGCAATAACTAAATCGGCGGAGTCCCTTATCGCCCAGGTCTGTTCAATGCTCGACGCCCTCATAGTTCAAGAGGCGCTCCAGGGAAATCGCATTGTCATAGAGAGCGGCGCCAGTGTTGGTTTGGCCGTTGTGGCGTAAGAGGTTCAGGGCGAAGAGGACGCCATGCCCGGCAAACGATGAGGCAAAGCGGGTATTTCGAGCCGGCGTAGTAAGACTTACGGGTTACCTGGGAAAGCTTGGCGTCTTAGAATGCCCCCTGCGATCCAGGGAGATAAAACCATGGCTCAAGCCGACCGTTCCGCTCGCTTTTCGCACGGAGAGAATGCGTCCGGCGACTGGCTCGATGATTTCCGGACCGTTCGCAGGGACAGTGAAGTCTTGTGCGCTCCGTTGGCCGTCGAGGATTACGTCGTCCAGGCCATGCCCGAGGTCAGCCCGCCGAAATGGCATCTGGCCCACACCACCTGGTTTTTCGAGAATTTCCTGCTCGTTCCCTATTTGAAGCGCTACAGGGTTTTCCACGAGCGTTACGGCTACCTGTTCAACTCGTACTACGAAACCGTCGGAACGTTCTTTCCGAGACCTCAGCGTGGTCTCCTGACACGGCCCACGGTCGAGGACATCTACCGCTACCGGGCTCATGTGGACGGAGCCATGGCCGAGTTGCTGACCGCCCCGCCGGCATCGGATGGAAGCGAGATCGCCGCGCGCCTGCCGATCGGCCTGAATCATGAGCAGCAGCACCAGGAACTTCTCCTCGCCGACATCAAATACAACTTCGCCATCAATCCCCTGCGCCCGGCGTACCGCGCGGAGAGCCGTCCGAAGTCTCCGGAAGCGCCGCGATTGAATTGGCCGGACCATGGCGGCGGACTCAAGGCGATAGGCCACGCCGGTACCGGTTTCGCGTACGACAACGAAACGCCCCGTCACAACGTGTATCTGCGGGATTACCGCCTCGCCTCGCGTCTCGTGACCAACGGCGAATACCTGGAGTTCATCGAGGCCGGAGGCTATCGCCGGGCTGACTTGTGGCTGTCCGACGGCTGGGCGGCTGCCCGGCAGCGCGGCTGGCGGGCTCCGCTCTATTGGGAAATCGTCGATGGCGAATGGTGGCTGATGACCTTGTCGGGAATGCGTCCCGTGGACCGGAACGAGCCCGTGTGCCACGTCAGCTTTTATGAAGCGGACGCCTATGCCCGCTTCCGGGGCAAGCGCCTGCCCACCGAGGCGGAATGGGAATGCGCCGCATCCCGTTGCTCGATTCGCGGAAATTTCCGCGAGTCGGGCCGCTACCATCCCGCCGCGGCTCCGGAAACGGAAGGCCGCGACGTCGCGCAGATGTTCGGAGACGCTTGGGAATGGACCCAGAGCCCCTATGCGCCCTACCCCGGATTCAAACCCCTGGCCGGCTCGCTGGGCGAATACAACGGCAAGTTCATGTGCAATCAGATGGTGCTTCGGGGCGGCTCGTGCGCAACGCCGGAATCGCATATCCGGGCCACCTACCGCAACTTTTTTTATCCGCCCGACCGTTGGCAGTTCACCGGCATCCGCCTGGCGGAGGACGCCTCATGAATGCCCGGCGCATCCGATTCATCGATCGGGAGCCGGCGCAGGCCGACATCCTCGACGAGGTGCTCGGCGGCCTGCTCGGCCCGAGAAAGCGGCTTCCGCCGAAGCTGTTCTACGACAAGCGCGGCAGCGAATTGTTCGAGGCCATTTGCGAGACGCCCGAGTATTACCCGACCCGCACCGAGATCGGCATCCTCCGGCATTTCGCCGCGGAGATCGCCGAAACCGTTGGCGAAAACGGTATCCTCATCGAACCGGGCAGCGGCAACAGCCAAAAAGTCCGGCTCTTGCTGGATGCCCTGCGTCCCGCCGTCTACGTGCCGCTGGACATTTCCAAGGACCCTCTGAAACGCTCCGTGCAGGCGCTTGGAGCGGCCTACCCGTGGCTACGGGTGCATGCGATGTGCATGGACTATACCGGCGATCCGGAACCGTTCGCGCTTCCGAAACCATCCGACGCATCGAAAAACGTCGTGTTTTTTCCCGGATCGACCATCGGCAATTTCGAACACGGGGAAGCGCTGGCCTTTCTCCGCCGGGCTGCGAGGCTTGTCGAACCGGACGGCGGCCTGCTGATTGGCGTCGATCTGAAGAAAGACCCCGTGCTGTTGCACCGGGCCTACAACGATGCAGCGGGCTTGACCCGAGAGTTCAACCTGAACGTGTTGCACCGCATCAACACCGAATTGAACGCCGATTTCGATCCGGGCAGGTTTTATCACTACGCATTCTATAACGCAGGAGAAAGCCGGATCGAAATGCACCTGATCAGCCGCGGCCGGCAAGACGTCCATCTCGCCGGAAAAACCCTGACATTCGCGGACGGCGAGTCGGTGCATACGGAGAATTCCTATAAATACACCGTCGAAGAATTTCAGAGGCTGGCCCGGACGGCGGGATTCAGAGCCCGCGGCTGCTGGCGCGACGATCGCGCCTGGTTCAGCGTGCATTACTTCGACCTGCCGGCGTCGAGTAAAGCCGGCCATTGACCAACGGCGCCTTGCATACCGAAGCTCCAGTCATCCGTTCCGCGCGGCCGCTCCTGACGCTATGCGGCGTGACCCATGGCTACCGGGAAGGCGATCGGCGGCGTCCAGTGCTCCAGGGCATCGATGGCGACATCGGCGAAGGCCGCTTCGTGGCCTTGCTGGGCCAGAGCGGATCGGGAAAATCGACCCTGCTGAATCTGATCGCCGGCCTGGACTTGGCCGACTCCGGCTCGATCGTCATCCGGGGGCTCGAACTGAACCGGCTGCGCGAACCGGAGCGCACGCTGTTCCGGCGCCGCCATATCGGCTTCGTCTACCAGTTCTTCAATCTGCTGCCGACCTTGACGGTACTGGAAAATGTTGCCCTCCCCGCCGAACTGAACGGCTTTTCCGCCGGCGATTCCCGGCGCCGGGCCTTTGCGCTGCTCGAAGAAGTCGGCTTGGCCGACCGGCATGACAGCCATCCCGATTCGCTTTCCGGGGGCGAACAACAACGGGTCGCCCTGGCGCGGGCGCTGGTGCACGATCCTTTGTTGATTCTCGCCGACGAGCCGACCGGCAACCTGGACAGCGCCACGGGCCGGCACATTTTGGATCTCCTCGATCACGCCGTCAGACGGCGAGGCAAGACCTTGCTGGTCGCCACCCACAGCCGCGACGTGGCGGAACGCGCCGATGCCGTGTGGCAACTCCGCGACGGCAAGCTCGTGTCGTGATGCGCCTGCTGAACAAAGCCAATCGCCGGCATTTTTACCGGCATCCCCTACAGCTCGTGCTGGCGGTTTTCGGGATCGCCCTCGGAGTGGCCATGCTGGTGTCGGTGGACTTGGCCATAGAGAGTTCGCGCCGCGCCTTTCGGCTCTCGATGAACGCTCTGACGGGCAAAACGACCCATCATATCGTCGCCGGGTCCGGATCGCTCGATGAAACGCTTTATCCCCGACTCAGGCGGGATTTGGGCGATGTGCCGATGGCGCCAGCTGTCGAAGGCTATGTCGCGGCGCGCGGAGAGACCCTGCGTCTCGCCGGATTCGATCCCTTCGCCGAAAGTCCGGTACGGCAAGGGTTTGCCCAATCCTCGTTCGCCGCGCCGATCGACCTTCTGACGCAGCCCGATACCATGCTGATTTCCCGCATCACCGCCCGTCGGCTCGGCATCGATCCCGGCGACAGCCTGACCGTGGACGTCGCGGGCACGCCGAAAACGATACGGGCGATCGGCTATATCGACTCCGAGGATAAGCCCGATCCCGCCCTGGAAGGACTGCTGCTCGCCGACATCGCCACGGCCCAGGAGATACTGGGCAAGATCGGCCGGCTCGACCGTATCGACCTCGTTTTGCCCGACTCCCCCGGCACATTGCAGACGCTGCGCGGCCTGATGCCCGAAAACGCCATGCTGATCGATGCCGCCGGACGAAATGCCGCCACGGCGCGCATGGCCCAAGCCTTCGAAATCAATCTGAAAGCCATGAGCCTGATGGCGCTGCTGGTCGGTCTTTTCCTGATCTACAACACCATGACTTTCGCGGTGCTGCAACGCCGCCCGCTGCTGGCCAATCTTCGCATCGTCGGCGCGACCCGAAGGCAAATCATGGGCGAAATCCTATTGGAATCCGGATTCCTCGGTCTCTTCGGCAGCCTGGTCGGCTTGATGCTGGGATGGATCGCGGCTCGCAGTCTTCTGGCTCAAATCACCCGCACCATCAGCGACCTGTATTTCGTCATCACGGCGACGGAATTTTCGGTCTCCTCCGCCGCCTTGCTACGCAGCCTGTCGATCGGAATCTCGGCTTCGATACTGGCGGCATTGCCGGCCGCTCTGGATGCGGCTTCGACCCGCCCGGTCCGCGCCCAGCGGCGCTCCGGCCTGGAACGGAGCGTGCGCCGCTGGGTGCCGAAATTGACTTTGTTGGGGTTGGCATCGGGAATCCTGGGTATCTTTCTCCTGAACTGGCCCAACGCTGGGCTGATCCCGGCGATTGCCGGGCTGTTCCTGCTGGCGGGAGCCTATGCGCTCTTCATTCCCTTGACGTTGCTGGGCTTCGCCAGCCTGTGTCCGAGTACCGCCATTCCGGTCGTGCGCCTCGCCATCCGCGGCACGTCGGCCGCGCTGAGCCGAACCGGTCTCGCGACGGCCGCATTGACCGTTTCGGTGGCCGTTGCCCTCGGCGTCGGCATGATGGTGGAGAGCTTTCGCTCCACCATCGCCGATTGGCTGGAACAACTGCTCCAGGCCGACCTCTATGTGGCGCGTCCCACGGAACCCGGCATCGCGAGCGAGCCTCTGCCCTCGGCCTTAGTGGAGGATGCCGTTCGTTTACCCGGCGTTGCGGGTTTCAGCTTCGGACGCCGAATCTTCGCCGAGTCCTCCGTGGGCCGAATCGAACTCCTGGCTTTTCAGCCGGCTCGGCCGGATGAACCCGGATTTCGCTTCAAATCGGCCGACGATCGTGCGGTCTGGAAGCGGTTTCTGGCCGAACCGGCCGTCATCGTTTCCGAACCCTTTGCGACGCGGCATGGGCTGGAACCGGGCGACTCGTTGACGCTGAGCACGTCGCGCGGACCGAAACCGTTCGCCATCGCCGGAATCTTTTTCGATTACCGCTCGGACCAGGGACTCGTCGCCTTGCGGCGGGATTTGTACGCGGACCTTTGGAACGATAACGGCGTCACCTCGCTCGGCCTCTATCTCGCAAAAGACGTTACGGCGGAAGCGGTGAAACCGAAGCTGCACGATCTGGCTCGGCAATCCGGCGCGGTGCTGGTCCGTTCCAACCGCGAAATCCGGGAAGCCTCCATGGAATTTTTCGAACGCACGTTCGCCGTCACCCACGTGCTGCGCCTCCTCGCCATTGGCGTCGCGCTGATCGGCATCCTGAGCGCGCTCTTGGCGATACAGCTCGAACGGACGCGGGAATTCGCCGTGCTGCGCTCGCTCGGAATGACGCCGCGGCAACTCGGCGCGCTCGTTCTGACTCAAACCGGGTTCATGGGCCTTTGCGCGGGTCTCTTCGCCCTGCCCCTCGGGTTCGCGCTGGCCCTGGCGCTGGTCAAGGTCATCAACCTCCGTTCCTTCGGCTGGAGCATGGATTTGACCGTTTCCGGCCCGGAGTTATGGCAGGCGCCGCTCCTTTCGATTGCCGCGGCATTGATCGCCGGGCTTTATCCGGCCTGGCAGGCGGGCAAATTGACGCCGGCCCTGGCGTTGCGGGAGGAGTGACTGCGGTCAAGGCTTGCCCGCGTCCAGATCCTCGACCTTGAGAAAAATCCTGTTTTGCTGGCTGCGGGTGGAATAATGGCGACTCGCCAGCCCGCGCTCCTCGCGCATGGACGTTTCCGCCAGGCCGCCGACCTCGATCCATTCGCCGAGTACGGCCCTGACCGCCGTGTGGGCGCTTTGCGTGTCGATGACGCCGAACCGGTCGCGGCTGAGCCGGTCGGACCACGGGGACAGTTCGATGATCACCTCGCTACCGGACAGTCTGGGCGTCACCGCGAACCCGGTGGTCACGGGCCGGTATTCGATGTTCTCGCTGTAGCCGTACCCGTAGCCATAATAGGATTGAGTAGGAACGGGAATCCGTTCCCCGATCTCGATATGGGCGGATTGCCCCTCCAGGGTCTGCAACTGCTGGGTGTGACCGGCGGAATCGCGGTCTTCCGATTGGTAGATATGTCCGCGGATACGGATGTCCGAATCGGCCGGCCGGTTCGGATCGATCCGTCCGCGCAGGCGCGCCTCCGCATTCAAGGTCTCCGCAGACAACTCGCGGCCCTGAGTGACCGTGATCAAGAGCCTGTGCGGGCTTTTGTCGAGCTGCCGGACCAACTCCCGGACTTCCTCGGCCTTTTGGGGGTCGGCCTTCAGAATGAGCCGGTCGCGGGCGGGAATCACGGCATCGCCCGGCCCGAGCAAGGGCTGAATCAGGGGCAGCATTTCTTCCGGCGGGCGGTGGAGCAGTTCGATGGTCGACAAATCCTGGGCGGCTGCCTGAATATTCCAGGCAGCGATGGCGATGAAGGCGAGACGACGCCACATGGCTTAAGTGTCCACTTTAATTTGTAGCAAGCTGTCGGCGGTCAGCCGATCGGCCATGGCCAGATCGTACAGATCCAGGTAACGCTGGGCGCTTTGCCGCCAGGAGAAATCCTTGCTCATACCGGCTTTTTGGACCTTCTCGCGGAGCGCCTTGTTCTGGCAAAGCACGAAGCCCCGGTTCAAAGCCTGGAATAAATCATCGGCGGCAGCGTCGCCGAAAACCACGCCGGTGGCCCGGCCCATGCTGAGGTTCGTGGCGTTGGCATCGGCCACGGTATCCGCCAAACCGCCTACATGACGCACGACCGGCACGGCGCCGTAGCGCTGGCTGTACATCTGGTTAAGGCCGCAGGGTTCGAACCGGGAGGGCATCAGGAACAGATCGGCGCCGGCCTCGATCAGATGCGCGCTCGCTTCGTCGTAACCCAGCTTGACCGCGATGCGATCGGGATAGAGGTGCGCCCAATGCAAAAGAATCTGCTCGTACCGGCCTTCGCCGCTGCCGACGATCACCAGTTGGATGGGCATGCCCATCAGCTTCGGCAGAAGCTCGATCACCAGGTCGATGCCCTTCTGCTGGACCAAGCGGCCCACCCAGGCCATCAAAACGATCTCGTCATCCTGCGCCAGCTTGAAGGCGCGCTGCAACGCGGACTTGTTGGCCGGCCTCTTCTCTAACGAATCGATGTCGTAATTCGCGGCGATTAAGGGATCGGTGGCCGGGTTCCAGGCATCGGCGTCGATCCCGTTGAGTATGCCGCTAAGCCGGTTCCTCCGAAACTTAAGCAAGCCTTCGAGGCCGGCGCCGAATTCTTCTCCCTGGATCTCTTCGGCGTAGTGCGGACTAACGGTATTGATCCGGTCGGCGAAAACCAGGCCCCCTTTGATGAAAGATAACTGGTTGTAAAACTCCAGCGCATGGTGGGACCAAAACCGGTTCGGCAAGCGCAGCTTGACGAAGGTCTCGTAAGGGAAGACGCCCTGATAAGCGAGATTGTGGATCGTGAACACGGTGGCCGGGCGCACGGGTTCGTCGCTGAGCAATGCCGGCGTCAAACCGGTTTGCCAATCGTTGCAGTGCACGATGTCGGGCTTCCATTGAAGTCCCAGCCGGTCCATGGCCGCTTCCACGGCGACATGGCATAGCAGGGAGAATCGCTCCGGGTTGTCGGGCCAAGGTTTTCCGTCCGGCCCCAGGTACGGGTTGCCGGGCCGTCCGAAGTACCGCGAATGAGCGAGCAGCCAGACCGGCACCGCCGATCCCGGCAGAACGCCTTCCAGAATGGCGACATCTCCGTCGCCGTGCAGCCATCGCACCGGCTCGAAGCGCCCCGCCGCCATGGCCGAGGCATAGCCCGGTAGCAGTATGCGGACATCGTGGCCCAGCGTCTTCAAGGCCAGCGGCAGGCTTCCCGAAACGTCGGCGAGCCCCCCGGTCTTAATGAGCGGATACGCCTCGCTGGTGACGAAGAGAATTTTCTTCATTCGGGAGGTTCCGGTTCATTTTCCTCGGGAACCTCGCTGGTCAAAACGACTCCGGCCAAAGGGGGAAGCGTGAGGCTGATGGAATAAGGCCTTCCCATCCATTCCTTCGCTTCGGCGGTTACGGCGCCATTGCCGACATCGCTCCCGCCGTAGTGACGGGAGTCGGAATTAAAGACCTCTCGATAAATGCCGGGTTCCGGCACGCCGATCCGGTAGTTCTGTCTCGGCACCGGGGTAAAATTGAACGCCATGACCGCGAATTCGTCGGTGGAGCGGCGCAAATAGCTCAGGATCGACTGCGGCGCATCGTGGCAATCGATCCACTCGAAACCTTTCTGCTCGAAGTCGTATTGATGGAGCGCCGGGTTTTCCCGGTAGAGCCGGTTGAGATCGCCCACCAACTGCTTGAGTCCGCTGTGAAAAGGGTATTCGAGCACGTACCAGTCCAAGGCCTTACTGAAATTCCACTCCGTGCCCTGACCGAACTCGCAGCCCATGAACAGCAGCTTCTTGCCCGGATAAGTGAACATGAAGGTGTACAGCAGCCGCAAATTGGCGAAGCGCTGCCACTCGTCCCCCGGCATTTTCTGCAGCATCGATCCCTTGCCGTGGACTACTTCGTCATGGGAAAACGGCAAGATGAAATTTTCCGTGAACGCATACAGCAGGCCGAACGTCAGCTGGTCGTGGTGGTAATGGCGGTGAACGGGGTCCTTGCTCATGTAGAGCAAGGTGTCGTGCATCCAGCCCATGTTCCACTTCATCGAAAAACCCAAACCTCCGGTCCAGGTGGGCCGGGTCACCTGCGGCCAGGCGGTGGATTCCTCGGCCATGATCAGCGTGCCCGGAAATTGCTGGTGGGTAACGGTATTGAGCTCGCGCAAAAAAGCGATCGCCTCCAGATTCTCGTTACCGCCGTACTTGTTGGGTATCCATTCGCCCGGATCCCGGGAGTAATCCAGGTACAGCATCGAGGCGACGGCATCGACGCGCAGCCCGTCGAGGTGAAATTCCTCCAGCCAGAACAACGCGCTGCCGATGAGAAAGTTGCGGACTTCGTTCCGCCCGTAGTTGTAAATCAGGGTACCCCAGTCGCGGTGCTCGCCGAGCCGCGGGTCCTCATGCTCGTAAAGCGGCGTGCCGTCGAACCAGGCCAACCCGTGTGCGTCCTTCGGAAAATGGGCCGGCACCCAGTCCAGGAAGACGCCGATTCCGTTCCGATGGCAGTAATCGACGAAGTAGCGGAAATCCTCGGGCGCGCCGAAACGGCTGGTGGGGGCGAAGTAGCCGGTGGTCTGATAACCCCATGAGCCGTCGAAAGGATGCTCGGTAATCGGCAACAATTCGATATGGCTGAAACCCTGTTCCTTGACGTAGGCCACGAGTTCCCCGGCCAATTCCCGGTAATTCAAGAACCCGCCTTGGCCGTCGCGCCGCCAGGAACCCAGGTGGACCTCGTAAACCGACATGGGCTCGCGGAGCCAATCGCGGTTCTTGCGGGCCTCCATCCAATCGCCGTCGTTCCAATCGTAAGCCCGGTCGGACACGACCAGCGATGCCGTGTCCGGGCGCAGTTCGAACTTCCGGCCGTAAGGATCGGTCTTTAACAGAACGGTGCCTTGCTGGCGGTTGCGAATCTCGAATTTGTACAGCGTGCCGGGTTCGAGCTCGGGAATGAACAGCTCCCACACGCCGCTGCCGCCCCGGACCCGCATCGGGTGACGCCGCCCGTCCCAGGCGTTGAAATCGCCCACCACGCTGATTCGCTCCGCATTCGGCGCCCAGGTGGCGAACAAGGTGCCTTTGACGCCATCCACGGCGTGCGGATGAGCGCCGAGGATACGATAGATGTGCCAATGCCTGCCTTCGCCGAAAAGATACAGGTCGAAATCGGCGAGTTGCGGCGGAAACGTATAGGGATCGATGTGGCTGTGCGGCTGTCCCGACTTGTCCTTCCAAAACAGACGGTAATGCTCGGGAACGGCGTCATGGTCCAAATGGCATTCGAACAGGTCGGTGCCGGGAATGCGCCGCATGTCCGGACCGTGCTCCCCGATCCAGACGGTTTCGGCTTGCGGGATCATCGCCCGGATCACATCTCCGCTTTCGGTCCGATGCCGGCCCAAAACCGCGAATGGATCATGGTGGCGAGCCAGAACGATCCGCTGCAATTCCGAATCCAGTTGAGGCGAAATGCCGTGGGCCTCAACGATGGATTGTGCGTCGGTCGATTTCACTTTGATGGGCCTCTGATAGTAAAATAGGGCTATTAGCAAATGCCCGAAACACCTTGGGTAATGGTATCAAATTTGCGCTCCCAGCGGATGGCGCAGTCTAAAGGAGCTTTTCATGCCAGAGTCGATGCATGCGTCCCGTTTCGTCAGCCGCCTGACCCGGCATACTTTGGCGCTCATTCTGGCTGGGGGCCGCGGAACGCGCTTACATAAGCTGACCGAGTGGCGAGCCAAGCCGGCCGTACCGTTCGGGGGCAAATTCCGGATCATCGATTTTCCGCTTTCCAACTGCATAAACTCCGGTATCCGGCAAATCGGAGTGCTGACCCAATACAAGGCAGACTCGTTGATCCGGCATATCCAGCAGGGCTGGAGCTTTTTGCGGGGCGAACTGGGCGAGTTCGTCGATATCCTGCCGGCCCAGCAGCGTCTTCAGGAAGCCTGGTACGCCGGAACCGCCGACGCGGTATACCAGAATCTCGACATCTTCCGGCAGCGGGACCCCGAATACATCCTGATCCTCGCCGGCGATCATGTTTACAAAATGGACTACGGCCTGATGATGGCCTATCACGTGGAAATGCAGGCCGACCTGACCATAGGCTGCATGGAGGTGCCGCTTTCCGAAGCGAGAGCGTTCGGAGTCATGCATATCGGCGACGACAAGCGTATCTCCAATTTCGTCGAAAAACCGGAAAATCCGCCGCCCATGCCCAACCGGCCCGATCATGCCTTGGTGTCGATGGGCATCTACGTTTTCAATACCGGCTTCTTGTTCGAGCAGCTCATCAAGGATGCGGACACACCGGGCTCGAGCCACGACTTCGGCAAGGACATCATCCCCGAGGTCATCAAGAAGTACCGGGTATTCGCCTATCCGTTCCGCGACGTGCAGAGCGGAGTGCAAGCGTACTGGCGCGACGTGGGCACGGTGGATTCGTATTGGGCTTCCAATATGGAGCTGATCGGCATCGACCCCGAGCTTAATCTGTACGACAAGGATTGGCCGATCTGGACTTACCAGGCGCAAACTCCCCCCGCCAAATTCGTGTTCGACGACGACGATCGCCGCGGAATGGCGGTGGATTCCATGGTATCGGGCGGGTGTGTTATTTCCGGCGCCGAACTCAGGCATTCGCTGCTGTTCAGCAACGTCCGCGTCAACTCGTACTCCAAGGTAAGGGACTCGGTAATATTGCCGGATGTCAACATCGGCAGACACTGCCGCATTACCAAGGCCGTCGTCGACAAGGGCTGCCACATACCGCCCAATACGGTCGTCGGCGAGAATCCGGAAGAAGATCGAAAACGGTTCTATGTCAGTCCCGGCGGCGTGGTGCTGGTGACGCCGGACGCGTTAGGACAACGGCTGCATTTCGCCCGTTGAGGTCGAATTCGGCTCTCCGGCTTTCACGCACCGGCATGCGAAAGCACCGTTGCGTTTGATAGGTCCATCGGCAGCCGATTGAAAAGCTGCAAGCGCACAAGTTCCCAAGGCACACGAAGCCTGCGCACAGCCGCCGGGCGGATCGCTGAGTCGCGCCCAAAACGTATTTGCCCAATCCCAAAAAGGAACACATCAGCTTGGCGAATTCTTTGATTTGCACCCGTCTCTCGACGTCAAACCATCGCCGTCCGGCAGCATCCTCGAAAAAACAACACCAATCTACCGACATCCCGTTAAAAGCGGGCAAAAGCACGCTTGGGAAAATCCGGGCTCATACGCCAAGGGGGGAGAATTGACGCACGCACACAGCGTATTGGACCGGCGCCGCGCCGGCATTCTTCTGCACATTACGTCTCTGCCCGGCAGCCCCGGCAACGGGGATTTGGGCCGGAACGCCCATCGCTTCGTCGATTTTCTGGCGGACTGCGGCATCAGCGTCTGGCAGACGCTGCCGATCAACCCCACGCACGCCGATGGCTCACCCTACCAGTGTTTGTCGGCCCATGCCGGCAATCCGCTGATGATCGATCTTGAATGGCTGTCCGATCGCGGCTGGCTTCCATCGCTGCCGGCATACGACGAGGAAACGTCAGCCGTCGATTATCGACGTGGCTGCCTGATGCAGGCCTTCGACGCTTTCCAAAAATGCTCCCCAGGCAAATACCGCGGCGCTTATGACGAATTCGCCAAAAAACACGACGGGTGGTTGTCGGATTACGCGCTTTTCATCGCGCTACGGGAGGAATTCGGCAGTAAGGCATGGCAGGAATGGCCTGCCGCCATCCGGGATCGGGAGCCGGCCGCACTGGAGGCCGCTCGATCAGGTCTGGCGGATCGTATCGCTCAGGTCAAATTCGAGCAGTTCGTCTTTTTCGAACAATGGATGAAATTAAGGCGCTACGCCCGGCAGCGCGGAGTCAGGCTATTCGGCGACATGCCGATATTCGTCGCCGGCGACAGCGCGGACGTGTGGGCCTGCCGCGAATTTTTCGATTTGACGGACACGGGTTATGCCCGCGTCGTGGCCGGAGTGCCGCCCGACTATTTTTCGGCGACCGGCCAACGCTGGGGAAATCCCCACTACAACTGGGAGCGCATGAAAGCAACCGGCTTCCGCTGGTGGCTGGATCGATTCCGTAGCCAGCTGGCGCTTTACGACTGGGTACGCATCGACCACTTCCGGGGCTTCGAAGCCTACTGGGAAATACCCGCCGAATCCGAAACCGCCATTCACGGCCGCTGGGTCAAGGCTCCGGGCGACACCCTATTGGAAACGGTATTCGCCACGCTCAACGGTTCCGGGCTACCGCTGGTCGCGGAAAATCTCGGCATTATCACGCCCGAAGTCGAAGCACTGCGCAGCCGGTTCAATATTCCGGGCATGCTGATACTGCAATTCGCCTTTGACGGCGGCGACGACAATCCTTACCTGCCCCACAACCACACCGAAAACAACGTGGTCTATACGGGCACTCACGATAATGACACTACCCTGTCCTGGTACGAAAGCCTGTCCGAGACGCAACGGGATCGTGTTCGCGACTACCTTCGCGATCGCTGCGACGGCAGAGACGCGCAAATGCCGCAGAGCCTTATCGAATGCGCACTGGCATCGATGGCAAGATTAGCGGTCATACCGATGCAGGACGTTCTGGAACTGGGTCATGGGCATCGCATGAATACGCCGGGAACAATCTCGGGCAATTGGCAATGGCGTTTTTCCTGGGAACAACTTACGAAGCCCAAGGCCGAAAACCTGGCCGCTTGGGTTCGCGATCATGGACGACGCATCTAGCCTGCCACATAACCGCTTTTACTTGGCCCGACGGGTGTTACGCTGTCAGCAGAACGCATCCGCACTCACCGTTCCACGACGCACGAAACGCGAATACGCATGCCTTTGCGATGTTCTTGAAGAGTATCTTGCCGAGGGGAGCCTCAGCCAGGCAGGTTTGAAAGTAGCCAAAAGAAGCTTTGTTGCATAAGTTCGGCAAGGACCAAGCCGCACGACGGCTACTGTTCTCAACCTCTTTACGCAACAAAGCTTAGCGATCAGATGCTCCTCCGAGCCGTTATTTTTTCCTCCGGATTTAGCGCTTGCCCCGCAGGTATTGACTCCTGCTTTAAAGGCAAGATTTCTTACGGTTTTGCGTTCTGGATCTGTCTTTCCACTTGTGCCTTCGTTTCCTCATAAGCCTTGGTGGGCACGCTTTCCATTTCTCTGCTCTTCAAGAGGAAAACGCCGACAATGGCCGCCACGATGACACCGCCGACATAGAGCCAAAAATTGTCTTTTTCTTGTTCCATCTTAATTTACCTCAACACAACTCTTTGGTTTGTGACACAACGCTCCGTGACATCAAGAGCGTCCATGAGGACGTAACCCGGTTACGCCCGCTGGCGAAAACCGCGCGTTAGAACGGCTTTCGACGCAACGGGCACTATTCTATGAGCGTTAACAATGATGTTCAAGATTGCGGCCTTGACTTTTTAGCGACACAAAGTGGGGCAAACTCCCGATGTTTTTGTTTCACGTCGCTTTCTTGTCGCTCAAACAGTCCAGCAAATAGGGGAATACCCCCTCCGCGGCCTGTTCGATCATTTCCCGCACGCGGCGAAAAAAAATATCGTCGCCGTGGTAAGGATCCGGGACATGGCGCATCTTGAACTGCGGCGCAAAATCCAAAAGATATCGAATTTTGTGGACATGGACTCTGGGACAAATAAACCTCAGGGCATCGAAATTTTCTGAATCCATTACGAAAATGTGGTCGAATCTCTGAAAATCCGCGAGTAAAACCCTCCTCGAACGAAGATCGCTAATATCGATACCCCGCTCCAGCATGGCGCGCTGAGCGCGCGGATCGGGCGAGCACCCCACATAATGGGCATGGGTTCCGGCCGAGTCTATGAAGATCTCGTCCGCGTACCCGGCCTTCTTCACCGTTTCTCTCAGGGCGCCCTCGGCCATGGGAGATCGGCATATATTGGCCATACAACAAAACAAAATGTTGATTTTATTCATGGTTTACGGCAGCCCCGCGAAAGGGAACTTCAAATATCCAGGAAAGTTCCAGGTTATCGTGGCGACTGAATCACTCGCCCATCTGTAACAATAAGCCGCGTTTACGCGCAATATGAAAAGCGAAATGGTAGAGGGCGATGCCGATCAGGAGATAAATCCCATTCAGCAGGACGGCCATCCAAAACGAACCGGAAGAAAAAACGTGCTCGCGCACGACGGCGCGCATACCTTCGAAAACATGGCTGGAAGGCAATAGCAAGGCCACTTTTTGCAGCCAGTCGGGGAGCACCGAAATTGGGTAATAAATGCCGCTGAGCGGCGCAACCGCAAAAATGACGGCCCATGCCAAGCTTTCGGCGCCGAGCCCGTACCGTAATACCAGCGCGACCACCATCAGCCCGATAGCCCATCCCATGACGAGCAGATTGGCGAAGAAAGCCACGAGCGGAAGCCCCATGTCGAAAATCGAATACCGATATAGAACGATCGCCAAGCCCGCCGCCGCCCCCACGCCGATCGAGGTCCTAAAGAAACTGACCGTCAGCAAGGCCATGACCAGCTCATAAGGACGCAGCGGACTGACGAACAAATGCCCGAGATTTCGGGAATACATTTCTTCGAAAAAAACGACGGAAACGCCCAATTGGGCGCGAAACAGCACATCCCACAGCAACACGGCGCCTATCAACAATCCAGCGGCCTGGGCCACCCATTCGCTGTGACCGACAAAGAATTGGTTGATGAAACCCCATAAAATCATCTGCATCGTCGGCCAATAGATGAGTTCGATCAACCGGGGCCAGGAACTGCGCATCAAGTAGAGATAGCGCATGACCAGAGCAAAAATGCGTTGCAGGCTCATAGACATGCCGCCTTAGGCCGACTGGCGATCTTGTTCGCGCGCGATGTCGATAAAAACCTCCTCCAGGCTGTCTCGCCCATACTTCCGCACCAGCATGGCAGGCGTATCCTGATCGACGATTCGGCCTTGCCTGAGCATCAAAACCTGATCGCATAGGCGCTCCACCTCCTGCATGTTATGGGAAGCGAGCAGCACCGTGGCGCCGGATCTTTCCTGATAGGCCTTGAGAAGCGTCCGGACCGTGTCCGCCGAAGCAGGGTCCAGGGATGCCGTCGGCTCATCCATCAGCAACACTTCGGGATCGTTCAAAAGCGCCTTGGCCAAGGCGACGCGGGTACGTTGCCCCGCGGATAGGGACCCGTAAGAACGATCCATCAGCGTTCCGAGATCGAAACGCTCGGCAAGAGCGCGCATGCATGCGGCTCGATGCCGAACCCCGTAGAGACGGGCATAAACATCGAGATTTTGTTTGACCGTAAGCCGATGCGGAAGGTCGACATAAGGCGAGGTAAAATTCATGCGGGACAGCGCGGGATAGCGATTTTTGACCATATCCACGCCCATGATCCGGATACTGCCGGAAGAAGGCAATAACAGCCCCAACAGCATGGCCAGAGTGGTCGTCTTCCCTGCCCCGTTCCCGCCGAGCAAGGCGCAGGTGCTGCCTCGCGGCACCGCAAAGGAAATTCCGTCCACCGCGACTACGGAACCGAAGTGTTTGCTAAGACCGCGAACTTCAATTGCGGGAGTCCGCATAAACTTCTCCTCTGCCCAAAGAGACCGTATCGCGATAGAGTCTGCCGATGATTGATATCCGGACGCCTCGAATGCAGATTTTGGCACTTTTTCGACAGAACGATGATCCCCGAACCGCCGTCTCCGCCTTCTACGGCGTATAGACCGCCTCGATCGGCAGTCGGCGTAGGGGCCATCGTTTTTGACGCATCCGAGAGAGTTCTCCTGATCCGCCGCGCCAAGGAGCCCGCCTTCGGACTATGGTCGATCCCGGGCGGCCAGCAGGAGCCTGGCGAAACGCTCGTTCAATGCTGTCGGCGCGAGACGCTGGAAGAAACCGGAATCGAGATCGATCCGGGTCCAGTCATTGCTCTGGTCGAGCGGATGATCGGAGACTTTCATTACGTCATCGTCGACTTCGTCGCAACGCCGAAAGAGCCTGACGGCCCCGCCCCGAATCCGGCCACCGACGTCTCCGACGCCCGCTGGGTGGCCCTTGCCGACCTGAATCGCTACGCGCTCGTGGAGGGGCTGGAACGGATCATTCGAATCGCCCGAGAGAGTTTGCGCTCCGGTTTCGCCGTGGGTCTGATCGATGCCGACGGGGTCGGCCGCGATTTCCTGCCCGCCCCCTAACCTCCCGGTCCGATCTAGGCCAGGCGAAGCCGGAAAATCGCGACCAACGCACCCGTGAGCGTCAGCAGCGTGGGAAAGAAAGCCGCGAATATCGGATTCATGTCGTAGATCAGTCCCAAATGACCGAACATGCGGTCGAATAAATAAAATCCCAACCCGATAATGACACCCACCACGATTCGCTGTCCCACGCCGACCTCTCGCCGAACCGGCAGCACGAAGGGAGCGGCAACGAGCAGCATGACCAAGGTGACCGCCGGATTTACGATTCTTCCCCAGAACGCCAGTTCGACGGATGCCGATTGCTGTTCGTTTTCCTTCAGATAATCGATGTATCTCGCCAGTTCGTAAGCCGGCAGGTTTTCCGGACTGATCACGAACGCATTCAGCAGATTCGGAGCCAGCACCGAGGACCATTCCGCGCGGAGCTTTTGCTCGGTCGCCACTCCGTCGGCCGAAAATCGGCTCTCGCGAATATTGTCCAGCCGCCACTGCCTGCCATCGTAAACGGCTTTGTCGGCATGCGTGGCCGAGCGGAGCTTCTGCATCTCGTCCAGCTTGAAAATATTGATGTCGCCCAAATTTTCCGGCCGCTCGATCTGACGGATATTGATGAACACATTGCCATCTCGCACCCAAAACCCGTACCGGGTTCTCGATGCGATCTGCTTTTGCAGCGCGGTAGCCTTGAGCGTGTGAGCCGCGCGCTCCGCTACGGGCGCGACGTATTCGCCGATCCCGAGAGAGACGAGAACCAGCACCATGCCGCCCGCCAACACCGCCATGATGATGCGAAGACGCGAGGCTCCCGCAGCCTGCATCGCGACCAGCTCCCGGTTGTTGGCCAAGGCGCCCAGGGTAACCAGGCTGCCGACCAGCGCCCCGGAAGGCATCAGCTCGTAGAAATTGCGCGGCGAGGTTAAGGCCAGGTACTGAAGAATACTCGTCAGACCGTAATTTCCTTGCCCCAGGTCGCCCAATTCATCCGCGAAGGTGAAAAAATTGAGCAGTACGAGCAGGATCAAGACGGCGATTAACGACCCCTTGACCACTTCTCCCGCAATATATCGGCTCAGCGTCTTCATAGTCCGATCTTTTCCCTGGCGGTCTGGACGATCCAACCCAGGCCGAGATTTCTAACGAAAAGGATTCCGGCAAGCGCCAGTAAAAAGAAATAAACGCCGGAATAGCTCAGCCAAAGCGGTATCTTCCCGGTCATCAGAAGACCCTGGGTGATTTTTTGAGCATTCTCGTAAACGACATAAATCAGAAAGGCGGTGAATACATTGCCGTAGACCCCGCTGCGCGGCGCGATTTTCGCGAGCGGCACCGCCAGAAAGCTCAAAAAGAGCACCCCGAACGGCACCGCCAGACGCTTCTGCAATTCCGCCAATTCCCGAGGCGTATGCGAATACCACAACACCGTACTGTCCGCCGCTTCGCGCTTGAGCGATGCCGTCTCGTCCTCCGGACCGTCGATGCGCACCGCATACTCCTCGAACTCGCTGACGATAAAATTGGCTTGTCCGGGTATTCCCTGATAACGCTGTCCGTACTGCAAAACGACGAAATGCTCGTTGAGTTCGTTTCTTCTCAGATACCCGTTCTCGGCGATCACCACGCCGGTCTCGTCCCGCTGCCGGCTTTGCACGAAGATCTTGTGCATGGCGTTGTTTTCGTTCAACTCTTCGGCGTACAAGATGACATCGCCTTGACTGAATTCGTTAAATCGGCCCGCCCGGATGCCGCGTATATCGGCGCTTTTCTCGTCTTTTTTCATGAGCGCCTGGGCCTGCCGCTCGGACCACGGCATGATCTGCAGCGCCAAAACGGCGGACAAGGCGCACACCGGCAGCACCATCCAGCTCATCGCCCGGTAAACGCGGCCGGAACCCGCTCCGCTGGATGCCAGCACCGACATCTCCTGGTCCCGGTACATGCGCCCCAGCACGATCAAGGTTGCCATGAACAAGGCGGCAGGAAGCAGTTGGGCGGTTGCCGACAGGATTTTTAACCCAAGCAGCTTGAATATGGTTTCGCCCGACAGTTCGCCTTCGATGGCTTTGGTGAGAATGTTGAGAAACTTGCGGCTGACGATAATCGTGACCAAGACGCCGAGAACGGCCCCCAAGGTTTTGACAAGTTCTGCCGCCACCATCCGGTCGAGCACCGAGAAGATCGGCGTATTTCCCCATTGAAGCGGTTTAAAAGGGTAGGGTTTCATAATAAGCTTTAATCATTCGAGGCCCTCCCTTGAAGATTGCGTTCGATGACGACCATCCAATCCTTTAAGCAATAACCCTCAGATTTTACCATGGACTATTCGGCAAAATGCGACTCGCTCAACAAGGTTAGCGCCCACTGCGCGGTTCTGGCCTTTCATCAAAAACGGAAACTGACCCCGGCCGGAAGCGCCTTGGACGAACATTTAGGAGGACTGATCTCCAAGCTCCTCAAGCGGGACGACATCGAAGGAAAAGTCGGTGACGTTTTGTTGATCAACCATATTCCCGAAGGCGATATCGAGCGCGTTTTGCTCGTCGGTCTCGGCAAGAAGGGCGAATTGGGCCCCGCCGCTTACCGCAAGGCGCTGACTGCCGCGGCGAAATCGCTGAAGGACTCGGGCGCGACGGCGGCCGTAAGCCTTCTCCATGAGGCGGAGGTCGAAGGGTGCGATCTGGCTTGGAAAATCCGTCAAGCCGTGGAAGTTTTCGAAGGAAGTTCCTACCGATTCGACCGCCTGAAAAAGGAGCCGGACGACAAGCCGCAACGCCTGTCCAAACTCCAGTTCCTGCTCGATAGCGAAGATCGGCTGGCGGAAGCCCGTCTGGGCATCAAGCAAGGCTCGGCCATCGCCGGCGGAATGACCATCGCCAAGGATTTGGCCAATTTGCCGGGCAACATCTGCACTCCGGCCTATCTGGCGGAACAGGCCGAACAAGTCGGCAAAAGCCGAAAGATCAAGGTTCGAATCCTCGACGAAGCCGATCTCGAGGAATTGGGCATGGGCGCTTTTCTGTCCGTCTCCAAAGGCAGCGCGCAGCCCGCCAAGCTCATCGTCATGGACTACTCCGGCGCTTCGCCGAAAGCCAAGCCGTTCGTTCTGATCGGCAAGGGACTCACTTTCGATGCCGGCGGCATTTCGCTGAAACCGGCCGCCAACATGGACGAAATGAAATACGACATGTGCGGCGGCGCAAGCGTGATCGGCACGCTCGCCGCGATCGCCGATCTCGAGTTGCCGCTCAACGTGGTGGGATTGATCCCGGCTTCCGAAAATCTCCCGGACGGCAAAGCCAACAAACCGGGCGATATCGTCAAGAGCCTGTCCGGTCTTTCCGTAGAGATTCTGAATACCGACGCCGAAGGCCGTTTGCTGCTGTGCGACGCGCTGACCTACGCCAAGAAATACGAACCGGCCGCCGTGATCGACGTCGCCACCCTCACCGGAGCCTGCATCGTCGCCCTGGGCCGTCATCCCAGCGGCTTGATGAGCAACGACGAAAGTTTGGCCCGCGCCCTGACGCAAGCCGGCGAAAAGGCCTGGGACCGGGTATGGCGCCTGCCGCTCTGGGAGGAATATCAGGAACAGCTCAAGTCCAAATTCGCCGACCTCGCGAACATCGGCGGCCCCGACGGCGGCACGATCACCGCCGGCTGTTTCCTCTCCCGCTTCGCCAAGGACTTTCCGTGGGCTCACGTGGACATCGCCGGAACCGCCTGGAAAACCGGCAATGAAAAAGGCGCCACCGGACGCCCCGTACCGCTGCTGGTGCAATATCTGATCGACCAGGCCCAATGACCCGGATCGATTTCTACGTACTGCCGACCGGAGATGCCCACAGCCGTCGCTTGATGGCCTGCCGTCTCACCGAGAAGGCCATCAAGCAAGACCTTACGGTTTTCCTTTACGCCTCGTCCGAAGAAGAAGAACGGGTACTCGATGATTTGCTGTGGACATTCCGGCAAGGCAGCTTCGTCGCTCACGAACGGCTCGATGCCTCCGGAGTCCAGGTCGAAACGCCCGTACTCATCGGACACCAGCCTGCGCCGCAGCCGGGCAGGAACGTACTCATCAACTTGAGTGCCGAAATACCGCCCGGTCTAGACCGGTTCGAACGTCTGGTCGAATTCGTCGATCAGGACGAAACATTAAAACAGGCGGGCCGCCGCCGATATCGGTTCTATACCGATCAAGGCTACGTCATTCAGACCCATCATCTGGACAAGGCCGACTGAAACCCTGAGCCGCTGAGCTTTCATTTTCAATATAATTCGAGATCGATCGTCCTGCGCCGATCACGGGATCGGCCATCCCTAAACAACCGAACATGTCATGGACAAAACCTACGAGCCTCATTCCATAGAATCGCGATGGTACAAACACTGGGAGGAAAGCGGATATTTCGCGCCCAGCGGAAGCGGAACGCCCTACTGCATCATGATTCCGCCGCCGAACGTAACGGGCAGTCTGCACATGGGCCACGGGTTCAACAACACCATCATGGACGCCTTGATCCGCTACCATCGCATGCAGGGCCGCAACACGCTATGGCAGGTAGGCACCGATCATGCCGGCATCGCCACGCAGATGGTGGTGGAACGGCAACTGGCGGCTCAGAACCTCACCCGCCATGACTTGGGCCGCGAAAAATTCCTGGAACGGATTTGGGAATGGAAGGCCGAATCCGGCGGCGCCATTACCCGCCAGTTGCGCCGGCTCGGTTCGTCGGTGGACTGGAGCCGGGAGCGATTCACCATGGACGAGGGGCTTTCCCGCGCGGTGCAGGAAGCCTTCGTGCGCCTCTACGACGACGGCTTGATTTACCGCGGCAAACGCCTGGTGAACTGGGACCCCAAGCTGCACACCGCAATCTCCGACCTGGAGGTGCAGAGCGAGGAGGAAAAAGGCAGCCTGTGGCACTTCCGCTATCCCTTGGCGGATGGCTCGGGACATCTGGTCGTCGCCACCACCCGTCCGGAAACCATGCTGGGCGATACCGCCGTGGCGGTCCATCCGGAGGACGAGCGTTACAAGCACCTGGTGGGCAAAACCGTCAGATTGCCCATTACGAACCGGGAAATCCCCATCGTCGCCGACGGCTACGTCGACCCAGCGTTCGGCACCGGCTGCGTAAAAATCACGCCGGCTCACGATTTCAACGACTACGAAGTCGGCAAGCGCCACAACCTGCCGCTCATCAACATATTCGACAAAAATGCCCGGATCTTGCGCGAATTCACCGTGCTCACCTTCGGAGGATATGCGGGATCTCACGGCAAGAAGGCGCCCGAAAAATACGCGGGACTGGACCGCTTCGAAGCGCGCAAGCTGATCGTGGAGGAGTTCGAAAACCTGGGGCTATTGGAAAAAATCGAACCGCACACGCTGAAAGTGCCCCGGGGAGACCGCTCCGGCGTCGTCGTCGAACCCTGGCTCACCGACCAGTGGTACGTCAGCGCCAGAGAGCTGGCCAAGCCCGCCATCGAAGCGGTGGAAAACGGCCGCATCCGTTTCGTGCCCCAGCAATACGAAAACCTTTATTTTTCGTGGATGCGCGACATCCAGGACTGGTGCATCTCCCGTCAGTTGTGGTGGGGCCACCGCATCCCGGCGTGGTACGACAACCACGGCCACGTCTACGTGGGCCGCAACGAAGCCGAAGTACGCGCCAAATACAGCCTGGAGACCGGCCTGGAACTGCGCCAGGACGAGGATGTGCTGGACACCTGGTTCTCCTCCGCCCTTTGGACCTTCTCCACCTTGGGCTGGCCGGACGAAACACCGGAATTGAAGACCTTCCACCCCACCGATGTGCTGGTCACCGGCTTCGACATCATCTTCTTCTGGGTGGCGCGCATGGTCATGATGACCATGCACTTCATGAAGCATCCGGACGGCAGCCCGCAAGTGCCGTTCAGGACGGTTTACGTACACGGGCTGGTACGCGATGCGGAAGGCCAGAAAATGTCCAAGTCCAAGGGCAACGTGCTGGACCCCCTGGACATCATCGACGGCATCGGCCTGGAAGATTTGGTGAAAAAGCGCACCAGCGGCCTGATGCAGCCGCAAATGGCGCAGAAAATCGAGGCGCGCACCCGCAAGGAGTTTCCCAACGGCATCGCCGCGTACGGCTGCGACGCCCTGCGCTTCACGTTCGCTTCCCTGGCCTCCACCGGGCGCGACATCAAGTTCGACATGGGCCGGGTCGAAGGCTACCGCAACTTCTGCAACAAGCTGTGGAACGCGGCGCGCTACGTGCTGATGAACACCGAGGGCAAGGACTGCGGACTGGATAACGCCAATATCCAGTACACGCTGGCGGACCGATGGATTCGGAGCCGCCTGCAATTGACGGTACGCGAGACGATCGACGCCATCGAGAACTATCGCTTCGACCTGGCCGCCCAGTCGATTTATGAATTCGTGTGGAACGAGTACTGCGACTGGTACCTGGAATTGTCAAAGCCCACGCTGTACGGCGCGGAATCTTCCGACACGCCGGGGCCAACCCCTACCGAGTACGTTTTGGGAACGCGCCAAACCCTGGTTCACGTATTGGAAGCGATTCTTCGCCTGGCGCATCCGCTGATGCCGTTCATCACCGAGGAGATCTGGCAGCGCGTCGCGCCTCTGGCCGGCAAGCAAGGCGCGAGCGTCATGCTGCAAGCCTATCCCGAGGTCGACGAAGGCTGGATCGATCCGGAATCGACGGCCGAAATGGAATGGGTCATGGCCATCATCCTGGGCGTCCGCCGCATTCGCGGCGAAATGAATATCGCACCCGGCAAGCCTCTGCCGGTCCTGGTTCAGAACGGCTCCGGGCAGGACCGGACTTGGCTGGACCGCAACCGGGAGTTCATCGTCAAGCTGGCCCGTCTCGAAACCGTGACCTGGCTTTCGGAATCCGAAGCGGCGCCTGAGTCGGCCACGGCCCTGGTCGGCGAGATGAAGGTCCTCATTCCCATGAAAGGCCTGATCGACAAGGACGCCGAACTGTCGCGCCTGGACAAGGAAATCCAGCGCTTATCGAAAGACCTGCCGCGGATCGAGGGCAAGCTGAACGACGCCGGCTTTATCGAGAAGGCTCCGCCGCAGGTTGTCGCCAAGGAGCAGGCTCGCCTTCAGGAGATTCGGCTCAGTCTCGCGGAATTGCAGGCTCAGGCGGAGAAAATTCGTGTTTTATAAGAGCGCTTGCCGCTATGCATGACGATTCGTCCGCAGTGATTCCCGAAGGCGGCGCGACGGCACCGGATGGCGAATCGTTGGCGCTCGACGCGGAAGAAAGCCCGAGAACGCTGGCCGATTGGACCAACTGGCTGCGGGAAAAGGAAATGCCCGTTTTTTCCCGTACCGTACAGCGCCTCAATCAAACGATCGAAAACAAGCACTCGGGAGTAACCGACCTTTCAACGATCATTCTCGAGGATCCGGGACTGACCGCCCGGCTGCTGAAATTCGCCAACAGCCCTTATTACAATCACAACAATTTCCGTCTCGCTTCCGTCACGCGCGCCATCGTGCTGCTGGGACTCAACGTCATCCGCGAACTGGCCTTGGCTTGCTCGTTCATCGAAACGGTTTTGTCCAAGCAGCACAAGCAGCAAGTGAACCGGGAAATCGCCTGCGCCCTTCACAGCGCGGTGCAGGCGAAAGCGCTCGCGATTTTGCTTAACGATCCACGGCCCGAGGAAGTATTCATCGCCGCCCTGCTGCACAACATAGGCCATGTCGGCTTTTGGTGCTTCGAGCAAAATACCGGGGATAAAATCCTGGAGCTGACGGAAAGGCAAAAAATGCCCGCGGAAAAGGCCGAAAAAGCCGTCCTGGGCTTCCCTCTTATTCAACTCGGCGCTTCCCTGAGCAAAGCCTGGGGACTGGGCGGGTTGATCGAAGAAGCCTTTTCCGGGCGCTCGCCGCGCACGGAATACGTCAAGCTCGGCTATCAAATCGCGCGGCATTCCCCCCAAGGCTGGGACTCCGAAACCATCACGCGCTGCCTCTACCGCATGGCCGAGCTGACCGGAAAACCGCGGCAGCACCTGCTTGCCGTATTGCGGGATAACGCCGAAAGCGCGGTCAAGCTGGCCAGGCAATCCGGCGCACACGAAGCCGCGGCTTATGTTGCCGGAGCCGAACAGGAAGCCGCGGCGTCGCGACGCGAGCCTGACGAAATCATCGAAGCGGCGCCGCAGGACAAAGTCAGCTTGATGCAAATCATGCAGGATTTGACCAGCCTATTGTGCGGCGAATTCGACTTGAACCTGGCGATCGAAATGATCATGGAGGGCATTTATCGGGCTTTAGGCATGGATAGGGTCCTCTTCGCCCTGTTGACGCAGGATCGAAAACGCATCAAGGAGAAATTCGCTCTCGGCTGGCCATCGGTAGAATCGCGCGGGCACCTGCAAATCAGCGTCAGCGGTTCGCCCCCCAACATCTTTTCAAGCACTTTGGAAACGAATAAGTGTTTTTGGGCGCGCGGAGCCGGCGTTGAAGCCCAGCGGCTATTCACGGGAGAAGTCATCGCGCAATTCGGCCTGCACGACTGCTGCCTTTCCCCTGTCAGCTACGACAAGCGGGTTATCGGGGTCTTTTACGCCGATCGCGCATTGAGCGGGGAGCCGATCACGCGGGATATGGTCGACGGCTTTCGCCAGTTGACCATGCAGGCCAACATTGCCTTGAAACTTCTTCAAGCGCGCTGAAATCGAATGGCGAACCGAGCCTTCGGCGCATACCGGAACACACTGGATAAAGTCCGCGTATCGGCTACTATTATCCGGGCTCCCGACAAACTCGCGCGGTGCGCGGAGCGCGGCGAACGGGCTGCGCAGCCGCCTTTTAATCTGGAAACGGCACACGACCGCTTAGATGCTCCGGAATCTCCATGAATCCTGATTTTCCAGGCTTTTGGCCGCATCGCCGTTCGGGTGAAGCGATGCCCAGCGGCCGTTACCAGGTTTAAACACGTTTCCGGGAGTCCGCAGCGTAGAAATCCATGGCGACCACGGCGACAAAACTGCAACTCAGCGGATTGGCCAAAGGCTTGGTCAAGGACGGGCTGTTGACCGAATCCGATGCGCAAATCCATCTCGAGGAAGCTCTCCGGGAAAAGACCCACTTCGTAAGCTACCTGGTCAACAAGAAGATTCTCGAAAGCCAAATCATCGCCAGCGTAGCCTGCAAGGAATACGGCATCCCCCTGCTCGACCTGGACTCGATTTCCCCGGACATACTGCCGATCAAGGCCGTCAGCGAAAAGTTAATCCGTCAGCACCATATCCTGCCGCTTTTCAAGCGCGGAAACCGTTTGTACCTGGGAGTCTCGGATCCCACCAATCTCCAGGCGCTGGAAGAGATCAAATTCCACACCCGCGCCACCGCCGAATGCGTCATCGTGGAGGAAGACAAACTGGCGCGGACGATCGATGCCGCCCTGGAGTCGGCCGACGCCTCGTTCAAAGACCTGTTGGATGCCGATCTCGATAATCTCCGCATCACCGGCGGTGATGAAATCGATCAGCCCGCCGAGGGCGAAACTTCCGACATCGACGACGCTCCGATTGTCCGACTGGTCAACAAGATTCTTCTGGACGCCATCAAGAAAGGCGCCTCCGATATCCACTTCGAGCCTTACGAGAAAAATTTCCGCGTCCGCTTTCGTCACGACGGCATGCTCCATGAAATCACGAGTCTTCCGGTCAACCTCGCGGGGCGGGTTTCGGCACGGCTCAAGGTCATGTCGCGAATGGATATCGCCGAGCGGCGGATACCTCAGGACGGCCGTATCAAAATGGCCTTGTCCAGGACTCGCGCCATCGATTTCCGCGTGAATACCTGTCCTACGCTGTTCGGCGAAAAGATCGTGCTGCGTATTCTCGATCCGACCGCGGCTCAAATCGGGATCGAAAAACTCGGTTTCGAGCCGGAGCAGCAGCAAAACTTCCTGAAGGCCATCAACAAACCCTACGGGATGATATTGGTCACAGGCCCCACCGGGAGCGGCAAAACGGTCAGTCTCTACACCGGGCTCAATATCCTGAACACGGCCGACCGCAATATCTCGACGGCGGAAGATCCGGTGGAAATCACCGTGCCCGGCATCAATCAGGTCAACGTCAACGTCAAGACCGGCCTGACCTTTGCCGAGGCGCTCCGGGCATTCTTGCGGCAGGACCCGGACGTCATCATGGTGGGCGAAATCCGCGATCTGGAAACCGCCGAGATCGCCGTCAAAGCGGCGCAAACCGGCCACCTGGTGCTGTCCACCCTGCACACCAACGATGCGCCCCAAACGCTCAACCGCTTGATGCAAATGGGCATTCCCCCCTTCAACATCGCCTCCTCGGTGTTGTTGATCATGGCGCAACGGCTGGCTCGGCGGCTTTGCGAGCACTGCAAGAAGGAGGAAAACCTTCCGCCCGAGGTTTTGTTGCAAGCCGGTTTTCGAGAAGAAGATCTGGGCAGCTTCACGGTTTTCGGACCGGTCGGTTGCGATAAATGCGTAAAGGGGTATAAGGGCCGGGTAGGCATTTATCAGGTCTTGCCCATTTCCGAATCCATCAACCGCCTCATTCTCGAAGGCGGAAATGCCCTTCAAATCAGCGAGCAAGCGAAAAGAGAGGGCGTGGCGGACCTTAGAGAATCGGGCCTTCGAAAAATCAAGGCCGGCATTACCAGCCTGGAAGAAATCGACCGCGTCACGCGGGACTAGGTTTTATGACAAAAGAAGAACTTACTCTGTTTGTCTGGGAAGGCGCCGACCGCACCGGCGCGCGCGTCAAAGGGGAATTGTCCGCACGCACCGAGATCACGGCCAAGGCCGAGCTCCGGCGCCAAGGCATCAAGGTCATCAAGATCAAGAAGAAGCCCAAGCCGCTCTTCAGTTCGCGGAAGAAAAAGATCACGACCAAGGACATCGCGGTGTTCAGCCGACAATTGGCGACGATGATGAGCGCGGGAGTGCCGCTGGTCCAGTCCTTCGATATCGTCGGACGCGGCCATGAAAACCCGAGCATGCAAGAGCTGATCCTCGGCATCAAAGCCGACGTCGAGGGAGGAGGCACGCTTGCCGAAGCCCTGGGGAAGCATCCGATTTATTTCGACGATCTATTCTGCAATCTGGTGCAGGCCGGCGAGCAGGCCGGCGTTCTCGAAACGCTGCTGCACAAAATAGCCGAATACAAGGAAAAAACCGAATCCCTGAAGGCCAAGATCAAGAAAGCCTTGACCTATCCGACCGCCGTCGTCGTGGTCGCCTGCATCGTAACCGCCATTCTGCTGATCTTCGTGGTGCCGACATTCGAGGAATTGTTCAAAGGCTTCGGAGCGGATCTTCCGGCATTCACTCAAATGGTCATCGAGATGTCCCGGTTTCTCCAGGCATCTTGGTATATCGTGCTGGGCGTCTTCATCGTCGCCGGCTTTGCATTCGTGAAGCTCAAGCAGCGTTCGGCCGCCTTCAATCAAGCTCTCGACCGATTCATGCTGCAAATACCCGTTATCGGTACGATCCTGCACAAAGCGGCCGTTTCCCGTTTTGCCCGAACCTTGGCCACCATGTCGGCAGCCGGCGTACCTTTGGTGGAAGCACTGCGATCGGTGGCCGGCGCGACCGGCAATATCGTATATTCCAACGCCGTCCTCAGGATGCGGGACGAGGTGGCCACCGGGCATCAGCTTCAGCTCAGCATGCGCCAGGCGAACTTGTTTCCCAACATGGTCATACAGATGGTCGCCATCGGGGAGGAATCCGGCTCTTTGGACAGCATGCTCTCCAAAGTGGCCGATTTCTACGAAGAGGAAGTGGATAACGCCGTCGATTCGCTCAGCAGCCTTCTCGAACCTATGATCATGGCCTTCCTCGGCGTCGTCGTCGGCGGCTTGGTGATCGCCATGTACCTGCCGATATTCAAGCTCGGCTCCGTCGTCTGAACAAGGGAATCCTGAAGTGACTTCATTTATCCAGTTATTGGCCGACACCCCCGCCTTGTTCATGACCGTTATCGGCGCCCTGGGCCTCACGGTCGGCAGTTTCCTGAACGTCGTCATCCACAGGCTGCCGATCATGCTGGAAAAGAACTGGCGGCGGGAATGCCAAACCTTTCTGGATCTCGAACCCGAGACCGAACCGGATCGGCCCTACAATTTGCTGGTTCCGGGTTCCCATTGCCCCCAATGCCAACGGCCGGTCCGCGCTTGGGAAAATATCCCGATCGTCAGTTACCTCTTGCTCAAGGGCCGGTGCGCGGGGTGCCGAACGCCGATATCCTTCCGCTATCCGGCTATCGAAGCGTTGACCGCGGCGGTTTCGGTCGCCGTCGCCTGGCACTTCGGCTTCACCTGGCAAACCGCATGGGCGCTGGCTCTCAGCTGGAGCTTGGTTTGCCTGAGCTTTATCGATTTCGACCGGCAACTGCTTCCCGACGCGATTACCTTGCCCGTTCTATGGATGGGGCTGTTTCTCAGCCTGTTTGACGTCTTTACCGACAGCTCGTCGAGTATCCTGGGCGCCATCTTCGGATATCTATCCCTCTGGCTGGTATACCACTTGTTCAAGATAGCCACCGGCAAGGAAGGGATGGGGTACGGCGATTTCAAACTGCTCGCATTGCTCGGCGCCTGGCTGGGATGGAGCTTGTTGCCGGCCGTGGTGCTGCTCTCTTCCCTGGTCGGAGCCGTCATCGGGATAAGCCTGATCGCCCTTTTCCGGCATGACCGCAGCATTCCCATACCGTTCGGCCCCTATCTCGCCATTGCGGGATGGATTGCCTTGATGTGGGGCCACGACATAAACGCCGCTTATATGCGCTTTGCCGGACTTTCCGGCTGACTCCCATGCTCGTCGTCGGCTTAACCGGCGGGATCGGCTGCGGTAAAAGCACCGTTGCCGACTTGTTCGCCGCCAAGGGTATTCCGATCCTGGATGCGGACATCATCGCCCGCGAACTGGTCGAACCAAACCGACCGGCATTCGAAGCGATCAAACAACGCTTCGGAACGGCGATTTTAAAGAACGGCGCTCTCGATCGGGCAAGACTGCGGGACATCGTTTTTTCCAGTCCCGAGGAAAAACGCTGGCTCGAGGATCTGCTGCATCCTCTGGTGTATTCCGAAATAAGCCGGCGAATCGCGGCGCTGTCCGCGCCCTACTGCGTCGTGGTCGTTCCCCTGCTGCTGGAAACCGGCCGAAGACATTTCGTGGATCGGTTGCTCGTCGTGGACTGTCCGGAAGACATTCAGCGGATGCGCGTCCGGATTCGCGATGGATTGAGCGATATGCAAATCGAAAAAATCATCGCGTCCCAAACCGGCCGCAACGAACGGCTGGCGGCGGCCGACGACGTGCTCGAAAACATGGCCGATAAAGCCGGTCTCGCGGATCGAATCGAGCAACTTCACCGGCTTTATCTTGCTCTAAGCGAACGATGATTCGAACAATTTTCACACAAGAGCGGATACAAACGGTAGTATTGACTAATCGCCGGGATAAACGACAATGATGTCCGCCAACGGACAACCTTTAATCCTGGATTGGATTGTTTATTATGCTAGCTATCGCCGAAACTCCCGCCTTGAGCGATTCCATCGTTTACGAGTTCCCGCTTAACGAACGCATACGTGTATTCATGCGGCTCGAGCAGCTGTTTCAGCAGCTTGACCATTTCATGGCCGGCGACTCGATTTGGGACAGTCGGGCGGTCATTTCAACCTTGTTGGATGTCCTGACGCTTTTTAGCCGCAACGATCTGAAATCGGAGACCTTGAAGGAATTGGATCGCCATGCGGCGGTGCTCACGCGAATGGCGCAGAATCAAGACATCGACCACGCCAAGCTGGACAAGGTGCTGACCAAGCTCGATAAATTGAGCAAAGAGCTTTACGCGGTTCCGGGAAAACTCGGCCTCTCGCTGATGGAAAACGAGCTGTTCAAAAGCATCTCCCAGCGCAGCACGATTCCGGGCGGAACGTGCTCTTTCGATTTACCGGCCTTTCATTACTGGCTTAAACTCGACGACCACACGCGCCGGCACGATCTCGAGAATTGGCTGGAGCCGTTTCGTCTCATCCGCTCCGCGATCGATATTTTGCTCAATTTCATAAGGACCAGCGCCGCTCCTACCGAAGAACAGGCCAGCGGCGGCTTTTTTCAGAAAAGCCTGGATCACTCCCTTCCGTTTCAGTTGCTCCGCGTCGGCGTGACGCGCTCACAACCGTACTTTGCGGAAATCAGCGGCGGCAAGCACCGGTTCACCGTTCGTTTCATGATTCCCGATACGGTCGAACGGCCGACCCAGTGCCAGGACGATATCACTTTCCAATTAACCTGTTGCATCTTGTGACGAGCGAGTTTGTCCGACGCACTTTCCGATAAAACCGTTAAATGCCCCCGCTGTCGAAAGCCGGTAGCCTGGAGCGAAGCCCATCGGTTCAAGCCATTTTGCAGCGAATACTGCAAGTTGATCGATTTGGGCGAATGGGCCTCGGCGTCCTACGTCATAGCCGGTGAGCCGGCAACTTCCGACTCATCGGACCTCGAAACGCCGTTACCCGACGATCCCGCAGGTTACCCGTAAGCCCCAAGGACAGCCGTTTCATCCTGGAAACGGCAATCCGGCGTGCAATCGGGGCGGATGGCAACGTCACCCAAACAGCGAAATCGGTAGAAGAAAGGACGGCAAAATCCACGGAGCATTTCCGGCCCGTCGAAGCAGTCAGCCGCGTTTCTCGGGATCATGGAACGCCGTCCTTGAAAACTCGTCCTAAACCCTCATATTACAAGCGCCTGTTTCAGACCCAACGAGGAGTTTTCCATGCCTATCTATGAATACCAATGCAAATCGTGCGGCCACGAATTCGAAGCCATACAGAAAATTAGCGACGATCCTTTAAAAGAATGCCCCGCGTGCGGCGACCTCGAATTGAATAAATTGGTGTCGGCCGCCGGTTTCCGGCTGAAAGGCGCTGGTTGGTACGAAACGGATTTCAAGGGCAGCAAAGACAAGAAAAAGAATCTTGCCGGCGAAAGCTCGGACAGCAAATCGGATTCGCCGGCAACCAAGAAGGAAACGTCGAAGCCGACGGCCGATGCCGCCTCGTAAACTTGTACATCGACAGCCAGACCCGTAATATTTTCGTTTTTGCCGATCGAATCAGAGAAATAGCCATGCGTAGCCACAGATGCGGAGAATTGACGGAAAGCCATTTGAATCAGGACGTGGATCTCTGTGGCTGGGTTCACCGCCGCCGTGACCACGGCGGTGTGATCTTTGTCGATCTTCGCGACCGGGAAGGCCTGGTTCAGGTCGTGTTCGATCCCAACTATGCGGAAGCCTTCAAGCTCGCGGAAACGGTCCGCAGCGAATACGTGCTCAAAGTGCACGGCAGGGTCCGTCAACGCCCTGCCGGGACGGAAAACCTTAATTTGCCGACCGGCAAGATCGAGGTTCTGGCCACGCGGCTGGAAATTCTCAACAAGGCCGAAACGCCTCCTTTTCCTCTGGAAAGCGAGATCGAAGTCAGCGAGGAAACCCGCCTGCGCTTCCGCTACATCGATTTGCGCCGTCCGGTGATGCAGCATCGCATGAGAATGCGGCGCGACGTCGTACGCTTCCTTAGGCAATTTCTCGATCATCACGGCTTCTACGAAATCGAGACTCCTTTCCTGACTAAAGCAACCCCGGAAGGCGCACGGGATTATCTGGTCCCGAGCCGAACTCACCCGAATCACTTCTTCGCGTTGCCGCAGTCTCCGCAGTTGTACAAGCAATTGCTGATGATCTCCGGCATGGACCGCTATTATCAGGTGGTGCGTTGCTTCCGGGATGAAGATCTCCGCGCCGACCGCCAGCCGGAGTTCACGCAGCTCGATATCGAAACCTCCTTCATGGACGAAAACCAGATCATGTCTCTGATGGAGGACATGATTCGGCAACTGTTCTCCGACGTTTTACAGGTCGAACTCCCCAACCCCTTCCCCCGGCTGACTTATGCGGAAGCCATGCAACGCTACGGTTCGGACAAGCCGGATTTGCGCATTCCGCTGGAATTGGCCGATATCGCGGATTTAGTCGGAAAAGCGGAATTCAAAGTGTTCGCCGCCCCCGCCAACGATCCCGAGGGCCGGGTCGTGGCGCTCAAACTCCAGGGCGGCGCAAGCCTCTCCCGCAAGGAAATCGACGATCTGACCCAGCATGTCGCCATATACGGCGCCAAAGGCCTGGCCTACATTAAAGTCGTCGACCGCAGCGCCGGAATCGAAGGCTTGCAGTCGCCCATCGTCAAATTCCTCCCGGCGGAAGCCGTACGCGGCATCCTCGACCGGGTCGAAGCGGAAACCGGCGACATCATCTTCTTCGGCGCGGACAAGGCCAGAATCGTCAACGAAGCGATGGGCGCCCTGCGCCTGAAGCTGGGCCAAGACCGGGGCCTCGTGGAGAAAGGCTGGAAACCATTGTGGGTGGTCGATTTCCCCATGTTCGAATGGGACGAAAAGGAAAACCGCTGGTTTGCGCTGCACCACCCGTTTACCGCGCCGAAAGGCAGCCTGGAAGAACTGCAATCCAATCCCGGCCAGGCCCTCTCGCGCGCCTACGACATGGTGCTGAACGGTACGGAGATCGGCGGCGGTTCGATACGTATCCACCGCACCGACATGCAGGACGCCGTGTTCAAGCTGCTCGGGATCGGCGATGAGGAAGCCCAGCAAAAATTCGGCTTTCTGCTCAATGCTCTCAAGTACGGAGCGCCGCCGCACGGCGGCCTCGCCTTCGGCCTGGATCGCCTGGTCATGCTAATGAGCGGGGCAACATCCATCCGCGAGGTCATGGCCTTTCCCAAAACCCAGTCGGCTTGGTGCCCGATGATCGACGCTCCGGCCATGGTGACCGATGCCCAGCTCCGCGAACTCGGCATCCGCCTTCGCAAGCCGCCGGAACAAGCAAAAACCGAAGACGTTTAATTCTTATCACGACTTGAATCATGTCCGCATCCGCCCTTGCCATACAGCAATTTGCCCTACTGGATGACGCCGAGTGCGAGCAACGGATCGTCGCCGCAAAGAAAAAACTCGGCGACCGTTGCGTGATTCTGGGCCATCACTACCAGCGCGACGAAGTATTCCGCCACGCCGACTTGACCGGCGATTCGCTCAAGCTGTCCCGCGAAGCCGCCAAATCCAGCGCCCAGTACATCGTGTTCTGCGGCGTGCATTTCATGGCGGAGGTGGCGGATATCCTGTCCCGCCCCGAGCAAGTCTCGATTCTGCCCGACCTCGCGGCCGGCTGCTCGATGGCCGACATGGCCAACCTGGCCGCCGTCGAGCGGTGCTGGGGCGAACTCGGCCAGTTATTCGATCCCGACGAAGTCGTGACGCCGGTCACTTACATCAACTCGGCGGCCGATCTGAAAGCGTTCTGCGGACGGCACAACGGCATCGTCTGCACCTCCAGCAATGCCCGGAAGATTCTCGACTGGAGCTTCGCCCAACGGCAGAAAGTGCTGTTCTTCCCCGATCAGCATCTCGGGCGCAACACAGGCTTCGCCATGGGCATTCCGCTGGACGAGATGGTGACCTGGGATTTCGCGAAGCCCATGGGCGGCCTGACCGAAGACGACATCCGCCGGGCCAGGATCATCCTGTGGAAAGGCTTCTGCTCGGTGCATCAGATGTTTCGCCCCGAGCATATCGACCGCTTCCTGGAGCGTTACCCGGACACGCGGGTCATCGCCCATCCCGAGTGCTCTTTCGAGGTCTGCCGGAAAGCCCGGTACATCGGCTCGACCGAATATATTCTGCAAACCGTTCGCGAGGCGGAGCCGAACACGCGCTGGCTGGTGGGCACCGAACTCAACCTCGTCAACCGGCTGGCCGAGGACGTCAAAGCGCAGGGCAAGGAGGTTCACTTCATGTCGCCGACCGTCTGCATGTGCTCGACGATGTTCCGAACCGATCCGCAGCACCTGCTCTGGGTACTGGAAAACCTGGTGGAAGGACACGTCGTCAACCGCATCGAAGTGTCCGATGGCGATGCGCGCTGGGCCAAGCTGGCGCTGAACAAGATGCTGCAACTGGCTTGATTGGCAATGCGCTCGCAACCCGGGCAGAGAGCTTTTTCTCTCGAATAGGGAGCTTACCGCAGTCGGTAGTTTTGGCCGATTGCCCTATAATGCGGCCTTTGGCCCGCGCCGTTGCATGCAAATTCAATTGGTAGCGGTGGGCACCCGCATGCCCGGCTGGGTGACCGAAGGCTATGAAAAATACGCCAAGCGCCTGCCGCGGGAGTGCGAACTGGTGCTGAAGGAGATTGCGCCGGCAAAACGCGGGAAAAACGCCGACATCGCCCGGCTGACCGACGACGAAGGAGAACGGATGCTGGCGGCATTGCCGCGCGATGCGCACATCGTCGCGCTCGATGTGGCGGGAAAGGAATGGAGCACGGAGGATTTGGCCGAAGCCTTGGCCCGCTGGCTGCAAAACGGGCGCGACGTGGCGCTTCTGGTGGGCGGACCCGACGGGCTCTCCCCGGCTTGCCTCAAGCGCGCGAATCAACGATGGAGCTTATCGAAGTTGACGTTTCCCCACCCCGTGGTCCGCATCATCGTAGCCGAGCAAATTTACCGGGCCTGGAGCATTCTTCAGCATCACCCTTATCACCGCTAACATGGGCACCCGAAGTCCGCAGATTATTTTGGCGTCGGCATCCCCCCGCCGCCGCGAACTGCTCGATCAGCTCGGCATCGCCCATGACGCGATGCCGGCCAACATCCATGAGCATCCGCGGCCGAACGAGTCCCCCGAAGCCTACGTCCGGCGCATGGCGGCGGAAAAATCCCTGGAAACCTGGCGGAACAGCGGCGGCAGACTGCCGGTACTGGCGGCGGACACCGAGGTCGTACTGGACGGAAACATCCTGGGCAAGCCGCAAGACTTCGGACACGCTTCACGCATGCTGTCGCAACTGTCCGGCCGGGAACATCGGGTCCTAAGCGCCGTTTCGCTACGGAGAGGCAGCGAGCATTGGGAAGCGATGAGCATCAGCAGCGTGACGTTTCGCCGGATCGGCCATGACGAAATCGAAGCGTACTGGGCCACCGGAGAACCCCGCGACAAAGCCGGCGCTTACGCCATCCAGGGCAAGGGCGCGGTCTTCATCCGGCATCTGTCCGGCAGCTATTCGGGCGTCATGGGTTTGCCGCTCTTCGAAACGGCGGAACTGTTGAGACACGCCGGCATCTCGGTTCTCAACCTCCCGGCCTCCTGAGCGGCGCATGAGCGACGAAATACTCATCAATGTCACGCCGCGGGAAACCCGCGTAGCCATCGTCGAAAACGGCGTTTTGCAGGAGGTCTTGATCGAGCGGACCCGGCGCCGCGGGCTGGTCGGCAACATCTACAAGGGCAAAATCTGCCGGGTACTGCCCGGCATGCAGGCCGCTTTCGTGGACATCGGGCTGGAGCGCGCGGCCTTTCTTCACATATCGGATCTAGGCGCCACCGACCGGGAGAAAACGCCGACAGATCAGATCGAGCAGATTTTTCACGAAGGGCAGGAACTGGTCGTCCAGGTCGTCAAAGACCCGATCGGCGCCAAGGGGGCGCGGCTCACCACGGAGATCGCCATTCCCTCCGTGTACCAGGTCTACATGCCCTACAGCCGAACCTGCGGCGTCTCGCAGCGCATCGAGTGCGATCAGGAGCGAGTCCGGCTGCGTACCGTCATCGAAACCTTTCAGAAGGAGCATGCTACCGGGGGATTCATCGCGCGCACCGCCGCCGAGAGCATCGACGAACCGGCGCTGCGCAACGACATGCTGTTCCTGCTCAAGCTGTGGAACTCCATCGCGCAGCGGATCAAAACCGTCAAGCCGAAGACCCTGCTGCACGAAGACTTGCCGCTCAGCATGCGGGTCTTGCGCGATCTGCACCGCGCCAGAGTCGAAAAAGTCCGGGTCGATTCCCGCGAAACCTACGGGCGCCTCCTCAAATTCGCCAAGGAATTCGTTCCGGAATTGGCTCCCCTCGTCGAACACTATGCCGGCGAGCGGCCCTTGTTCGACCTTTATGGCGTCGAGGACGAGATCCAGAAGGCCTTGGAACGCCGGGTCACGCTCAAATCCGGCGGTCACCTGGTGTTCGACCAGACCGAGGCGATGACGACCATCGACGTCAACACCGGCGCGTTCGTCGGCGGGCGCAGCCTGGAAGAAACCATCTTCAAGACCAACCTGGAGGCGGCCCAGGCCATTGCGCGCCAATTGCGGCTGCGCAACCTCGGCGGCATCATCATCATCGATTTCATCGACATGCGCGACGAGGACCACAAGCAACTGGTCCTGCAAGCGCTGGAAAAAAGCCTGGAAAAGGACCACGCCAAGAACACCATCAGCGAAGTGTCGTCGCTCGGACTGGTGGAAATGACGCGCAAGCGCACCCGCGAAAGCCTCGAACACATCCTGTGCGAGCCCTGCCCCGCGTGCGGCGGACGCGGCGTGTTGAAAACGCCGGAGACGGTCTGCATGGAAATTTTCCGCGAAGTCATTCGCGAAGTGCGTCAATATAACGTCCAGGAACTCCTCGTGCTGGCGTCCAACGAAGTCGTCGAACGGCTGCTGGACGAGGAAGCCGACACCTTGTCGGAGCTGGAGACGTTCCTCGGGGTTCGCATCAAGTTTCGCGCCGAAGCGCAGTACACCCAGGAACAATACGATGTCGTCCTGCTGTAGCGCCCTCTTTTGAAAAGCGTTCTTCGTTTCACCCGCCGAACGGCGCTGCATTTCGGTCTTTGCTTCATCGTTATTCTGGCGCTGACGGTTACCGCCCTGCGCTTTTGGCTGTTTCCGGGAGCATCGAGCCATCGCCAACGCCTGGAAACCGAAATCGGCTCCCTGATCGGCGAAACCGTCCGAATCGAAACGCTATCCGCCCGCCTGCATGGGTTTCATCCCGAGCTTTCCCTGAACGGCTTCCAGATTCTCGATGCTCAAGGCCGTCCGGCCATCCGGTTCGCCGCGATCCGCATCGACATCGACCCGCTTCGCACGCTGTTGACCGGCCAACCCGGCTTCGACCGACTGAAGATCGTCGGAGCGAAACTCTCGATCCGGCGCCGGCAAGACGGCACGATCGGCATCGCCGGATTACACGCGAGCGATCGGCCGCCGGCCTGGCTCATGGCCGACGGGAGCTTCGAGCTGTTGGACTGCGATCTGGACTGGCAGGATTCAGAAGGCCAAAAGCCGCCTCTGGATTTAGGACAAGCGAATATCCGCCTGGTTAACCGGCATGGAAAACACTGGCTCGGCGTCGACATCGCCTTGCCCGAGCGTATGGGAAAGGCCGTTCGGCTCGCCGTCGACGCCGAAGGCAATCTCTTCGAGGCCGGGGAATGGTCCGGAAAGCTGTACCTCGAAGGACAGCGCATCGATACCGCTCACATCGCCGGCGCGTTGCCGGCGTCGGATGTCGCCGTCAAAGCCGGCATGGCGGACTTCAGGCTCTGGGGAAACTGGGCCGGCGGCGCGCTGGACTCGGTGGCGGGAGATATCGCGCTGGCAAAGCCGGTATTCGCGTTCCCAGGCGACGCAAACACCGAACATCGGCTGGCTTTGGCTTCCCTGGAGAGCCGGTTTCGGTGGCGGCAGGAAAGCGACGGCTGGCGCCTCGATTTAAGCCGGTTCAGACCGGCTTTGAATCACGCTTGGCCCGAAACCCGCCTGGCCTTCGCCCTCTCCCGGCGTCCCGACGGAGCCCCTGCCGTCATGCGCGGCGCGGCTTCCTACCTGGAACTGGGCGACATCAACACGGTTTTGCACGCGCTCCCGCTGCTCGACGAAAAAACCGGCGGAATTTTGAGAGAGCTGGCCCCACGCGGCGCCGTGCGGGATATCCGTTTCTTTTTCGCGCCGGAAAAACCGATGGGCGAGCGCTTGGCCCTGTGCGGAACATTCGACGATTTCGGCACGAATGCCTGGCAATCGTTTCCCGGCGTTTCCGGCTTGAGCGGAAAACTGTGCGGCAACGACGGAGCGGGCAGGATCGCGGTATCCGCCGAAAACGGAACTATTCATCCGGCTGATTTGGGGCTGAAAAGCCCGGTTCGCTTGAGCAGCGCCAGGGCCGATCTGTCCTGGCGGCAAACGGACAGGGATTGGTCGGTTTCGTCCCGTTCGTTTTCGGTCGAAAACGCCGATCTCGCCGCCCGAGGCCGGTTCGCGATCGTCCTGCCGAAAGACAAAGACGTCTCCCCGTTCCTCGATCTTCGAGTGCGGCTCGGCGAGACGAATGCCGCCGCCATTAAGAATTACCTGCCTTTCGCGGTCGTTCCCGAAACCTCGCGCTGGCTGGAAGAGGCGCTGGCCGGAGGCCAAGCCCGAGATGCCCGTCTTCTGTTTCACGGCGCGATCGCCGATTTCCCGTTCTATCGAAACGAGGGCGTATTCGAATCCTTGATCGAAGCGCAAAACGTCGAACTTCGCTTTCACCCGGACTGGCCGCCACTGACCCAAACCGACGCCCGCGTACGGTTCTACGGCCCCGGCCTGGAAATCGACTCGACCAAGGGCCAGATCGGCCAGGGACGGATCGTGGAGGCGCACGCCGAAAGCCGGGACCTGAATTTCTCGCCCTGGCTCAAACTGACCGGAATTGCCCGGGCGACCGTTCCCGACAGCCTGGATTTCCTCGCCCACTCCCCGCTCCGGGACATTCCCGAAAGGCTCGGCAAATTCGTGAGCACCGCCGGCGAAACGGATATTTCGCTGAACTTGACCATTCCGCTGGATCAAAAACTGGGCGATACCGACATCGACGGCAAAGCCGAATTCAAAGACGCCGAGCTTCGCATCGAGGAAACCGGGCTGGAACTGCGCCGCATCAACGGTCCCTTGCGTTTCACCCGATCCGGGTTGAGCGCCGACGCCCTCCGGGCCTCGGTGCTCGGTCATCCTGCCGCCATCCGCATCTCGCGGGAGAAAGACGACACCTTGGTGGAGATCAAAGGGCGGGCCGGCGTTTCGGACCTCCAGGGGCAATTCCCCGCCGGTCTCTGGCGTTTGGCGCGGGGAGCCGCGGACTACCGGGTCAATCTCCGCATTCCGGAATCGCTCGATACCGAAAGCGATCCGCTGGTTCTGTCGCTGTCGTCCGGACTGACGGGCCTGGAATTGAATCTGCCGGCGCCGCTCGGAAAACGCGAAAAAGCCAGGAAAGATCTATTCATCGAAACGGCGATTCGCCGCGGAAACAAGATTCCGGTCCGGCTCGCCTATGGACACGACATCGCGGCGCGGCTCAGGTTCTCGGAAACGGATACCGGCCTCGGGCTGGAAGGCGGCCATGTCGCCATGGGAACGCCGCTTCCGCCCATCGCCCCGGAACCGGGGGTGGCGATTTCCGGACGGCTGGATGAACTCGACGCCGCCGAGTGGCGGCGGTTGCTGTCCGATTCTTCGGACGAGCCTCGCCGTGCCGGTCTCGTTAGAAAACTGGATCTGAACGTCGGAACGCTGTACTGGAACGGGGACGCCCTGGGGCCCCTGACCCTCGACATGGAATGGGAAGCCCCGCACTGGCAGGGCCGCCTCGACAGCGCTTACGGCAAAGGAACCTTTAAGGCGACGGCCGATTCGATGGCTTTCGACCTGGAATACTTCAAGCTGCCGAAACCGAGCGCCGATAAGGATAAAACGGCGAGCAACGAACTTTTCGATCCGTCCGCCGTGCCGAGCCTGGCGCTCAGCGCCAAGCGGCTGCTTTGGCAGGACGCGGAGCTCGGGCCGTTGACGCTCCGAACCGAGCGCCATGCCCACGGCATGATCATAAAAACGCTCAAGGGCGAGACCAAGAACCACCGCTTCGATATCCGCGGCAGTTGGACGCGGTCGTCGGACCGGACGGTGTCCACGCGCATCGAGGGAAAACTCCGCATCGAGGATATGGGCGATTTGTTGACCGTCATCGGTTACGCCGGCGAGGTCCGGGAAACCCCTTCCGATGTCGATTTCACCCTGTCCTGGCCGGGAGCGCCCCAGCAATTTTCGAGATCCGGAGTTGCGGGCGACATCAAGATGAAGCTCGGCAAGGGGGCGATTCTCAAGGTCGAACCGGGGCTGGGCCGGGTGCTCGGTATGTTAAACTTGGACACGCTATGGCGCAGGCTGTCCTTCGATTTCAGCGATCTGTTCGGCAAGGGCTTGGCCTACGACAGCATTCTGGGAACCTTTCGGCTCGGCAACGGTCAAGCCGTTACGAAGGGTTTTCTAATCGATGCGGTTCCCGCCAAGATCGTCATCAACGGCCGCGCAGGCCTCGCGGCGAGAGATTTGGACCAAATCGTCACCGTCATACCCCACACCAGCGTCGCCCTGCCCATCGCGGGCGCTTTGGCCGGAGGACCCGCCGTCGGCGCCGCCGTGCTCCTGGCGCAGCAGTTGGTCGGCGAGGAAGTGGACAGCATCACCGCGACCCACTACGCCGTCAAGGGTAGTTGGGACGAGCCGCAAATCACCAAGATTAGCCGCAACCTGCCGCTCGACATCCTCGACCGGGCCTGGAGCGGCATGAAAGATTTATCAGGTTTTGGCACCGAAACGGAGAAAAAAACGAATGAGTAAAACGGTTTTCGCCGCTATCCAGATGGCTTCCAGCCCCAACGTCAGCGCCAATCTCATCGAGGCGGGGCGGCTGGCCGAAAAAGCCGCGTCCCAGGGCGCCGCCCTGATCGTGCTCCCGGAGAATTTCGCCATCATGGGGCAATCCGAAACCGATAAACTGGCCGTGGCCGAAACCGACGGTTCCGGACCGATCCAGGATTTTCTCGCCCAAACGGCGGAGCGGCTGAAAGTCTGGCTGGTCGGCGGCACCATGCCGATCCGCGCCGGCAACGGCAAGGTCCGCGCCACCTGCCTGGTTTATAACGATAAAGGCGAGCGGGCGGGACGCTACGACAAAATTCATTTGTTCGACGTCAACGTGCCCGGCACCGACGAACAGTATCACGAGTCCAAAACCATAGACGCCGGCGACAAGGCATTGGTCCTGGAGACGCCGTTCGGCCGGCTTGGCCTGTCGATCTGCTACGATCTCCGCTTTCCGGAACTGTTCCGGCAGATGGCGGAAGGCGGCATGGATATTCTCGCCGTTCCGTCGGCCTTTACCGCGCAGACCGGCGCCGCTCACTGGGAAATACTGGTACGTGCCCGTTCGGTCGAAAACCTGTGCTACACGATCGCCGCCAACCAGGGCGGATATCACATCAACGGCCGCGAGACCTTCGGCCACAGCATGATCGTGGACCCTTGGGGCCAGGTGCTCGGCTGCCTTCCGCACGGCGCGGGGGCCGTGACCGCGGAATTCGACCGCGACCGGCTGCAAAAAGTCAGAAGCGCCTTTCCGGCCCTGACGCACCGGAAACTGCATTGCCGCTGAGGGCCGCGGCGTGTAGGCTAGCTTCCATCATCCGCTTAATTCTTATACCTCGATATGAGTCATGATCCTCTTGTAATCGCCCGGCAAACCCTGCTGGAGCCGGCCGGCCTCATCGGCGGCGACATCGATCGCGTCATGGGCCAGCTATTGAGCGCATCGGTGGATGCCGCCGATGTGTATCTTCAATCCACCCGGTTCGAGTCCTGGATGCTGGAAGACGGCATCGTGAAGGAAGGCAGCCACAGCATCGAACAGGGCGCCGGAGTGCGCGCCGTTTCCGGCGAAAAGACCGGCTTCGCCTACAGCGACGAGATCACGCTGCCGACCCTGCTCGAAGCCGCCAAGAACGCCAAGGCCATCGCGAGAGAAGGCGGCCGGGGCCGGCAAGAAGTTGCAGGACGGCATCGCCCGCCGCCGCTTTATCTGCCGATCGATCCACTGCAATCGCTGCCCGAGGAAGAGAAAATCGCCCTCTTAAAGCGCCTGGACGAGGAATGCCGCAAACTCGATCCGCGCGTCGAGCAAGTCATGGTGAACCTTGCCGGTACTCACGAAGTCGTCCTGGTCATCGGCCAGGACGGAGCGCTCCACGGCGACGTGCGCCCCCTGGTGCGGCTCAACGTCAGCGTGATCGTCGAGGAAAACGGACGTCGCGAGCAAGGCAGCTCCGGCGGCGGCGGCCGCACCGATTACCGTTTCTTCCTGGAAGACGATCGGGCGGTCGAATACGCGCGCGAAGCCGTGCGCCAGGCACTGGTGAACCTGGACGCGGTCGAAGCCCCGGCGGGAAACATGACCGTGGTCCTGGGACCGGGCTGGCCGGGCGTCCTGCTGCACGAGGCGATAGGGCACGGCCTCGAAGGCGACTTCAACCGCAAGGGCACTTCGGCCTTCGCCGGACGGATCGGCGAGCGCGTGGCCTCGCCGCTCTGCACGGTGGTGGACGACGGCACCCTGCCCGGCCGGCGCGGTTCGCTCAATATCGACGACGAGGGCACGCCGACGCAGTGCACGGTATTGATCGAGAACGGCATCCTCAAGGGCTACATGCAGGACAAGCTCAACGCTCGGCTCATGGGCGCCGCGCCGACCGGCAACGGCCGCCGCGAATCCTATGCCCACCTGCCGATGCCCCGCATGACCAACACCTACATGCTGGCGGGCTCCCACGATCCTCGGGAGATCATCGGTTCGGTGAAGAAAGGACTCTTCGCCAAAAACTTCGGCGGCGGACAGGTGGACATCACCTCGGGCAAGTTCGTGTTTTCCGCCAGCGAAGCCTATCTGATCGAAGACGGAAAAATCACCCGGCCGGTCAAGGGCGCGACCCTGATCGGCAACGGCCCCGAAGTGCTGACCCGCGTCAGCATGGTCGGCAACGACTTGCAGCTCGATACCGGCGTGGGCACCTGCGGGAAAGACGGCCAAAGCGTACCCGTGGGCGTCGGTCAGCCGACCTTGCGGGTGGATGGACTGACCGTGGGCGGGACGCGGGTTTAGCGCGAGACCAGCATCCCCGTGAAGGCCGAAGTCAATCGCCGAAAGCACGGCATATCCTTCGAGGAGGCGGCCACGGTTTTCGGCGATCCGCTTGCCGGAACTTTTCCGGACCCGGATCATTCTTTTGATGAGGCGCGGTTCATCACCATGGGTTTATCGGCCACTGGCAGGCTTGTCGTCGTTGCCCATAGCGAAGACCGGGATACTATCCGCATTATCAGCGCCCGTTGCGCGACCCATCACGAAAGGAAAGCCTATGAGTACCGAAACTGATAACGATGAACTGCGTCCCGAGTACGATTTCGATTTTTCGAAGGCCGTTCGCGGCAAGCATTACCAGCAGTATAGGCAAAGCTCGAATATCGTCGTGCTCGATCCCGATGTCGCCGAGATTTTCCACAACTCCGAGGAAGTCAATAAAGCGTTGCGATCGCTAGCGAAATCCGAACACCCGAGTGAAGCGAAACGGAATTCAGACTGACCGAAGCTTTGTCGCAGGAGGTTAAGAGGAATGAAATACACGGTGGTTTTTCATCGCACCGAAGAAGGCATCGGCGTTTCGGTACCCGGACTTCCGGGATGCCGGTCCGAGGGTGAGACCGAGGAAGAGGCACTGACAAACATTCAAGCGGATCAGTTTCTAAAACTGCTTTGAAGGCGTCGACCGCGCCACACCCGTTCCACATATCCGAACGATTTAACGATTAGAAGGAGCCATCCGTGCAGAAACCGACCGCTTTCGCACGCGAACAAGAACAACTCGAACAATTGAAATCCCTGGTGTCCGACTGCCTGGCCGAAGCCCTTCGGCAAGGCGCTACAGCGGCGGAAGCCGGCGTCAGCCTGGAACACGGCCTTTCCGTCACCGCCCGCATGGGCGAGGTGGAAACCATCGAACACCATCGCAGCCGGGGGCTGGGCGTCACGGTTTACGTCGGCCAGCGCAAGGGTTCGGCCAGCACCACCGATCTCAGCGGTGAAGCCATGCGCGAGACCGTAGAGGCTGCTTGCCGGATCGCCCAGTACGCCGCCGAGGACGAATATGCCGGGCTGCCCGACCGGGACATGCTGGCCACCGAGTTTCCCGATCTCGATGTTTATCATCCCTGGGACCTGGATGCGGAGACCGCCATAAACCTGGCCATAGGCTGCGAGAACGCCGCACGCCGGTTTCATCCCGAAATCGTCAATTCCGAAGGCGCGAGCCTCAATACCTTCCAGGGACTGAGAGTCCTCGGCAACTCGCTGGGATTCCTGCACGGTTATGCATCCAGCCGCCACAGCCTGAGCTGTTCGGTCATCGGCCAGCGGGGCGACAGCATGCAGCGGGACGATTGGTGGACGGTGGCGCGAGATGCCCGCGACATGGAAGCGGCCGAACGGGTGGGCCGAAAAGCCGCCGAACGCACCGTCAAGAGGCTAGGCGCCCGTTCGCTGAGCACCCGGCAATGCCCGGTGATTTTCGCGGCGGATATCGCGTCCAGCCTGCTCGGGCACTTCATCGGCGCCATCCGCGGCGGCAATCTCTACCGGAAATCGTCTTTCCTGCTCGACCACCTGGGGAAACGGATCTTCCCGGCCTTCGTACAGATCCGCGAGGAACCGCATCTCAAGAAAGCCCTGGGCAGCGCCCCCTACGACGCCGAAGGCGTTCGAACCCGGCCTCGCCACATCGTCAAGGACGGCATACTCGAATCCTATGTATTGAGCACCTACTCGGCCCGCAAGCTCGGCATGAAAACCACCGGCAACGCCGGCGGCGTGCACAATCTCATCATCGAGCCCGGCGAACTCGATTTGGAGGGCTTGCTGAAGCGCATGGACACGGGCCTTCTCGTCACCGAACTGATGGGCCAAGGCGTCAACCCGGTGACCGGCGATTATTCGCGCGGCGCGTCCGGATTCTGGGTGGAGAACGGCGAGATCCGGTTCCCCGTGGAGGAAATCACCATCGCGGGCAACCTAAGAGACATGTTCATGAACCTCCAGGCCGTCGGAAACGACCTCGACTTGCGGGGCAATACCCGAACCGGGTCTATTTTGCTCGAGAAAATGACGGTGGCGGGGAATTGAGGCTCGCCACCGAGATCGCCACGCTTCGAGTCGGCCCGGCAAATTTCGAAGCGTTCCGCCGCGGCGATCAGGCGAGAAGAGATCGGTAGACGGCGAGCGTTTCCGCAACCACCTTTTCGACGCCGAACTCGGCCTCCGCGATTTCCCGCCCGCAGCGCCCCATTCGTTGCCGCAACGGACGCTCCGTAATTAACATTCTGAGCGCTCTCGACAAGGCACGGGCATCCCGCGCCGGCACCAATAAGCCGTTGTCGCCGTTGCGGACGACTTCTCTACAACCCGGCATATCGGTCGTTACGATGGCGCGGCCGGTAGCTGCCGCTTCGAGCAAGACTTTGGGCACGCCCTCGCCGTAGTAAGACGGTAGGCACACGATATGCGAACGGGCGAGCACCTCCGGCATGTCGTTCCGCCTTCCCCACCATTCGACGATACCGGATGCTGCCCAGCGCGCCAATTGAGCCGACGGTATGGCCGCCGGATTCTCTTCGTCGGTATCTCCTACGAGGGCGAAGCGGGCACGGATACCTTCCCGCTGCAACATTTCCGCCGCCTTTACAAACTCACCAATCCCTTTATCCCACAGCATGCGCGATGCGAGAATGACCACCGGAATCTCGTCCGGCTCGCCATTCGGTCGGAACAGATCGAGATCAACACCGGAACCCCGAATCAGCACACTCCGCTCGGATCTCAGTATTTGCGTCGCAATTAGGGTACGGACATCGTCCGGATTTTGAAGGATGACTCGACTCACTCCGGCATTCAAGAGCCAACGGAAGGCGATTTGGACGACCAGGCGCAGCAGTTTCGCCCTCCGGCGTGTCGAGGCGAACAAGTATCCGAGACCGGCCAAGGCATTGACCACACGAGGAACGCCAGCAAAACGCGCGGCCATCGAACCGTACAGAACCGGCTTCAAGGCCACGTGGTGGACCAAATCAGGTTTTTCGTTCCGATAAATTCTATACAAACGCCACAGAGCGAGGCCTTCTCCCAACGGATTTTTTCCGCGCCGCGACAATTCCAAAGAAATCAGCCGAATGCCTGCCGAACGAATCCGGTCCCCATGGTCCCTCACTCGAGTCACGACCGCAACATCATGTCCTGCTTCCTTCGCGGCTATGGCTAGAGCCAGCCGATGGGAGCAGAAATACCAGTCTTCGGTGACGAAATACAAAATCTTGCCCGTTACGGCTGGCACCGGTTTTTCATCTAACCGAGAGAGATTCTCGTGTACCGGCTCCGCCTGCCGGGCATTTGCATAACGCATGGATTAACTTGCCTCCAGCCAAGCTTGAAACATCAATACATCCCAAAGGTGATAGGACCAGTTGCGCCGTCCCGCAAGATGTTCCGCCCATTTCTCCCGTATGGGCGCGGGTTCGAAAAATCCGTCCCGTTGCAACCGTGCTTCACCGATCAATTCCTCGGCCCAATCACGGAGCGGCCCGCGCAGCCAGATATCCAGCGGAATTCCGAACCCCATTTTTGGCCGCTCGATAAGTTCCTTGGGTAGATATCGATAAAGTACCTGCCGCAGCAGCCATTTCCCTTGACCATTGCGGATTTTCACGGACAAAGGCAAGCGCCAGGCGAATTCCACCACCCGGTGATCGAGAAAAGGCACGCGCGTTTCCAGGCTGACCGCCATGGCGGCCCTGTCGACCTTGACGAGAAGGTCGTCCGGCATATAACTCATCAGGTCAAGATACATCATGCGATGCTCGAAATCCGGCATATCGAGCCGCTGATGGAACCCCGTCAACACAGTAGCCGGTTCCGCTGCGCCGCGAACGATCTCGGCAGGACTTTTCCAGTGGGATACTAGATTCCGGTAAATTTCCTCGGCTTCATTCGCCGTCAGCACTTCGGCGAACTTATGAAGCTTGTCGCCGGGATTGGCGTATCGCCATTGCCGAGGCAGCACTACTTCCAGCCTTTTCCAAAGCCGATTCCAAGCCGTCGGAGACAACCCGCCGATGCCATTGGCCATGGCGCCGCGAAGCGGACGCGGCAAGCGACCGATCCGACGCCATGTTTTCGCAGCCCAAAAATACCGATTGTAACCGCCGAACAGTTCGTCGCCTCCATCGCCGGAGAGACCGATAGAAACATCGCGCCTCGCCAGCTGCGAAACCAGAAAGGTTGGAATTTGGGAGGAATCGGCGAATGGCTCGTCGTAAATGGAGGAAAGGTTTGGAATGACGGCCAGAGCCTGTTCAGGAGAGATGTACAGTTCCGTATGCTCAGTACCGAGATGCTTTGCCACGGCACGGGCGTATACCGCCTCGTCGTAGCCGGTCTCGCGGAAACCGATGCTGAAGGTTTTCACGGGACGGGCGTGCTGCGCCTGCATGAGCGCAACTACCGTCGAAGAGTCGATGCCGCCGGACAGGAACGCCCCTAGCGGAACGTCCGCGATCATCTGCCGCCGCACCGCGTCCCGCAAGAGTTCATCAAGCGCATCCACCATTTCCGCTTCGCTAAGCTGCGAGATATCCGCTTGGCCTAGTTCCGCCCGTTCCCGCAGCGACCAGTAGCGCCACAACCGCACTCCCTCGCTGTCGAAAGCTTGAAGCGGAGGCTGCTCCTCCGGCCAAGGACACCGGTTGGCGGCTTTTCTCCGCAACGTCAAGACCGATGCGGGCGGCAGCTTGTAAAGTCCTCGATAAACCGCGTAAGGCGCCGGGATGTAATTGTGGCGTAAGAACAAGGCCAAGGCATTCCGGGCGATCTCGCCGGAAAATCCGGGATAGGCCTTTAGGGCCTTCAGTTCGGAGCCGAAGAAAAAGCCGCCCTTGTGCCAGCCATAGTACAGCGGCTTTTCGCCTAGCCGGTCTCGGGCTAGATGAAGCTCCCGCGCCTCCCGGTCCCATAGAGCGAAGGCGAACATGCCGGTTACGGTTTGCAATGAGCCCTCAAGCCCCCAAGCCTCCACGGCAGCCAACAGGGTTTCCGTGTCGGAATGGCCCCGCCACGGCCCCTTTCGGCCTTCGCGAAAAGGTACGGCGGATGTCAGCTGGCGCCGAAGTTCGAGGTGGTTGTAAATTTCGCCGTTGAAAACCACGACATAGCGGCCGGATGCTGAAATCATCGGCTGATGTCCCGCCGAAGAAAGGTCGAGAATCGACAAGCGGCGATGGCCGAGTGCGATCCCCGATTCGCCGTCGGTCCAGACACCGCCGGAATCCGGGCCGCGATGCCGGATCGCCGCCGCCATCTTTGTGACGGTGTTCGCTAAATCGATCGATAAGCCGCCAGGAGGAATAAATCCGCAGATTCCGCACATAACACTTAAGTTTCAAGGCAAGTTGGGATCGGCTGCCCCGGATCCTGCTGACGCGTCCAAAGTTCGTAAAAGGCCCCTTTGCGAGCAAGCAAGGACTCCCAACTGCCCTGCTCGACGATTCGGCCGTTGGCCAGCACATAGATCCGGTCGGCTTGCCGAACGGTAGATAGACGATGGGCGATTATGACGATGGTTCTGGTTTCGCGAAGCTCGTAGACAACATCCATCACGCTCTCCTCCGAGCGGGAATCGAGAGCGCTCGTCGCTTCGTCGAATATCAGTATCGGCGGATCGTTAATAAGCGCCCGCGCGATGGCAATCCGCTGCCTTTGCCCTCCGGAAAGCCGCAGCCCCATATCTCCCGCCAGAGTGTCGTAACCTTGAGGAAGCGCACAGATAAACTCATGGGCATGGGCCTGAATCGCGGCTCGGCGAACCTGATCGTCGCCAGCGTCGGGCGCCATCAAACGGATGTTGTCCGCAATCGAGCAATTGAGGAGCGTGTTGTCCTGAGGCACATACCCGATCATTGCACGCCACGAGATCAGATTGAACTCTTCCGCACCGCGACCGTTCGCGACGACGCGCCCCGATGCAACCTCGTTCATGCGGAGCAGCGTATCGACCAGCGTCGTCTTTCCAGCCCCGGAAGGCCCGACCACGGCAGTGATCGACCCAGGTTTCAAGACGAGATCCATATCCCGAATCGCCGCCTCGGTTCCATAGCGCACCGTAACCTTTTCGAAGGCAATCCCGCTACGGACATCCTCTAGAGTGAACGGACGCCCGGTATTCAGAGCCTTTTCCGCCTGTTCCGCGGCCTGTCTCCATATCCGCACCACATACTCCAGGGACGGCAGCTCCACAAAGATTTGCTGCAATAGCACCAGCATTTGGGTGATCTTGCCGTAGGCCCGCATGAACAAGACCAAAATCATCAGCAACGAGTCCGGCGGCAGCTCCTGGGCATAGCGGCTCGCGCCAACGATCGCCGAAACGGCCGCGAGCGCCACCAGCACTTCCGATAGAATTCGGGAAAAGTCCGGAAGAAAATAACGGACTCGCTCGTTTCTAAAAATCGACCGAAACGATCTTCCGGCTAGCCGCTCGATCATGAACACCGAAGACGAAGCCTTGAGAATCTTGATGTTGCTCAGAAAATCGGTGCCGACGGACATCATCTGCTGATTGCCCGTCACCACCTGACGGGCTCGGGCCAGGATGCGGCGGATGAACACCATATTGACCAGGAACAAAACGCCGCCCACCAGAGCCATCAATATGGAGGCGCGGAACGACAGCAGCAGCGCCCCTCCGATATAGGCCGCCGCTACCAGGAAATGGCTCAGAAAGAACAAAACCTTGATCAACGCCGACTGAAGCCGTGCCGTTTCCACGGACAAGGCATTGGTCAGAGCAGCGCGTGGCGTTTCCAGAAAATACTGCCAGCGGGCTCGCGCCAGCGCCGCGAAAAGATCTCGCCGCCAAAGGAAGGCGTAATACTGCGAATAAGACGCCTGGAACCAGCTTTGCAGCAGCGCGATCCCAGCCTGGAACAGAAAAGTCGCGACGATGGCGACGCTGACGGTGGCAAGCTCGAACGGAAACCCAATCGCCTCGAATGCCGCCCTGGCCCATTTCACCAGCCCGTGATCCATTCCGCCGGTCGTAACGCCCAGGAACGGAAGCAAGAGAAAAGCCGCCATCATGCGAAACCCGTCCGTGACGGCACAGAAGGCGCTGACCGCCAGGAGCGCGAAAAAGCGCCATTTCAATTTCTTCGTGACGTCTTGAAGAAGAAAACCGAGCAGTGCGCGCGCACTCATGGACATCCTTGACATCGCATGCAATGGATCGAAGGCCTCATCTCAAGATACCTCGCGCTTTGAAGCGTCCTCGGTAGCCCTTGCAACGTTCCACAACAAGTTCTCCCATAATGCGAAAACCGAAGACGGCGAAAAATCGGCCACCGATACCCGCGCATTGGCACCGAGCTTCGCCCGCAGGTCGGCGCTGTCCATCAACTGCCTTAAGGCGCCGGCAAGTCCGTTCACCCGATCCTGCCCCACGGCCAGGAACCCGTTCGTTCCGTGCCGGATCCGCTCGCGGGTGCCTGGACAATCGGCAAAGCCGACCGCAGGCAACCCGTGAGCCATGGCTTCCGCCGTCGCCAGTCCGAAACTCTCGTAATGCGACGGCATTGCGAAAATCTGGGCATCCATATACTCGCGCTCGATTTCCGGCGTCGCTCCCGGGAGAAAAACGCGATCGGCCAAGCGCAACCGTTCGATCAGATCTTGCAGGGACAGCCTCAACGGCCCCTCTCCGACGATTTTAAGATCCCAGTCCGAAAACTCCGGAGCCAGCCGGGCAAAAGCTAGGATCAGCGTCTGCTGGTCCTTTTGGGGATCCAGCCGTCCCACGTTGAGAATAGTCTTCCGCGGCCTGCCGACACCCGCGGGATCGGCAAACGAACTTGCCGCAGCCACCGGGTTCGGAATTGCCACCATCCTGCGGCGCAGACCGGGCGGATAGAGCCCGGCGACTTCTTTCGACAGCACGGTGACGCGGTCCAGGAAAAATCGGCTCGCCAGAAGCAACAGGTACTCAAGGCGGCGATTTCGGTAATGTTGGGGAACAATATGTTCGCTGCCGATGACCGGAATGCCGGTTCCGGTAAGCGCAAATCCCAAAAGCACGAACATTGAGTGCATGAACCCGACCGCGACATCCGGCTGTTCCCCGGCGACTATTCGGCGCAACGCCGGAATGCGCCGTAGCGTCTCAATGGCACGCGCCTTGTCGGTCACGCTGCCAAGTGCGAGTGGAACCCGCCGGACACGCGGGTCCAATGGATAAAAAGGTTTTCCTCCAGGAACGTCGAAACTGACGAGCACTACCTCGTGCCCCGAGCCGGCCAAGTGAGAACACAGTTGGCAAAGCACGCGCTCGGCTCCGCCCTTGGCATCGTCGAGAGCCTTGATCGCGAACAGCAGTTTCATCGAGTCGAACACACTCCCGCCAAGAATGTGTCCCAGCGGTCGAAGATCCCCTCCGGCGAGTACGCACACATCGAACTTACGGCGGCCGCGCCGAACCGGCTCCGTGCCTTGCCGTCGGCCATGAGGTGGCGCAAGGCGCCGATCAGACTTTCCGGCGAGCCGTTCCCCGGCGCCAATCGACCGGTCTCACCGTCATGAATCAACTCGTTGACCCCGGCGCAGCCAGCAAAACCCACCGCCGGCAAGCCGTGAGCCAGTGCTTCGGCCAAAGCATTGGGAAACCCTTCCCAGAGAGAAGGCAAGCAGAAGAGATGACTGGAAACATAATAACGCTCGACATCTCTGCATGCCCCGGCCAATTCCACCCGATCGGAGATGTCAAGCCGGCTCGCCAGCGCTCTGAGCGATGCTTCTTGCTCTCCCTCACCGAGAATCACGAGGTGCCAGTCCGGAAATTCCGAAGCCAGGGCAGCGAAAGCTTTGAGCAAGACCGGAAAGTTCTTTTGATAGGACAAGCGGCCGATCGACAGCAATACCTTCGGGTTCGCATCTTGATCACCGGGCAATGCGAATGACTGCGCGGGATTGACCGGGTTGGGAATCGCGACGACGCGTCGGCGAAGATAAGCAGGGTAACAGTCTCTATAGCTCTCCAACTGGACCGTAACCCGAGCGGCAAGGCGAAACGACTGAAAAATAAGATTTCTGTAGCGGCCTGCTCTGAGATGCTCGAACCTATGGGGTGCATTGCGCTCGGCGGCCACCACGGGAATGCCCAGCCCAAGGGCAGACACTGCGACCGCGAGAAAAGGACCTTCCTGAAACGCCACGATCACATCCGGACTTACACGCTGAAGATAGCCGCGCATAGCCTTCAGACGCCGGAGTCTCAGACCCGGCGCAGCTTTCCTGGCGGGATCGCCCATGTTCAACCTTTGCCACGACACCCTGCTATCCAGCGGGTAGAAGGTCTCGGCTCCAGCCAAATCCCAAGTCATCAGATCGACATCGTGGCCGCGGGCAGCGAGAGCATTCACGAGAGTCACGGCCATCCGTTCCACGCCGCCGACAACACGATCGAATCGGCGCCCCACAACCAGAATCTTCACGTGCTGTCTCCGGTTTGCCGATTGATTCGGCGCTCATGCCTGAACCGCCTGGGCCCCGTGGTCAGTAGATGGCGAAATCCCGCCAGCGGATGACGAGCCAGGAACATCAGGAGCGAAGCCGCTAGCCTGAAAGGTTGACGGTTGAAATGGTGGAATCGCACTTCAATCCAATCTCGGGCATAGCGGTAGCGGCCTTTATGCCTCAGATAGTCTTTGTGTTTTTCGATAAGCCTGATTTCGGCTTCGTAATTTTTTTGCGCGCTTTTGTCGCTGGACACCGTCGCATGCTGGCGATAAAGCGGCTCCGGACAGCCGATGAAGTGCCCGCCGGCCAAGGCCATCCGCACCGCAAAATCCGCATCCTCCATGCGCCGGAAGTCCGGATCGAAACCGCCTACTGCGGCGAACGTCGTTTTGCGGGCCATCAACGAACAGGTGGGTGTTCCCGCTCCGTAGAAAACGCCTCCCTTTCTGCCGAAAAAAAGGATGTAATCCGCCAATTCCTCGCCAATCGGCACAGTGGGCATCGACCCGATCGCTCGAATGTCCATTTCATAACCGTTCGGGTATCGGCGCCGGCCGGAAGCATAGCAGGCAAGCAACGCGACTCCGGTCTTCGCTTCATAATCCAGCAACGTCCGGTACTGTACGGCCAACCGATGGGGAAAGCTCTCGTCGTCATCGTCGAAGAACGCAATAAATTCGCCCGTGGCTTTCTCCAGAATGGAGTTTCGCGCGGCTGCAGGCCCGCGATTGCGTTCATGGATTACGAGCGTCACGCGCCGGTCCCGGTCCGCGAGACCTCGAAGGATGTCTTTAGACGCATCCTCGGAAGCATCGTCGACGACGACGATTTCGAGGTTCGGCCATTCCTGGGACAGCGCGCTGGTCACCGCCCGTTCGATGGTGTCGGCGGCGTTATAGCAGGTGATGCCGACCGTAATGCGAGATATCGGGGCTTGCACGGGGAATCGCGAGCCTACGAGTACAATGCGGTTTCGGAAGAGCTTAAGGAATCGAGCAAATGTCCGAGCCTTCGGTTGTACCTCCAGTTCGGCCACACCCAATAAAGCCTAAGCGCCGTCTTAATCGGATAACGGACGGCGATCGTCAGGAAGCGGGGTACAAACCGTCCGCGGTTGCCGGCCAGATAATCGAACTTCGCTTCGGTCCATGCGCGGCAGAATGCATACCAGCCTCGACTCTCCAAATAAGCACGGTGTTTGTCGATCAAACGGAATTGGTTCGCACGTTCTATCTCGACGTGCTTATCCCGGGTCGGCGATATATATTGCGTCACCAGAGGGTCGGCAATACCCGGAAAGTGGCATCCGGCTAATGCCAGCCGAATGTTGAGGTCAGTATCCTCATTGCGGCGGAGGCTTTCGTCAAATCCGGCCGCCGTTTCGTAGACCTCCTTGCGTGCCATTTGCGAGCAGGTGGCGCAAGAACCGAATATGTCCCGGGTGACACGGCCGATCAGAATACGCTCTGCCACCCGAGTACCGTGGGGCGCCGGTCGGTCCTGAACGCACCCCATGGTCGGTTCCAGGCGCGTGTGACCGTCGGGCCAGATTTGCTTGCGGACAGCATGGCAAATGATAAGACGCGCCGCATATGCCGTCTCGTAGGCGACGATCCGATCGTATTGCCTGGCCACCCGCTCGGGATGGCTAACGTCATCGTCGTCGAAGAATGCCACAAACCGGCCCCGCGCATGTCGAATAATCAGGTTGCGGGCACGCGCTACGCCTCCGTTGGTTTCTTGCCGGTATACCCGCAGCATCGGTATCTCGCTGGAGAGCTTTTCCAGCAGAGTCCATGTACCATCAGTGGAACCGTCGTCCACAACCACGATCTCCTTCGATGGCCAAGTCTGACAATGGGCGGACCGTACCGCGCGCTCAATGCTGAGCGCAGCGTTAAAGGCAGTAATGCCAAGGGTTACCAGTGGAAGCCGGCTCATGCCCTACCCTCGGCACGGTTGGTCAGCTCTTTATTTTTTGGCATGACACGCCCCTTCGCTCGCTGCCTCGAGCAGCACGTTCTCCCAACGGTCAAAAATTTCCGCGGGAGCGAACCGCTCCATGCTGAGCACCGCCGCCTTACCCATTCCTTCCCGTAGCGTATCGTCGGCCATCAGCCGGGAAAGTGCGTCGGCGAGATTCGCAGAGTTGTCCAAACCCTCAGCAAGCAAACCGTTCACCTCCGGCTGAATGAGCGCGTTGACTCCCGGACAGCCCGCGAAACCTACCGCCGGCAAGCCGTGGGTCAATGCTTCGGCCAAAGCATTCGGAAAACCCTCCCAGCGAGAAGGTAGCGCGAACAGGTGGGCCGCGGCATATTCTTCCTCAATGGCCGATGTTGCACCGGGGAGTTCGACTCTCGCGGCCAAGTCCAGGGAATCAACCAATTGCTTCAGTCGCCTGCGTTCGCCTCCCTCCCCGACGATGCGCAGACGCCATTCCGGAAATTGGTCCCGAAGCAGGGCAAAGGCGCGGATCAGGACGTCGAAATTTTTTTGAGGATCAAGCCGCCCTACCGTCAGCAGGATCGGCTGAATAGACGATCGCCGTGCAGGATGAGCCATGAGCCGCGGAGGAGCAACCGGGTTTTCGATGACGCGAATCTTCGTGCGCACAGACCGTGGATAGCCGAGCCGATATTGTTCAAGCTGAATCAGGACTCGTCTGCATAAGCCGAGGAGGCTCAAATAGAACCATCGCTTGAGTGGCGAAAACCGATGACCGTACATGTCCGGAGCATTCCTCTCGGCAGCTATGATGGGCACCCTTGCGAGTAGATTCGCGAGATAGACACTCTTGTCGGCTCCCATGACAAAGCCTACGAAAACGGCCGGACGAACCTGTCGCAATGCACGGAAGAGCGCCCAAGTCCGGCGAAACTTGTCCCACAGGCCGGGCGAAAATCCCAATTGCAACCAAGCAATCCCCGCATCAAGCGGGTAAAAGCTGCTTGCTTCATGTTCATCCCAGGAAACAACCGTGATCTCATGTCCGCGCCGCGACAATTCGTTGGCCAGCATGCAAAGCATGCGCTCCGCCCCGCCGGAACTGTTGCCGAGCCGGAAAAAATAAAGAAAGATCCGGATAGTTTTCAAAATCGCCTTTCCCGCCGCCGACGCAATAACCAGGGTTAAAGAGCCGCCAACTCTCGAAGCTCAATTGGATAGATGCTTTTAAGATGGAGATCCCGATTCGCCAGGATCAGAACAGGCTTGTTAGAAAATCGTTGATTGAGCTGCCAGCAATAGCGGAAAACGCTCGCCAGCGTTCGATATACGGGCTGCGGATTGATACGGTCGTTGTGAATTTCGACGATCAGGATCCCGGTCTTGCGGAAAACATCGGAAGCTGCGGGAATGACTATCTCCTCAGCGCCTTCGATATCGATCTTCATGAGATCGACTGCTTGCCATCCGATCCGATCAAGCAGAGTCGCCAAGGTGATGCTGGGTATGAATTCTCCATTCCCACCCTGGCTCACCCGATGGCTGATGGAAAGCGGTTTACGGTCGAGCACTAATGTCCCGTCCGAACCCCATACACCAGCGTTTAACGCCTGCCACGCGAGACAGGCATTGGCACAACGGTTGGCTTGAAGTATTTCGTAAGTGTCTGGTGCAGCCTCTACGGATACGACCTCCGCCATAGGCCAATGCTGAAACGCGCGCAAAGCGAATCCACCGATATTAGCTCCGATATCCAAGATTCTTGGCGCTTCGGCACCGAGCCTGATCGCATCGAGTACTTCATATTCGTCCTCGATAAAAATCTCTCGGATGCCCGGCCAGTCTTGTTTGCGCGCATGTAGATCAAATCGTCCCACCCGGAACTTGGCGTAACCATTGACGTTTTTTTTAGATCGAAAAAAACAAATTGCGGCGATCGGGTTTCGCATCAGCCACGCGGCGCTGATCAGATCGCGCAATGACCGGATGATCTTCAAAGGAAGCAGTTGCATGAAACTCATTTGGTTGCGGAGATGACAAAGCCCAGTGAGTAAGCGCTGATGTTCTCGCCGATTTCCCTCGGATAACGAGGTCCCGAAGCGCGTGCCCGCAGGAATGCGTAAACCAGACCGTATAATGGGACGATCAACCGACGCAGATTCGGAAAAGGACCCGCGCCTTCGGTTACGGACAGGCCGGACGTTAATACATCCCAAACCAGCGGCCGGATTTCGACTCGGCGAAGTCCGAGCTGCCTTAGCGTTTCGCTCCACCACGAAGCAGTCGGACGCAGGTAATCGTCTGGGCAACCATGAACCCGATAAAGAAACGGAACGGCCAACACGAGGCGCCCTCCCTTCTTGGTTACGTCGACCATTTCCCTCAGGATCTCCGTGACCGCGAAAACATGCTCCAATGTGTTGACGGACATAACGACATCGTAACTTTCTTTGGGAACCGGCAAAGAATCGCCCGGGTTAATAAGATAAGTCGGCTGCATTTCCGGAGAAATATTTACCGATTCGTAAGTGCCATTGCGCAGCAGCTTTTCGACCATTGACCGATAATGTGCTTTGTCTCCGCCTCCGATATCGAGCACCGCTCCAGAAAACTCAACCTGACTGAGCGCCTCGTACTCCAGTGCACGATAGATAGTGACTTGCCGATTTTTCCAGAATATTTCTTTGTATCGCGCCCAGGTCGGCTTAAGTGGCGTTTGAACAATGGCTTCAAATTCAGTCATGGCCGATAGTTTAACCCTTGGATCCTGAAAGTCAGCAGCAGTGAAATCAAAAGTTTAAAAGTCATTTCGTGTCGCAAGGGAAAAAGATCGATTTTTCAGTTGCCGCCCCGCCAGTCAACGGATTTCCGAGGACATTTCGCTCTTGCACGCCGACGCCCCGATGAACTCAAGCGAGTTGCGAATCTTAGTCGTGCAGCCCCGGAGAAGCAACCAGGGCTGTTCAATGCTTGATGCCCTGATAGTTCAAGACGCGCTCCAGGTCGATGGCGTTGTCGTAAAGGGCGGCGCGGATGTTGGTGTGACCGTTGTGGCGCAAGAGATTCAAGGCGAAGTGGCGG
>Ga0196981_1000119_pt1 | contig 76522 bp, 73 predicted proteins | sample S3_2013CmetaG_FD_155462 | JGI IMG/M metagenome (GOLD analysis project Ga0196981, IMG submission 155462) | Soil microbial communities from Anza Borrego desert, Southern California, United States - S3_20-13C | ecosystem: Environmental > Terrestrial > Soil > Desert | place: USA: California... | reverse complement strand
CGCCGGGGGCGGCGGCGGCCTCGGCGGCGGCGGGCTCGCCGGTCGGGCCGACGAGGTTCTCGGTGTAGATGAAGCGGGTGCAGGCCTGGCGGAAGCTTTCGGGCGTCTTGCGCTCGCCGAAGCCGTAGACGTCGACGCCCTCTTCCCTGATGCGGGAAGCCAGACGGGTGAAGTCGGCATCGGACGAGACGAGGCAGAAGCCGTCGAAGCGTCCGGAATGCAGCAGGTCCATGCCGTCGATGACGAGGGCGATGTCGCCGGAGTTCTTGCCCTTGGTGTTGGCGAAATTCTGCTGGGGCTGGATGGCGAAGCGGGCCAGCACGCGGGTCCAGCCGGCGAGCTGGGCGCTGGAGAAATCGCCGTAGATGCGGCGGGCCGAGGCCTCGCCGAGGGTGGCGATCTCGGTGAACAGGGCCTCGGCGATGCGCGGCGAGGCGTTCTCGGCGTCGATCAGCACGGCCAGGCGGGGGGCGCGGTCGGCGCCTTTCAGGGTGTCGGTCGCCATCGTCTTTCGGCCTCCTCGGCTGGAACGGGTGTGGCGCGGCGGGCGGGGCGGGTCAACCGCGGGCGGGCACGATCTCCAGCCCGGCGCCCGGGGCCTCGTCCGGCGATCCGACCACCACGTCGAGGCGGGCGTCCAGCGTGACGCCCTGCAGCGCCCGGTTGATCAGCACCGGAATGGCGGCCTCGCCCGGGGCGACGCGGATGTCGAGCAGGAAGCCCTGCTCGCCGTCGCTCCAGCGGGCCAGGGCCAGCCACGCCGCCTTGACCGCCGGCTCGGCCGTCAGCTCGCGGGTCAGGTTGTCGACGAGGCCGGGCGGGGTGCTGGCGGGCCGGGCCACCCCGGTCGGATAGCGGTCGCGCGGGGCCGGGTTGGGGCGGCCGATCAGGGCGGCGATGGCGTCGGAGCTCCAGCGCGCGCCATAGCCGTGGCCGGGATTCAGCACCGCCGGGTTCTCGCGGATGGTCTCGAGCAGGGTGCGGCCGGGGAAGGCGACCGGTGCGGCGTCGGGGCCGATGGACCGGACCGCCCGCTCGCGCGCGGTGAAGACGGCGGTGGCCGGGCGGCCGTCCTGGGCCACGGTGCGCAGGCGCAGCACGTCGGCGGCGGCCTCGCCGGCCGCGGGGACGACCCACAGCTCGGCGTCGGGGACGGCGGCCTCGAAGGCGGCCCGCTCGCCGGCCCCGCCCGAGGCGGCGGCCATCAGCAGCCGCTCCAGATCGTTGAGCGGCTCGAAGGCGGGCCGGGCGGCGGGGGCGGTGGTCATGGGGTCGGTCCTCGTGCGTCTGCCCCCGTAAGGGGCGTCCGGGGGGCGCGTCTGGCGGGGGCGTCTGGATAGCGCAGGCGGGCGCGGCGGTCGACGGGGCGAGGAGGGTCTTGCGCAGGTGTTATGGTCGTGTATAACACCACTACAGGCCGATCGGCATGGGAGCGTGAGACGATGGTCCAGTCAGGACTGTCCGGAACCGACGATGGACTCAGAATGGAACGACAGCCAGCCGATCTACCGACAGCTCCGCGACCGGGTCGTCGCCATGATTCTTGACGACCTGCTCAGGGAGGGCGACCCGCTGCCGTCGGTGCGCAGCGTGGCGACCGACAGCCGGATCAATCCGCTGACGGTGCTGAAGGCCTATCAGCAACTGGTCGACGAGAGCCTGGTCGAGAAGAAGCGCGGCGTCGGCATGTTCGTCAGCGCCGGGGCGCGGGACCTGCTGCTGCAGGGCGAGCGCCAGCGGTTCCTCGAGGAGCGCTGGCCCGAGATCCGCACGACGATCCAGCGGCTGGGCCTGGCGGCCGAACTGCGCGCCTCCCTCGGCGCCGAAGACGGGGAGGGCTGAGCCGTGGCCGTCGTGGACGCGCGCAACCTGCGCAAGACCTATCGCAAGACCGTGGCGCTGGACGGGATCGACCTGTCGATCGGCGAGGGCCGGATCGTCGGCCTGCTGGGGCCCAACGGGGCCGGCAAGAGCACGGCGCTGCAGGCCATCCTCGGGCTGGTGTCGCATGAGGGGGAGCTGCGCGTGCTGGGGCTCGACCCGTGGCGCCAGCGCGGCGCGCTGATGCAGGAGGTCTGTTTCATCGCCGACGTGGCCGTGCTGCCGCGCTGGATGCGGGTCGGCCAGACGCTGGACTACATGGCCGGGGTGCATCCGCGGTTCGCCCGGGCCCGGGCCGAGGACTTCCTCGCCCGGACCACGATCCGCAAGGACAGCAAGGTCCGCGAACTGTCCAAGGGGATGGTGACCCAGCTGCATCTGGCGCTGGTGATGGCGGTGGACGCCCGGCTGCTGGTGCTGGACGAGCCGACGCTCGGGCTGGACCTGCTGTACCGCAAATCGTTCTTCGACGCCCTGCTCAGCGACTACGCCGACCACCAGCGCACCATCCTCCTGTCGACCCACGACGTGCACGAGATCCAGCATGTGCTGACCGACGTGATCTTCCTCGACCGGGGCCGGATCGCGCTGGGCGCCACCATGGAGGAGGTGGAGGCGCGCTTCGTCGAGGTGGTTGTGGCGGACGACCGGCTGGCGGCGGCGCGTGCGCTGAAGCCGGTGTCGGAACGGCGGATGTTCGGGCGCACCAGCCTGCTGTTCGACGGCGTCGAGCGCGAGCGGCTGGCGCCGCTGGGCGAGCTGCGGACGCCGGGCCTGGCCGATCTGTTCGTGGCCCTGCTCGGCGACAGCGTCCCGCGGGAGGCCGCGGCATGAGCGGCGAACGTCGAGAGTGGAGGCGGCTGGCCCGGACCTTCTACTGGCAGATCCGGCGCGAGCTGTGGGAGCACCGCGCCCTGTGGGTGGCGCCGCTGGCGGTCGCCGCCTTCGCCGTGATCGTGCATCTGGGGACCAGCCTGACCGCCTCCGACGCCGGACGGGCCGCCGCCCTCGCGGATCCGGCCCGGGCCGGGGAGTTCATGACCCACTACAGCGCCATGACCGGCGTCACCGTGGTCACCGGCCTGGTGGTCGGGGTGCTCTACAGCCTGGGCGCGCTGCAGGGCGAGCGGCGCGACCGCAGCATCCTGTTCTGGAAGTCGCTGCCGGTGTCGGACCGCATGACCGTGCTGTCCAAGGCGGCCGTCCCGCTGGTGGTCATCCCGCTGATCGTCTTCCCGATCGTCGTGGTCGCCAGCGGGCTGATGCTGGGGCTGCAGTCGCTGGTGTGGAGCCTCGACGGGTTCGATCCGCGTCCGCTGTGGGCCCGGGTGGACCTGCCGTTCCTGTGGCTGGCCCTGCTGTACGGCCTGCCGTTCATGGCGCTGTGGAACGCGCCCTTCTACGCCTGGATGCTGCTGGTCTCGGCGTGGTCGCGGCGGGTCGCCTTCCTGTGGGCCGCCGCCCCGTTCGCGGCGATCCTTATGGTCGAGCACCTGGCCCTGCACCACACGCCCGCCCACTGGCTGCTGGAGCGGCGCATCGGCGGCGGGGTGCTGCAGCCCTACTCGGCCAACGGCGAGGGGGTAGTGTGGATCGAGCGCCTGTCCGACCTCGATCCGGCGCGGATCTACACCCTGCCCGGCCTGTGGATCGGCGTGCTGATCGCGGCCGGCCTGCTCTACGCGGCGATCCGCATCCGCCGCTCCCGAACGCCCAACTGATCGTCGATCCCGGAAAGGATCAGCCCATGACTTCAGACAGATCCAGAGCCGACACCGGCTGACCGACCGGGGCCCCGCCCCGATCCCCGCACCACCGCCCGCCTTTCACCCCACCGACTTTCGCGACGCCGCGAACGGAGGACGCCATGACCTTGCCTGTTTTCAGCCTCGACAGCCTCGCCCAGACCGCCCTCGTCCTGCACATCAGCGGCGGCGCCGTGGGCCTCGTCTCCGGGTTCGTCGCCCTCGCCGCGCCCAAGGGCCGGCGCGTGCACCGGGCGGCGGGCAAGGTGTTCGTCCTCGCCATGGCGGTGATGGCCTTCTTCGCCCTGGTCGTGGCCCTGCAGCGGGGCCAGCCGCTCAACGCCATCGCCGGCGCCTTCGCCCTCTATCTGATCGGCACCGCCTGGCTGGCTGTGCGCCGCCCGCAAGGGACCGTCGGACGGGCCGAGACGGCCGGCTTGCTCGCCGCCTCGGCCATCGCCGCGACCGGCCTGGCGGTCGCCTTGCGGGGGGCGGGCGGCGACGGCGTGCCCGGCCCGGCCCTCTATGTGTTCGCCGGCGTCGCCGCCCTCGCCGCCGCCGCCGACCTCAGCGTGATCCTGCGGCGCGGGGTGTCCGGCCCGTCGCGCATCGCCCGGCATCTGTGGCGCATGTGCACGGCGCTGTTCATCGCCTCGGGCTCCTTCTTTCTCGGCCAGATGGACGAAATCCCGCAGGCCCTGCGCGGACCGCACCTGTTCGTGCCGGCGCTCGCGCCCCTGGCCGCCCTGCTCTTCTGGATGATCCGGACGCATCTCGCCCGGACATTCAAAAGCGTCCCGGCGACGCCCTGACGGCGCCCGGGACGGCTTCGACACAACCAATCAACCGGAGGAACAAGACATGCGTGCAATGATGATGGGAATGGCCGCTGCCGCGGCCCTGGCGGGGGCCCAGCCCGCCGCCGCGGACACCGTCTCCGACTGGTGGGAGTTCGCCGGCAGGATCGCCCCCTATATGGCGTCCGGGAACACCCCGGAGCAGGGCCGCGCCGTCACCCGCGCCTCCCTGGCGATGTTCGAGGCGGTCAACGCCATCGACCGGCGCTACGAGAGCTATCTCGACTTTCCGGCCGGCGATCCCGCCGCGTCCCAGGACGCCGCCGCGGCCACGGCGGCCTATACGGTGATGCTGCACCACTTCCCGGCCCAGAAGACGGCGCTGGACGACAGCTACGCCATCGCCATGGCGGCCATCACCGACGAGGCGGCGCGCGAGGCCGGCCGGCGGATCGGCGAGCAGGCGGCGCGGGCCGCGATCGCCGCCGGCGGCATCGACCCGGCGCTGTCGGCGACGCCCTACCGGCCGCGCACCACGCCCGGCGTCTGGGTCGCGACCCAGCTGCCGCAGATCGAGGGCTATGCGGTGACCTACCGCCCCTGGGTCATGCCGGCCGCCGACGCCCTGCGGCCGCCGCCCCCGCCCGCCCTGACCAGCGAGCGTTGGGCGCGGGACTATGAGGAGGTCCGCCGGGTGGGCGGCAAGACCAGCGCCGAGCGGACGCCGCACCAGACGCTGATGGCGCGCTACCGTCAGGCGTTCGACCTGACCCCGACGATGCGGCTCGCCGCCGACGCGCCGGGCCGCAGCCCGGTGCAGAACGCCCGCATGTTCGCCCTGCACCAGATGGCCTTCGACGACGCGGTGATCGCCATGGCCGACGCCAAGGCCCACTACGACTTCTGGCGGCCGATCACGGCGATCCGCAACGGCGCCGACGACGGCAACGACGCCACGCAAGCGGACGCCGGCTGGACGCCCCTGCTGGGCACGCCCAATTTCGCGGAATACCCCTGCGGCCACTGCATCGTCGCCGCGACGCACGCGGAGGTGATGAAGGCCGAGATCGGGCCGCGCCCGGCCACGGGCGTCCGGGTCGGATCGCTGGCCGTGCCGATGTCGGCGGTGCAGGTGCTGCCGGGCTGGGACGAATGGGTCCAGGAGGTGTCGGACTCGCGCATCTACGGCGGCGTCCACTTCCGCTTCTCGAATGAGGCCGGCGAGCAGATCGGCCGCGAGGCCGCGCGGATGGTGCTGAATCGCGTGATGCGGCCGCTGCCGGGGCGGTAGGGGGCGCCGTCGGATAGGGGGGAGGTGGGGCGGGACGGGGAGCCTCCCCGCCTTCGCCGGGCAGGGGCGAGGCACAGACTGGTGTCGGGGCGGGAGCCTGCTAACCTCCGGTAGGTGGAGGGCCGGGGCATACCAATCCAGAATAGGAAGCCGCGGCCGGGGCCGCCTCGCATCAAGGTGCGCGACGACGCGGGCGTGGAGCTTGACGCCGAGTTCTCGATCGAGCGCACCGCGACGGGTTTTGACGTGGTCCTGGAGTCCCGGGGCGGCGTTATGCGGAAGTCCGGCAAGAGACGGAACACGGACTACGCCCCCGCCCTGATTCTCCTGTTGGCCCGGATGGCCGGGCTCGATCTGGCGATCCAGCAGGCCCGGATCGCCAGCTCGACCACCGAAGCTCTCACGCCGGAACAGCGACGGCTGAATCTGCGTGACCATCCCTGCCCTGTCCAGTTGGCCGACCTGACAGATTTTGAGCCGCTGCGGCTCGACCTCGGCCGTTCGCTGGCGGCGTTCCGCGCGACCGCCGAGAGCAAGGGGGAGGGAACCTCCGCGAAGAAGCTCCGCCTGTCGGTCGTGGGTCCCGAGCTCGGCGGGATGTCGGAGAAGTCTTTCGCCCGGCGTCTGGCAGAACCTGCCACGCGGCGCAGGGCCATGCAGGATGTCGGCAGCGACTTCACCGAGGACCATTACGACGAGGGAGAGCCGGGCCACGCTTCCGTGTGGACCGAGCCTCCGACAGCTGACCCCGAGGCGCTGGCCGCCAGCGTCCGGGCGCTGCGGCGAAAACTGAAGGGCCGTCGTGCGCCGAAGGCGCCGCCGCCGGGATCACCTGGCGGCCAGCAGGTCATCGGCCAGACCATTCGCTACGTCCGAGACCCCAATGTCATCGTCTGGGTGCTGGAGACGGCGGATGGGCGCTGCGAGGTCTGCGAACAGGCGGCGCCGTTCTCACGGGAAGACGGGAGCCCGTTTCTGGAAGTGCATCATGTGCGTCCGCTGGGTGAAGGCGGGCCGGACACGGTCGACAACGCAGTGGCGGCCTGCCCGAACTGTCACCGGCGGCTCCATTACGCCACTGACCGGGTCGCAGTGCGGGAGGTGGTCATTCAGAGGATTGGACGTCTGCAGGATCACCCGGGGAGGCTCCTGATGACGGATATCCCCCTCCAGATCGTCCCGGACGAAGAAGAGCCACCGGTCAGGAGCGCCTGACTTCGCCATATCGTTCTTGAGGGGGGACTAACATGGTAACGACACGACAGGTCTTTCGCGGCGCTGCACGCACCATGCGGGCCATTGATCGCGAGGCTAAGCGATCGCAGGCGCGGCGGGTCGCCTATGAACGATCCGCCCAGAAGATCGCCCTGCTCGAGGAGGCCGCCGACGCGGCGGACGAATATCAGCAGATGATCGACCAGTTGGTCGGAGCCCATCGCATCGCGTTCCGGCCCGTCGACTGGGAGGCGAAGGCGCAATGCGAGCCCCTACCCATGCCCGAACGGACTTCCGTTACGGAGGAAGCCGCCAGACGGGCGGCGGGCGGCTATCATCCGAACTGGTTCGACCGGACCTTCGGTCTCGCCAGAGGGAAGGTCGCGCGACTTGAGTCAGCGGTGGCGCACGCCGTCATCCATGACGAAGCCATGCATCGCGCCGAATGCGGCAAGGTGCGCGCCGTCAACGACGGAATCGAACTGGCGCGCAAACTGATCGCCCTGGATCGAGACGCGGTCGCCAAGGTCGTGAATGAGCAAAGCGGGCTGGGTGACCTTCCGTTCTGCGTCGAGGCGCTGGACCTCTGGTTCGGCGAGAACCGGCAGGTGATCGCCCGCGTCGACGGCTTGGACCTCGAGGACATGCCGACGCAGTCGGTGACCCTGCTTCAGTCCGGCAAGGCCTCGGTCAAGCCGCTCAGCCCGGCGAAGATTCAGGAGCTGCACCGGGCCAACATCTGCGCCTCGGCTCTGCGGGTCGCCGTCGAACTGCTGAAGGTCGTCCCGGTCCCCATGGTCGAGGTGGTGATGGAAACCGACCTGCTGGACCCCGCTACGGGTCACATCGAGCCGAAGCCGGTTCTGAGCGTGAAGGTCTCACGTCAGGCGATCGCGACGCTCGCGCTGGAACGGACGGAGGCGCCGGCGGTGGTGGAGCGGCTGGGCGGGGAGATGGACTGGAACAGCCGGCGGGGATTTGCGGCGATTGCAGATGGGTGCGTAGCCTAAATGGTTCGCTTGGGAGAGAGCATCCCGGGCAGGTCGCGGCAATGGAAGCGGAAGTGGTAGCCGAGGGCGTGGACGAGGCGGCGGGCGGTGAGCTCCGGGGCGGTGTTTGAGCGGAAAAACAGGCTGGCGCCAGAGAGAAAGCATCGTTGGCTGGAGGATTTCCAGTTCCGAAGATGAGAGACGAAAGGCCGCCGAAGTGTCGCTTCTGAGCCTGCATCAGGCCCACGGCATCGATATCGACACATTTGTCGATGTGTATGCTCAGAATATCGGCACCAAAAGCCAAACCAGCCTAGCGCCCGCGCGTGTAGTGAATGCGCTCCGAGCGGCCGGCGCACAGATGGACGCTAGGGATATCAGGCACACGCTGAGCCAGTTGCGGCTGGTGGAACCCGCAGACTACGCCAAGGCGAGGCCGCACGAGGACATCAGTCCTCGTCCATCTTCAGCGCCGCGATGAACGCCTCCTGCGGGATCTCCACCTTGCCGAACTGGCGCATCCGCTTCTTGCCGGCCTTCTGCTTCTCGAGCAGCTTCTTCTTGCGGGTGGCGTCGCCGCCGTAGCATTTGGAGGTGACGTCCTTGCGCAGGGCGCGGACGGTTTCGCGGGCGATGATCTTGCCGCCGATGGCCGCCTGGATCGGGATGACGAACAGGTGGGGCGGGATCAGCTCCTTCATCTTCTCGACCATGCTGCGCCCGCGCATCTCGGCGCGGCCGCGGTGGACCAGCATGGAGAGGGCGTCGACCGGCTCGGAGTTGACCAGGATGTTCATCTTGACCAGGTCGCCCTCGCGGTAGTCGCTGAGCTCGTAGTCGAAGGAGGCGTAGCCCTTGGAGATGGATTTCAGCCGGTCGTAGAAGTCGAAGACGACCTCGTTGAGCGGCAGTTCGTAGACCACCAGGGCGCGGCTGCCGACGTAGGACAGTTCGACCTGCTGGCCGCGCCGGTCCTGGCACAGCTTGATGACGCCGCCGAGGTACTCGTCGGGGGTCAGGATGGTGGCCTTGATCCACGGCTCGGAGATGCTGAGGATCTGCATCACATCGGGCAGGTCGGCCGGGTTGTGCAGCTCCATGGTCGAGCGGTCGCGCAGGCCGATCTTGTAGACCACCGACGGGGCGGTCGCGATCAGGTCGAGGTTGAACTCGCGGCTGAGGCGCTCCTGGATGATCTCCAGGTGCAGCAGGCCGAGGAAGCCGCAGCGGAAGCCGAAGCCGAGGGCGGCGCTGGACTCCATCTCGTAGGTGAAGCTGGCGTCGTTGAGGCGCAGGCGGCCGATGGCGGCGCGCAGGTCCTCGAAGTCGGCGGCGTCGACCGGGAACAGGCCGCAGAACACCACCGACTGGACCTCCTTGAAGCCCTTGAGCGGTTCGGCGGTCGGCTTCTTCTCGTCGGTGATGGTGTCGCCGACGGCGGCGTGGGCGACCTCCTTGATCTGGGCGGTGATGAAGCCGACCTCGCCGGGGCCGAGGCTCTCGACCGGGGTGTTCTTGGGCAGGAAGACGCCAACCCGGTCGATCAGATGGGTCGAGCCGTTCTGCATCATCTTGACGCGCTGGCCGGCGCGCAGGGAGCCGTCGAAAACGCGGACCAGCACGACGACGCCGAGGTAGGGGTCGTACCAGGCGTCGACCAGCAGGGCCTTGAGCGGGGCGTTGGGGTCGCCCTTGGGGGCCGGCAGGCGGGTGACGATGGCCTCCAGCACGTCCTCGATGCCGATGCCCGACTTGGCCGAGCAGAGCACGGCGTCGGAGGCGTCGATGCCGATGACGTCCTCGATCTGCTGGCGGACGCGCTCGGGTTCGGCGGCGGGCAGGTCGATCTTGTTGAGGACCGGGACGATCTCGTGGTTGTTGTCGATGGCCTGGTAGACATTGGCCAGGGTCTGGGCCTCGACGCCCTGCGACGCGTCGACCACCAGCAGGCTGCCCTCGCAGGCGGCCAGGGAGCGCGACACCTCATAGGCGAAGTCGACGTGGCCGGGGGTGTCCATCAGATTGAGGACGTAGTCGAGGCCGTCCTTCGCCGTGTAGTTCAGGCGCACGGTCTGCGCCTTGATGGTGATGCCCCGCTCCTTCTCGATGTCCATGTTGTCGAGCACCTGGGCGCTCATCTCGCGCGCGGTCAGGCCGCCGGTGACCTGGATCAGCCGGTCGGACAGGGTCGACTTGCCGTGGTCGATGTGCGCGACCACGCTGAAATTTCTGATGCGTTCGATGGGAGGGGTCGTCATGGCCGCGCCGGTAGCACGGCAGGGCCGGATCGCCAACGCGGGCGGCGTCGAAGCGCGCTCCGCCACTGTTTTTGTGGCGGATTACATCGCCGTAAGGCGGCGCATTCGTATTTGAGAATAGATCGCGGAACAGCTATTCAACGACCGATGACAAGGTCGCCGGGACTGGCCGACCGTGGACACGCGCGCGGCTCCCCTCCGCGCTGCAGGGGATCTGACGTGGCGAACATGAAACGGAACAGCTGGACCCGCGCGATCGCCCTGAGCCTGACGCTGGCGCTCGCCGCCTGCGGCGCCGGCGAGGACGCGGCCAGAAAGGCCGAGGCCAAGGCCGCCGCCGGCGCCGGCGGCGGCAGCAGCCAGACGGTCACGGTCGCCGCGGCGGCGCTCCAGAACCTGCCGCGCATCGTTACGGCGTCCGGCACCATCTCCGCCTGGGAAGAGGTGCCGGTCGGCGCCGAGGCCGGCGGCCTCACCGCGACCGGCGTCTATGTCGACGAGGGGCGCTACGTCCGCCAGGGCCAGCCGCTGGTCCAGCTCAACGACGCCCTGCTGCGCGCCCAGCTGCGCCAGCAGCAGGCCGGGGTGCAGACCGCCCAGGCCAACGCCGCGCGCGACCAGTCCGCCCTCGCCCGGGCCCAGGAGCTGAAGGAGCGCGGCTTCCTCAGCCAGGCCTCGCTGGACACCGCCCTGGCCAACCAGCGGGCGTCCGCCGCCAATCTTCTCGCCGCCCAGGCCTCGCTGTCCGAAACCCGCACCCGACTGGCCCAGGCCACGATCCGGGCGCCGGTGTCCGGCCTGGTGATCAGCCGCAGCGTCACCCGGGGCCAGATCGTCGCCCCCGGGACCGAACTGTTCCGCATCGTCCGCGACGGCCGGCTGGAGCTCGACGCCCAGGTGCCCGAGACCGAACTGGCGCTGGTCCGCGCCGGCCAGTCCGCCGTCATCTCGTCCGACCAGGTCGGCGAGACCACCGGAACGGTCCGTATCGTGACGCCCGAGGTGAACACCGAGACCCGGCTGGGCATCGCCCGGATCGCCGTGTCCGGCGGCGGCTTCCGTCCCGGCATGTTCGCCCGCGCCCGCATCCAGGTCGGGGACCAGGCCGCCGTCACCGTGCCGACCCCGGCGGTGCTGTATCGCGAGAACCGGGCCGGCGTGTTCGTGCTGGGCGCCGATGGCCGCGCGCGGTTCCGGCCGGTTGTGGTCCTGTCGCGGACCACCGACCGGACCGCCGTCACCGGCATCGAGGCCGGCGTGCGCGTGGTGGTCGAGGGCGCCGGCTTCCTCGGCGAGGGGGACCGCGTCACCGTCGCGGGCGCCCGGCCCCCCGCGGCGACTCCGGTCGCCCGCGGGTCCGTCGCCGCAGCGAAGAAATAGGCCCGGCGATGAAGAACATCTCGTCCTGGTCGATCAAGAACCCGATCCCGATCATCCTCATGTTCGTGCTGCTGACGTTCGCGGGCGTCAACAGCTTCCTCGGGATGCGGATCAACAACAATCCCGACATCGATTTCCCCCTGGTCAACGTCACCGCGGTGCGTCCGGGCGCGGCCCCCGCCGAGATGGAGATCCAGGTCACCCGGCTGGTCGAGGATTCCCTGTCCGGCCTGTCCGGCGTGCGCCACATCACCTCGCAGGTCACCGACGGCGTCTCGAACACCCAGATCGAATTCGAACTGGGCACCGACACCGAGCGGGCGACCAACGACGTCCGCAACGCCATGAGCGGCCTGCGCGCCGACCTGCCGCAGGACATGCAGGAACCCAGCGTCCAGCGCATCGACATCACCGGCGACGACCTGATCCAGTGGGTTGTCCGCTCGCCCACCATGACGCCGGAGGAGATGAGCTGGTTCGTCGACAACGAGGTCACGCGCGCCCTGCTGGCCGTCCGCGGCGTCGGCGAGGTCAACCGGTCCGGCGGCGTGGACCGCGAGATCCGGGTCGAGATCGACCCCGACCGACTGGCCTCGTTCGGCGTGACGGCGGCGGCCGTCAGCCAGACCCTGACCTCGATCAACAGCGACATGCCGGGCGGCCGGGTCACGATCTCGGGCTCGGAGCGCGCCATCCGCACGCTCGGCTCGGCCAATTCGGTCGAACAGTTGCGCGAGACGCTGATCCCCGTCTCCGGCGGCCGGACGGTCCGGCTGGGCGATCTCGGAACCGTCGAGGACCATTGGGGCGAACCGCGCCGTCTGGCCCGCTACAACGGCCAGGAGGCGGTCACCTTCGAGATTCTGCGCTCGCGATCCGCCAGCGAGGTCAGGGTCGCCGAACTGGCCCGCAAACGGGTGGCGGAGATCGACGCGGCCCATCCCGAGCTGACCATCGAACAGGTCAGCGCCAACGTGAAGTTCACCGAGGAAAGCTACACGGCCTCGCTGGAAGCCTTGCTGCTGGGCGCGGTCCTGGCGGTGGTGGTGGTGTTCATCTTCCTGCGGGACTGGCGGGCGACGATCATCACCGCCCTGGCGATTCCGCTGTCGCTGATCCCGACCTTCGCCATCCTCGGACCGCTGGACCAGTCCCTGAACGGGGTCACCATGCTGGCCCTGTCGCTGACGGTCGGCATCCTCGTCGACGACGCGATCGTGGAGATCGAGAACATCGTCCGCCACATGCGCGGCGGCAAGACGCCGTACGTGGCCTCGATGGAGGCGGCCGACGAGATCGGTCTGGCCGTCGTGGCGACCACGGCCACCATCATCGCCGTCTTCGCGCCCGTGGGCTTCATGCCGGGCATCGTCGGGCAGTTCTTCAAGGCCTTCGCGCTGGCCGCCTGCGTCTCGGTGGCCTTCTCGCTGGTCGTGGCGCGGACGCTCACGCCGCTGATCGCCGCCTATCTGCTCAAGCATCAGAAGCACGAGGACAGCGATCCGTTCTGGATGGCCGGCTATCTCAAGGCACTGGGCTGGTGCCTCGCGAACCGCTGGAAGGTGTTCGGCATGGGCACCGCGCTGGTCATCGCCTCCGCGGCCACCATCGTCACCGGCGCCGTGCCGTTCGAGTTCATGTCGGCGGGGGACCAGTCGCGCGCCTCGTTTTCGGTCGAACTGCCGCCGGGCGCGACTTTGCGCCAGACCGACGCCGTCGTGCAGCGGATCACCCGCGACCTGCGGCAGAGGCCGGAAGTGGTCTCCGTCTTCGCCCAGATCGGCGGCCAGGACGTCGGCCAGGCCAATGTCTATGCCGACATGGTCGGCAAGGGCGAACGCGCGCTGAGCCAGCAGGCCTTCCAGCGCGAGATGGTCGACCGGTGGAAAGCCATCCCCGGGGCCAGGATCGGGTCCGGGGCCGCCCAGGGCGGCGGCGGACCATCGGACGGCACCAGCTACACCTTCGCCATCCTGAGCGACGACGGCGAGAAACTGGACGCCGCGGCGCGCCGCATCGAAGCCGAGATGCGCCGCGTCCCCGGACTGGCCAACGTGGTCAACACCGCCTCGATCGCCCGGCCCGAGATCCTGGTCACCCCGCGTCCCGACCAGGCCGCCCTGATGGGCGTCTCGACCGGCGCGATCTCACAGACCATCCGCGTCGCCACCATCGGCGACGTCGAGCAGAACCTGCCCAAATACAACCTCGGCGACCGCCAGGTGCCGATCCGGCTTCAGCTGACCGCCGAGGCGCGGGAGGACCTGTCGGTGCTGGAGACCCTGCGCGTGCCCACGGATACGGGCGGCGCCGTGCCGCTGAGCGCCGTCGCGGAAATCCGGTTCGGCTCCGGCCCGTCGCAGGTGGTGCGTCAGGACCGGGCGCGGATCGCCTCGATCACCGCCGAGCTGGACGGCATCCGTTCGGGCGACGCCGCCAATCGGGTGTCCGAACTGCCGTCCGTCAAGAACCTGCCCGCCGGCGTGCGCGAGGTGCCAGCGGGCGACACCGAGTTCATCCAGGAAATGGTGCTGGGCTTCGCCATCGCCTTCGCGACCGGCCTGTTCCTGATGTATGCGGTGCTGGTGCTGCTGTTCCGCAGCTTCGCCTATCCGATCACCATCATGGCCTCCCTGCCGCTGGCCGTCGGGGGCGCGCTGGCGGGATTGATGATCGCCAGCTCCAGCTTCTCGATCTCGTCGCTGATCGGGGTGCTGATGCTGATGGGCATCGCGGCCAAGAACTCGATCCTGCTGGTCGACTATATCGTCGAGGCCGAAAAGAGCGGGATGAAGCGCTTCGAGGCCATCATGGACGCCGCCCACAAGCGGGCGCGGCCGATCCTGATGACCACCTTCGCCATGGGCGCGGGCATGATGCCCGTCGCCATCGGCTGGGGCGCCGACGTCGAGTTCCGACAGCCGATGGCCATCGCCGTGGTGGGAGGGCTGATCTCCTCGACCTTCCTGTCACTGCTGTTCATCCCGCCGATCTTCACCATCGTCGACGACATCGCAGGCTTCTTCGCCCGCAGGATGAGCAAGATGTTCGCCAGCCAGCGGGATGAGCCCACGGGGCCGGAGCCGTACGTCGCCGAATAGGCGGTCTGCCTCCGGCGGAAACGGGCCGCGGGGCCGCGGGGCCGCAATCGCCCCGTTTGATCGGGGCCGCAACCAATCCGGTCCGGCGCCCCTTTGGTTGGTATGAAAACCGGAAGGCAGTGCCGGATCATGGCCGCCGAGGCGGCCGGCCGGGCCTACATCACCACCGACGAAATCCTCAAGGCGCAGCTGACAGCCCATGCCGAGGCATGGGCGGCATTGGGCGAAATGGCGGACAGGCAGGACGCGCTGCTCCTGGATATCCTGCCCTGACAGGCCGCCCTGGCGTGTCCGGCGGGCCCATCCCGCGATCACCGTGGCGAGCGTCTTCGCAGGCGCGGTCTCATGATCGAAATGCATGACCCAGAACGAAGCCGGCCGGGGTTTCCCCCGGCCGGCCCGTCCGTCCCGCCTTGCGACGGCCGGTTCTAGTACTTGTAGCGCAGGGTGGCGCCCCAGGTCCGCGGCGCGCCGAGGAAGGCGTCGTAGGTCTGGCTGTCCAGCGCCGGGTTATAGTAGGTGCCGTTCGGCTGGACGGTCGACTGGAACGCCGAGCCCTGCAGCGGGGCGTTGTAGGCGACCTGGATGTATTCCTCGTCGGTGAGGTTCTGCACCCAGAGTTCGGCCGTCCAGCGCTCATCCTCGGTGCCGAGCGAGACGCGCCCGTTCAGCGTGGTGAAGGCGTCCTGCTGCTTGAAGGGGATCAGGTCCGAGCCGGTGTTGTACTCGGTCATGTACTTGCCGGCGAGGCTGAAGCCCGTGCGCAGGCCGTTGCCGATGCTGCGATTGAAATTGATCGACAGGGTGGCGGACCATTCCGGCGCGAACGACGCCGTGGAGCCCGGCAGCAGCGACAGCTGCGGGAAGTTGCCCGGGTTGGCCAGGTCGGCGGCGGTGAACTCGCCGTACTCGGCCTCGGTCCAGGTGACGCCGCCCTGGAAGCTCAGGCCGTCGACCGGCGAGAACCACAGGAAGTCGGCGTCGACGCCGCGCGAGGTCAGTTCCGGGATCGACTCCACCACGAAGGCGGTGCCGAGGAAGGTGTTGAGCTGGAAGTCCTGGAACGTCTGGTCGAAGTAGGTGGCGTTCAGCAGCAGGGAGCGATCCAGCAGCGTCATCTTCAAGCCGGCCTCGTAGCTGTCGACCACTTCGGACGGGAACAGCAGCGAGGCGGTCGGGGTGATGCCCGACTGCACCCGGTCGAGGTTGTAGCCGAAGCTCTTGTAGCCGCGGGCGTAGGAGACGTAGGTCATGACCGACGGGTTCAGGCGGTAGGCCGCCTTGATCGTGCCGCTGAGCTCGCTGTCGTCGAACTCTTCCTGGACCCTGCGGTTGTTGAAGGCGATGTTCGACCAGGGAAGGCAGAAGGTGCCGAGGATGGTCGCGGCGTTGCCCGCGCCGACCACCGCGCCGATGGCGCCGGCGTTGGCCAGGGCCGCGCCGCAGGTGTTGCCGTTGCCGTTGGTGTTCTTCTGCAGCCCGTGCAGGCTCTTGTCGTCCATCGTGTAGCGCAGGCCCAGCGTCACATCGAACCGGTCCGTGAGGCGCCAGGTGTTGTTGGTGAACAGGGCGAACGAGGTCGACGTCTGCGAATAGACGTCCTCATAGCCCTGGCCGACGGTGAAGCCGGGTCCGCCGCCGCCGACGGCGCCGCCGGTGCCGAGGCAGGCGCCGAATCCGGGGGCGGTCTGGGCGGCGCGGGTATAGCAGCCGATCGTATTCGGGCTGACCGGCAGGGCCGGGTTCGCCGCATTCAGTCGGGCGCTGAGCAGGAAGGACAGGAAGGGCGTGTAGTCGGCGCCGAAATACCAGCTGTCGGTGCGGCCGATCTCTTCCTTGGTCGCAAACAGGCCGACCAGCCAGTCGAGGCTGTCCGTCGAGCCGGCGAGGCGGAACTCCTGGGTCAGATTCTCGACTTCGTAGCCGTAGTCGCCGTCCTGGACGCGGTAGGCGATGTCCGCGCCGGTGAAGTCGATGTCCTGACCCAGCTCGGACGACCAGTCACGCCACGAGGTGACGGAGGTCAGGGTGGCGTTGATCGACGTCAGGTCGATATTGGCCTCGGCCGACAGGCCCATGTCCGTGACGTCCTGGCCGGTGGCCCGGTTGGCGTAGGCGGTGCGGTCGAAGGGCAGCATGCCGAAGCCGGGGGCCGGCGGGCGCTGGCCCGGGCCGGCGGAAAGGGCGTCGATGAAGGGATAGGTCGGCCCGGTGCGGATCTGCGTGCCGACGCAGCAGTATTCGTTGCGCACCGAATAGTCGGCGATCAGGCGGATCGAGGCGTTGTCGTTCGGCAGGATCAGCAGTTGCCCGCGCAGCGTCGCGAACTCCTGGTTGCCGTCATCCGTCTCCATCCGGGGGCCGTCCCCGGTGTCGATGTTCATGAAGCCGTCGCGGACGCGGCTGGCGGCATAGACGCGGAAGGCGACCTGGTCGTTGATCGGGCCGGTCACGGAGCCCGCGATGCCGACGGCGTCGTAGTTGCCGACCGTCATTTCGAGGTTCACGCCCGGCGTGAACGACGGGGCCTCGGTGATGATGTTGATGACGCCGGCCGAGGTGTTCTTGCCGAACAGCGTGCCCTGCGGTCCCTTCAGGATCTCGATGCGCTGCATTTCGCCCAGGTCGCCGAAGCCGACCGAGTTGCGCGAGCGATAGACGCCGTCGATGACCACGCCGACCGAGCTTTCCAGGCCGGGGTTGTCGCCGACCGTGCCGACGCCGCGGATGCGGGCGGTGGTCGAGGCTTCCGACGCCGTCGAGGTGACGGTCATGCCGGGGGTCAGGATCTGCAGATCCTTGATGTCGCGGACGCCCGCGTCCTCGAGAACCTCTTCCGACAGGCTCGTGACCACGATCGGCACGTCCTGCAGGTTCTGCTCGCGCTTCTGGGCCGTTACGATGATGTCGTCGACGGTGGTCGGGCCCTCGGGGTCCTGGGCCGAGGCGACCCCGGCGAAGCCGAAGGCGACGGCGCCGACGACGGCGGCTGACGCGGTGCAGCGAAGAAGGTTGGTAAGGCGCATGGGCGGTTCCCCGACGTTGGCCGGGTTCCCGCGATGTGCGGGTTGCCGCGGCGTTTCCTGATCCCTGGTCCGCGCTCTTCTTGCGGAGCGCGGAAACTCCAGCATTCGGGGTAATCCAAGCCGGACTCCGCCACAAGCATTCGGGGCCGGAGCGGCCTCATTTCGGCCGTGGCGCAAGCCTGACTGTGACGCAAAAGCGACAGAAACCGATGACGTTAGGTCAATATTCGCCCGCTATCGGGCAGTATCCGGCGCGTCCACGACCGATTCCTTGCGCCGTCGACCAGCAAAAGCCAGCACCGCCGCGCCGATCACGGCCGACAGGAACGAGCCGCCCAGCACGCCCAGCTTGACCTCGACCTGCTGCGGCGAGTCGATGGCGCCCGGGAAAGCCAGGACGCCGATGAACAGGCTCATGGTGAAACCGACGCCGCACAGCAGGCTGACCCCGTAGAGCTCAAGCCAGGTCGACCCTGTGGGACGGCGCCCGATCTTCAGCGCGGAGGCCAGCCATGCCGCCCCGAACACGCCGACCTGCTTGCCCACGAACAGGCCGAGCGCCACGCCGATCACCAGCGGGGCGAAGGCCTGCTCCAGCGTCAGGCCGGCGAAGCTGACGCCCGCCTTGGCGAAGGCGAACAGCGGCAGGACCAGATAAGCCACCCAGGGGTGCAGGTCGTGCATCGCTTCCTGCAGCGGAATCTGACCGTCGCGACGCCGGCCGTTGACGGGCACGATGGCGGCGAACGCCACCGCCGTCAGCGAGGTCGACAGGCCCGACAGCACCGTCAGATACCAGACGAGGCCGAAACCCAGCACCCAGAACGGGGCCGGGACCTTCCAGCGACGCGCCGCCACACCGCCCGCCAGCAGCAGGCCGACGACCCAGATCAACGGCTGCCAGACCACGCCGCTCGAGAACAGCAGGGCGATCAGGGCGATGGCTCCGAGATCGTCGACGATGGCCAGGGTCAGCAGGAACACCCGCAGCGACGAGGGCAGCCGGCGCGCCGCCACGGCGAACACCGCCAGGGCGAAGGCGATGTCCGTGGCCAGCGGAATCGGCCAGCCTCCGTGCGGCCCGCCGGCGGCGCCCGACACGGCCAGATACACCAGGGCCGGCGCGACCATGCCGCCCAGCGCCGCCAGCACCGGCGTCGCCAGCTTCTTCGGATCGCTCAGTTCGCCCCGCAGGATCTCGTATTTGATCTCCAGCCCGACCACGAGGAAGAAGACCGCCATCAGGCCCTCCTTGATCCATTCGGAGATCGTCAGTTCGAGCAGCAGCGGGCCGAGCTGGAGGATGTGCTCGCTCTTCAGCCAGGCGAAATAGGTCGCCGACAGCGGCGAGTTGGCGATGACCAGCGCGGCGAGGGCGGCGAGGCCGAGGACGGCGCCCGAGGCAGCCTCGGTCCTGAGGAAATCGAGAGTGATCTTGCGCGCCACGGCGGCCTCCGGACTGGAAAGGTCTGTCGTGGCGCCCGGTTATCGACGGGCGCCGGACCGGGTTCACGCCGCGGATACGGGCGCCGGCCTGGCCCTGCGGCGCCGCGAACGACGGACGGGCCTGATCTCTGCCGACACAATACGGCCCGGGCCGGGGGGTTCAACCCGTCACGCAAAGGAACCGCGGCGGTTGCCCTTCGGGGCGGCAGACCGCATCTGCCGTCCATGCCCGTGTCCCCCGCCTACCGCCCCGAGCCGCGCTTCTTCGATCTGGGAGAAGACTATGGCGACGCCGTGCAGGCGGCGGAGTTTCCGCAGACCGTGCTGCGCTTTCGCAACGACCGCGCGGCCGCGACGGTCGGGCTGGATAGGCTGACCGACGCCGAATGGATCGCCCATTTCGGCCGGTTCGAGCCCCTGCCGGGCCAGCCCGGGCCGCTGGCCATGGGATATCACGGGCACCAGTTCCGCAGCTACAACGCCGATCTCGGCGACGGGCGGGGCTTCCTCGCGGCCCAACTGAGAGCGACGGACCATCGTCTGCTCGACCTCGGCACCAAGGGCTCGGGCCAGACGCCATGGTCGCGGGGCGGCGACGGCCGGCTGACCCTGAAGGGCGGCGTACGCGAGGTGCTGGCGGCGGAGATGCTGGAGGCGCTCGGCACGCCCACCAGCCGCGCATTTTCGCTGATCGAGACCGGCGAGGAACTGCAGCGCGGCGACGAGCCGTCGCCGACCCGGTCCGCCGTGCTGGTCCGGCTGTCGCACAGCCACATCCGCTTCGGAACCTTCCAGCGCGCCGCCTACATCGGTCGCCCCGACATGATCGAAACCCTGGTCGAGCATGCCCGGTCGCTCTACCACCCCGCGGTCGCGGCCGGAGACACGCCCGGCTTCCTGCGCGCCGTGGTCGAGGCCTCGGCCCGGCTGACCGCCCGCTGGATCGCCGCGGGGTTCGTGCACGGGGTGCTCAACACCGACAATCTTAACGTCACCGGCGAGAGCTTCGACTACGGCCCGTGGCGCTTCCTGCCCTATTACGAGCCGGGCTTCACGGCGGCCTATTTCGATCAGTTCGGCCTCTATGCCTTCGCCCGCCAGCCGGAGGCCGTGTTCTGGGCCCTGACCCAGCTGGGCGGAGCGCTCAAACTGGTCGCCGACGCGGAGCCGCTGACCGACGCGCTGAACGGCTTCGGTCCGGCCTATATCCGTGAGCTGCGCGTCGCCTTCCTGGCCCGGCTCGGGGTCGCCAGCCTCGGCGAGGCGGCCGACCAGAGGCTGCTGGACACGACGCTGGCGATGCTGCGCGAGGGCGGGGAGGCGCTGCGCTGGGAGCCGCTGTTCTTCGACTGGTTCGGCGGCTTCGCCTCGTCGGCGCGGGCGTTGGCCGGTCCCCGGGGCAGGCAGTACCAGGGCGAGGCCTTCGACGCCTTCCGCTTCGCCCTGTTCGAGCACGAGCCGGACCGCCCCGAGCGACTGGAGCATCCGATGTTCGCCGCGCCCGAACCGGAAGAGATGCTGATCGACGAGGTCGAGGCGGTCTGGGCCGCCATTGATGCGGGCGACGACTGGACCCCGTTCGAGGCCAGGCTCGCCCGGCTGCGACAGGCCGGCGAGGCGTGGGGACTGCGCGACTGCTGACAGCAGGCTGGCAGCAGGGTGGCGCCAGGGATGCGGCACCGGCGCCGGCCGGTCCGTCTCCGCAAGGAAAGTCGCCGTGCCACCCCCGCCCTGCTCGCAATGCCCCGGTCTTAAGGCGCCCGAAACGGACGCCGCATTACAGGGATTTATAGATACGGCCACGCTTTGGCCGCGGGACTCACGCAGAAAGCGGTCACGGATGGTTACGGTCTCGATTCGCGCCCTTGCGGACAGCCTCGGTCGATCCGACATCGCCACTGTTGCCAATAGAACGAGCGTCCCTCCCCGGGCGTCACATAAAATGACTTCTCAGGTTCTCACCCCCGCCCGGTCGCGCCTCGCCGCGAGCTACCGCAATCTGACGCTCTGGACGCTGCAGGGCTGGCTGGCGATGTTCTTCATCGCCGCCGGCTACGCCAAGCTGACCGAGCCGATGGCCAATCTCGTCGATCTGATGCGCTGGCCGGCCCTGGTCGCGGAAAACATGGTGCGCGGTCTCGGCGTCGCCGAGATCGTCCTCGCCGTCCTGATCCTCGCCCCGCTGGTGTCGTGGAAGCACGGCCGTCCGCTGCTGGTCACCGCCGCCGCCGGCCTGCTGGCGCTGGAGACGATCATGCTGGCGCTGCACGCCGCCGGGCTCGAGGCCGGGCTGGCCGTGACCAACCTTGTGCTGATCGCCATGACGGCGCCGGTGCTGTGGTACCGGGCGCGCGAGGCGCGCTGATCCGACGGGACTGAAGGAAGGGCGGCCGCCGGAGCGATCCGGCGGCCGCCTGCAATTCCGGCGAAGAACTGAAGGCTTCCCTTTACGTGCACGTCAAGTTATGACGTGGGGCATGGCGACCGCCGACGATCATCGCACCTATTCGATCCGCCAGCTCTGCCGCGAGTTCGGGGCCACGGCGCGCGCCCTGCGCTTCTATGAGGACAAGGGCCTGCTGACCCCGGCCCGCAAGGGCCAGACCCGGGTCTATGACGCCCGCGACCGGGCCCGGCTGAAGCTGATCCTGCGCGGACGTCGCATCGGCTTCTCGCTGCAGGAGATCCAGGAGATGCTGGATCTCTACGACCACGACAATCACAACGCCCACCAGATGGCCGTCGCCCTGCGCCGCCACCGGGCCCAGATCGCCGCGCTGAAACAGCAGCGCGAGGACCTCGACGCCGCCATCGAGACGGCCGAGGAAGCCTGCGCCGTGATGGAGCGCAAGCTGGGCGAGCACCGGCCCGACCTGCTGCCCGGGGCCGAGGAATACGCCTCGCTGCTGCGCGAGCGCCTCAACCCGGACAATCACCACCAGCCCTTCAAAGCGAGAGCGTAACTCCATGGCCTACAAGGCGCCTGTCCGCGACCTGACGTTCATCCTGAACGAGGTGCTGGAGATCGACCGCTACTCCAACCAGCCCGGCTTCGCCGACGTGTCCTCGGACCTGGTCGGCCAGATCCTCGAGGAAGGCGCCAAGTTCGCCGAGGAGGTCATCGCCCCGCTGAACAAGGTGGGCGACCAGGAAGGGTGCAAGTTCGACAACGGCAAGGTCACCGGCCCGACCGGCTGGAAGGACGCCTATCAGCAGATGGTCGCCGCCGGCTGGCCCGGCCTGTCGTCCGATCCGGAATACGGCGGCCAGGGCATGCCCGCGATCGTCGGCATGGCCTTCGGCCAGATGACCGCCGCCGCCTCGGCCGCCTTCTCGATGTATCCCGGCCTGACCCACGGCTGCTACGAGGCGCTGCACGCCAACGGCAGCCCTGAGCAGAAGGCCACCTACCTGCCCAAGCTGGCCACGGGCGAGTGGGGCGGGACCATGAACCTGACCGAGCCGCAGTGCGGCACCGATCTGGGCATGATCCGCACCAAGGCGGTTCCGAACGGCGACGGCAGCTATTCGATCACCGGCCAGAAGATCTGGATCAGCTCGGGCGAGCACGACTTCACCGACAACATCATCCATCTGGTGCTGGCCCGCATCGAGGGCGCGCCGGCCGGGATCAAGGGCATCAGCCTGTTCGTGGTGCCGAAGTTCTTCGTCACCGACGACGGCGGCGTGGGCGAGCGCAACGCGGGCGCGGGCTGCGCCGGGCTCGAGCACAAGATGGGCATCCACGGCAACGCCACCTGCGTCATGGCCTATGACGGGGCGAAAGGCTGGCTGGTGGGCCAGGAGAACAAGGGCATGGCGGCGATGTTCGTCATGATGAACGAGGCCCGCCTCGGCACCGGCCTGCAGGGCCTGTCGATCGGCGCCGCCGCCTATCAGGCCGCCGCCGAGTTCGCGAAGGACCGGCTGCAGGGCCGCTCGCTCACCGGCCCGAAGAACCCGGACGGCCCGGCCGATCCGATCATCGTCCACCCCGACGTGCGCCGCATGCTGATGGAGGCCCGCGCCTTCGTCGAAGGCGGCCAGGCCTTCATCCTGTGGACCGCCCTGCAGGCCGACCTGCAGAAGTCGGACGACGAGGCGACGGCCACCCGGGCCCGCGACTACATGGGCCTGATCACCCCGGTGCTGAAGGCCTATCTGACCGACAAGGGCTTCCACGCCGCCAGCCTGTCGATGCAGGTGCATGGCGGCTCGGGCTACACCGAGCATTTCCCGGCCAGCCAGTATCTGCGCGATGCACGGATCACCATGATCTACGAGGGCGCCAACGGCATCCAGGCGCTGGATCTGGTCGGCCGCAAGCTGCCGGCCAACGGCGGCCGGGCCATCATGACCTGGTTCGCCGAGATCGACGCCTTCACGGCCGAGCATGGCCACGAGGGTCCGATCAAGCCGTTCATCGACGGCCTGACCGACGCCAAGAAGAAGCTGCAGGAGGCCACGATGTGGCTGATGCAGAACGGCATGGCCAATCCGGACAACGCCGGGGCGGCGAGCACCGACTATCTGAACATCTTCGGCCTGACCGCGCTGGCCTACGTCTGGTCGCAGATGGCCATCGCGGCGCAAAAGCAGATCGACGCCGGCTCGACCGACCCGTTCTACGCCAACAAGCTGATGACCGGCCGGTATTTCGTCGAGCGCATTCTGCCCGACGCGGGAGCGCACCTGGTCAAGCTGAAGACAGGCGCCGAGGTGCTGATGGCCCTGCCGGCGGAGGCGTTCTAGGTGAACAGGATTGAGTACTGGACCAGACTTGCCGGTATCTCCTTTCTTGTTCCGCTCGCCTTTCTGGACGGCGTGGGAGCGCCAGTCGCGCTCGGCGTCGTAGTCCTGGTGGGCCTGCTCAACTACTATCGCGCCAGAGCGACCGGACGCCCACAGCTGGGCTGGGCGGCGACCATCGCGTTCGCCTCCGTCGCGCTGGTTCTGAAGGCGGCCATTCACTTCGCGCCTCTTTCTGACCCGATCGCTGATCTCGTCGGCTTTTCCTGCGTCGCCCTGTTTGGCGCCTGGCTAATCCCGACTCTGATCATCGGAGGGCTCCTCTCCAAAGATCGCTACGAAGTCACATGATGAACGTCCTCAACGTCGCCGAACCCGAGTTCATGCAGGACGAGGAGATCACCCTCTTCGCGGACAGCGTCGGCAAGTGGATCGACGAGCACGCCTCGCCCGAGGCGGTGCAGTCGTGGATCGCCAACTCGTCAGTGCCGCGCGAACTGTGGACCCAGTCCGGAGAGGCGGGGCTGCTGGGGCTGTCGATGCCCGAGGCGGACGGCGGCATGGGCGGGGACTACCGGCACGAGGTGGTGCTGATGCGCCAGCTGGGCTGGAAGGGGGCGGACCATTTCGGCATCTCGCTGCACAACGCGATCGTCATGCCCTACATCTGGCACTACGGCACCGAGGAGCAGAAGGCGCGCTGGCTGCCGCGGCTCCAGTCCGGCGAACTGGTCGGGGCGATCGCCATGACCGAGCCGGGCGCCGGCTCCGACCTGCAAGGGGTCAAGACCACCGCCATCAAACAGGGCAACCAGTATGTTCTGAATGGTTCGAAGACGTTCATCACCAACGGCCAGCTGGCCAATTTCGTCATCGTGGTGGCCAAGACCGACCCGTCGGAGGGGGCGAAGGGCACCAGCCTGATCGTCGTCGAGACGGACGGCGCCGAGGGCTTCGAGCGCGGCCGCAACCTGCACAAGATCGGCATGGAGGGGAACGACACCTCCGAGCTGTTCTTCAACGAGGTGAAGGTCCCCGGGGAGAACATCATCGGCGGCGGCGAGGGTCAGGGCTTCATCCAGCTGATGCAGCAGCTGCCGCAGGAACGGCTCAACATCGCCATCCAGGGGGTGGCCGCGGCCGAGCGCGGGCTGCGGGAGACGCTGGCCTACGTCAAGGAGCGCAAGGCCTTCGGCAAGCGGGTCATCGACTTCCAGAACACCCAGTTCAAGCTGGCCGAGGTGAAGACCAAGCTGACGGTGGCGAAGGTGTTCGTCGACCACTGCCTGGGCCTGCACCTGCAGGGCAAGCTCGACGCCGCCACCGCCTCGATGGCCAAATACTGGGTCACCGACATCCAGGGCGAGGTCATCGACGAGATGCTGCAGCTGCACGGCGGCTACGGCTATATGAACGAGTACCCGATCGCCCAGCTGTACAAGGACGCCCGGGTGCAGCGCATCTACGGCGGGACCAACGAGATCATGAAGCTCTTGATCGCGCGGACGCTGTGACCCCACAGAGGCGATCATGATCCGCCTCCACGTCCCGCAGTCCCTCGCCTCCGGCGCCGCCGTCCTGCCGACGCTCGACCAGTCGCGCTATCTGACCCAGGTCATGCGGCTGAAGATCGGGGAGGGGCTGCTGGTGTTCAACGGCGTCGACGGCGAGTGGCGCTGCGTCATCACCGAGGTGCTCAAGAAGGGCGTCGTGCTGCGAGCCGACGAACAGGTGCGACCGCAGTCCACCGGCCCCGACGTGGAGTTGCTGGTCAGCGTGGTGAAAAAGAGCGCGCTGGAGTTCGCGGTCGAGAAGGCGGTCGAACTGGGCGTGCGGCGCATCCGGCTGGTCGTCACCCACCGGACCCAGACCCAGCATGTGCGGATGGACCGGCTGGACGCCATCGCCATCGAGGCGGCCGAACAGACCGGGCGGGTGGATGTGCCGCTGGTCGACGCGCCGGCGAAGCTGGCGGACCTGCTGGACGGCTGGGAGGCCGGGCGACGGCTGATGTTCTGCGACGAGACCGGCGGCGCGCCGGCGGGTCCCGCGCTGCAGGCCGCGGGCGAAGACCCGTGGGCGGTTCTGATCGGCCCCGAGGGCGGGTTTTCGCCCGAGGAGCGCGAGCGGCTGCGGGCCCTGCCCTTCACCACCGCCGTGTCGCTGGGGCCGCGCGTGCTGCGCGCCGACACCGCCGCCATCGCCGCCCTGACGCTGTGGCAGGCGGCGGTGGGCGACTGGGAGCGGTAGCCCAAGGCGGCCTTATCGGCGCCGGAGCAGAATGGCCCTTGAGCCCGCCGCTCCGCCCGCCCATCTAGCGGCGACACGAGGGGCTGGAACACCGCATGGCCGACGCCGAACCGCTTACCCGCGAAGACCTGATCGGCGCCATGTCGAAGGGGTCCAAGCCCAAGGACCAGTGGCGCATCGGCGCCGAGCACGAGAAGTTCGGCTTCGATCGGTCGACCCTGAGGCGGCCGGACTACGACGGGCCGAACGGCATCAAGGCTATGCTGGAAGGTCTGACCCGATTCGGCTGGACCCAGGTCTACGAGGGCGGCCACGTGATCGCCCTCGAGCGGCCGAACAGCGAGGGCTACACCGCCTCGATCAGCCTCGAACCCGGTGGCCAGTTCGAGCTCTCGGGCGCGCCGCTGAGGGACGTGCACGACATCTGCAATGAGACCGGCCAGCACCTGATGGAGGTCAAGCAGGTCGCCGACCAGCTCAACCTCGGCTTCCTCGGCGCCGGTTTCGACCCGCTGTGGCGGCGCGAGGACGTGCCCGTGATGCCCAAGGGCCGCTACGATATCATGCGGGCCTATATGCCGAAGCGGGGCGGTCTGGGCCTCGACATGATGCTGCGCACCTGCACCATCCAGGCCAACCTCGACTTCGACGGCGAGGCCGACATGGTGGCCAAGTTCCGCACCTCGCTGGCGCTGCAGCCGATCGCCACGGCCCTGTTCGCCTGTAGTCCGTTCACGGAAGGCAAGCCGAACGGCTTCCTGAGCGCCCGCGCCAACGTCTGGACCGACACCGATCCGGACCGGACCGGCATGCTCGATTTCGTGTTCCGCGACGGGTTCGGATTCGAGGCCTATGCCGACTACGCGCTGGACGTGCCGATGTATTTCGCCAAGCGCGAGGGCCGCTACGTCGACCTGTCGGGCCAGTCGTTCCGGGCCTTCATGGACGGCAGGCTGGACGCCCTGCCGGGCGACCGGGCCAACGCCAAGGACTGGGCCGACCACCTGACCACCCTGTTCCCCGAGGTGCGGCTGAAGTCGTATCTGGAGATGCGCGGCGCCGACGGCGGACCGTGGAGCCGCATCTGCGGCCTGCCGGCGCTGTGGGCGGGCATCCTGTATGACGCGCCGTCGCTGGCGGCGGCCTGGGACCTGGTCAAGGACTGGGACATCGCCGACCACGAGCGCCTGCGCCGCGACGTCACCCGGCTGGGCCTCAAGGCCGAGGTGGCCGGGCGGTCGGTGCGAGACGTGGCCGTCGACCTGGTCGACATCGCCAAGCACGGGCTGAAGAACCGCGCCCGCTTCTCGGGCGGCATGGTCGACGAGCGCGGCTATCTGTCGGAGCTGGAGGACATCGCCGACAGCGGGATCACGCCGGCGGACCGGCTGCTGGAACTGTACCGCGGCGACTGGCAGGGCGACATCAGCCGCATCTACCGGGATTTCGCTTACTGACCGTCCGCCGGCCCATCCGCGCCCAGCACGCGTTCAGCCAGCGCAGTGTCCATGTATTCGTTGATCTCGACGATCCGGTCACCGGCGAAGCGGAACATGAAGACGTAGCGGTTATCGTACCGCTGGCCCCCGACCGTCTGGTTGTCGCCGTGGAACTCGACCGCCGCGTGATCGCCATCGACCACGATGCGGTCCGCGATGCTGCGGATGGTCCCGAGGCGGGCGCGCAGCGGGACCAGCAGCCGTTCGCGGATGTCCGCCACGCCCCGGTACTCGCCCGACCAGCCGCTCGAACCCGGCACGCGCCAGACGATGTCCTCGGACAGCGCGGCCTGGAAGGCGCGACCGTCGCCCGCCGCCAGGCCGTTGAAGATCGTCGTCAGCAGGGCTCGACGGTCGCTCATCGCGCCGCCGCCGTATTGCACTGGGCCAGCTCGGCTTCGGTCAGGGCGATTCCGCCGCGCTCGTAGCGGGTCACCGCGCCGAAGCGGGCGACGAAACGGCGGCATTCGCGCAGCGCGGGCTGGGACGCGCCGGAGCCGCGGGCGACGCAGGCGCCCTCGGGGCCGCAGGACCACGAATGGCCGTCCAGCACGAGGCGGCGCGCCTCGCCGGGCGCGGCGAGGGTGGCGGCCGCGTCGAGGACGGGGGCGGGCTGGGCGACGGCGAGGGTCGCCGAGATCAGGGTCATGAGAAGCATTGGAGCCTCCTGGGGCTGTTCATTGCGGCCGGTTCGTGTAAAAGTGACCGACCGTGCACATATGAGTGACCGCTCGGTCACTTCGAGTCAACAAGAAAGTGGCCGTTCGGACACTTTTGTTATGGAGACCTCCGCATGCCGCCCAAAGGCGCCGCCACCCACGCCCGGCTGATCGACGAGGCGATGACCCAGGTCACCGTGCGCGGTCTGGCCGCCGTCAGCCTGCAGGACGTCGCGAGCGCGGCGGGCGTGTCCAAGAGCGCGGTGCTGAAGCATTTCCAGTCCAAGGAGGCGCTGCAGGCCGAGGTGGTCGACACCATGATCGAGCGCTTCACCGAGGCCGTGTGGCGTCCGGCCGAGCCGCTGCCGGCGGGCCGCGAACGGCTCGACCGCATCTTCCAGGGCGAGCTGGACTGGATCGACGGCGAGGATCGCCCGGGCGGCTGCCCGTTGAAGGCGGCGGCCATGGAGCTGGACGACCAGCCGGGGCCGCTGCGCGACACGCTGAAGGCCAGCCAGGTGCGCTGGGCCAAGGTGCTGAAGCGCGAGTTCCGGACGCTGAATCCGAACGCGGACGACGCCACGCTCGAGGTGCTGGTGTTCCAGCTCAAGGGCATCGTGCTGGCCTACGGGCATTCGCGCCGTTTGCTCGACGACGACACGGCCCGGGCGCAGGCCACGGCGGCCTACCGGATGCTGGTCGGGGCGGCTTGATCGACGGGCGCGACGGGACGAAGGTCGCCGCCGAAGGGAGCCCGGACATGCCGACCACCGTCACGCCGATGATCCATGTGCCCGACGTGGACGCCGCCGCCGCGTGGTATGCGCGGCTGGGTTTCACCGTCGAGGAGACCGCCTCGGACGGCCTGGAGACGACCTGGGCGAAGCTGACGCTGGGCGAGAACGCCGTGATGCTGAACTGCGGCGGTCGGCCCGCCGAGCATGACCGCCGGGACGTGGATCTCTATGTCGGCGTGGACGACGTCCGGGCATGGCGCGACCGCTTGCCGGACGGGACAGAGATCATCAAGGACCTTTACGACGCCTACCACGGCATGCGCGAGTTCATCGTGCGCGACCTGAACGGCTTCTGGGTCACCTTCGGGCAATGGATTGGCGTGGAGCAGACAGCATGACCGGAACCATCAGAGTCGGCATCGGCGGCTGGACCTATGAGCCGTGGCGGGGCGTCTTCTATCCGGACAAGCTGAGCCAGAAGAAGGAGCTGGAGTACGCCTCCGGCAAGCTGACCTCGATCGAGATCAACGGCACCTACTATTCCGGCTTCAAGCCCGAGACGTGGATGAAGTGGCGCGACGAGACGCCGGACGGCTTCGTCTTCGCGGTCAAGGCCAGCCGGTTTTGCACCAACCGCAAGGTGCTGTCCGAGGGCAAGGAGAGCCTCGAGCGGTTCCTCGATCAGGGGCTGACGGCGCTGGGCGACAAGCTGGGGCCGATCAACTGGCAGTTCATGGCCACCAAGAAGTTCGACCCCGTCGACTTCGAGGGTTTCCTGAAGCTGTTGCCGAAGGAAAAGGACGGGGTGCGGCTGCGCCACGCGCTGGAGGTCCGCAGCGGCACGTTTGACAACGAACAGTTCCATGACCTCGCCCGCAAATACGGGGCGGCGATCGTCTATGGCCATGATGACGAGGCGCCGGAGTGGCCGCGCATCGATCAGGACACGGCGGACTTCAAATACGCCCGGCTGATGTCGAGCCGCGAGGACGAGCCGACGGGCATGTCCGCGGCCGAACTGGACGGCATCGTCAAACAGACCCGCGAATGGGCGAAGACGGGCGACGTGTTCGCCTACTTTATCGCCGGAGCCAAGGTGCGCAATCCGGCGGCGGCGCAGGCGCTGATCGCCAAGCTGGGCGCATGACCACGCTGGTGCGGGGAAGCTGCCATTGCGGAGCGCAACGGTTCACCGCCCCGGCGCCCGACAGCGTCACGCAGTGCACCTGCTCGACCTGCACCAAGCGCGGAACCGTCGCCGCCTACTATGCGCCCGGCGAGGTCGGGTTCAGCCTGACGCCTGACCGGCTGACCGCCTACCAGTGGGGGGACCGGATGATGACCTTCCACCATTGCGACGTCTGCGGCTGCGCCGTGTTCGCCGAGTCGGACGCCTGGACCACGGGGGAGGGCGAGGCGCGGCCGGCGCACATCACCCTGAACGCCCGGCTGTTCGACGACTTCGATCTGGACGCGGTCCCGGTCCGCCACGTCGACGGCCGCAACGACTGGTGACCTTGCGGGTTCGATCCACCGTGAACACCTGCCCCTGAACGCTCCGCTCCGCCGAGGACCCTCGATGCCCATCGCCACCCGCGCCTTCGCCGCCACCGCCGCCGACGCCCCGCTGTCGCCGTACAGCTTCGACCGGCGCGACCCGGGCCCGGACGACGTGGCCATCGAGATCAAATTCTGCGGCGTCTGCCACTCGGACCTGCACGTGGCGAAGAACGACCTCGGCAACACCCGCTATCCGGTCGTCCCGGGGCACGAGATGGCCGGGGTCGTCACCGCCGTCGGGGCCAATGTGACGAAGTTCAGGGCGGGCGACCGGGTCGGCGTCGGCTGCATGGTCGACAGCTGCCGCACCTGTTCCGCCTGCCGCGAAGGCGAGGAGCAATACTGCGTGCCCGGCTTCACCCAGACCTATGGCTGGCCCGATCCCAAGGGCGCCGAGGTCGGACAGGCGATCACCCAGGGCGGCTATTCCAACCGGATCACCGTCGACCAGAACTATGTGCTGCGCATCCCCGACAGCCTGCCGCTGGACGCCGCCGCGCCCCTGTTGTGCGCCGGCATCACCACCTACAGCCCGCTGAAGCACTGGAAGATCGGGCCCGGGTCGAAGGTGGCGGTGATCGGCCTCGGCGGCCTCGGCCATATGGCAGTCAAGCTGGCGGCGGCCATGGGGGCCGAGGTGACGGTCCTGTCCACCTCCGACCGCAAGAAGGCGGACGCCGAGCGGATGGGCGCGAAGCATTTCCTCATCAACTCCGACAAGACGGCGATGCAGGCGGCGGCGGAGAAGTTCGACCTGATCATCAACACGGTGTCGGCCACCCACGAGATCGCCAGCCACGTTCAGCTGCTGGCGCGCGACGGCACCATGGTGATGCTGGGCCTGACCACCGAGGGCCTGCCGGTCTACGCCCTGGGCCTGCTGTGGCGCCGGCGCGCCGTGGCCGGCTCGCTGATCGGCGGCATCCGCGAGACCCAGGAGATGCTCGATTTCTGCGCGGAGCACGGCATCGCCAGCGACATCGAGGTCATCGCACCGGACCAGATCAACGAGGCCTACGCCCGGATGGAGCGGTCTGACGTCCGCTACCGCTTCGTCATCGACATGAGCCGGTTCGACAAGACGGCTTGACCACACGCTTCCCGCGCAACGGCTCGCGGGTTAAAGCGTATCCATATGCAGGCGGCCCGGGTGAGAGGCCGCCGCTCGCAGGACAGGAAACGGACATGGCACGAGTGGCTCTGGTCACGGGCGGCACCCGCGGCATCGGCAAGGCGATCGCCCAGCGTCTGAAGGAGGACGGGATGCTGGTCGCCGCCGGCTACTCCGGCAATGTCGAGGCGGCCGAGGCCACCGCGCGCGAACTGGGCGTCATGGTGGTCAAGGGCAACGTCGGTTCGTTCGAGGACTGTCAGCGGGCCGTGGCCGAGATCGAGGCCGAGCTCGGCCCCATCGACACCCTGATCAACAACGCCGGCATCACCCGCGACGGCTTCTTCCACAAGATGACCAGCGACCAGTGGTCCGACGTCATCCGGGTCAATATGGACAGCGTGTTCAATATGACGCGCCAGGTCATCAACGGCATGCGCGACCGCGGCTTCGGCCGCATCGTCAATATCAGCTCGATCAACGGCCAGAAGGGCCAGATCGGCCAGACCAACTATTCCGCCGCCAAGGCCGGCATGATCGGCTTCACCAAGGCGCTGGCGCTGGAGAACGCCCGCAAGGGAGTGACGGTGAACTGCATCGCGCCGGGCTATATCGACACCGAGATGGTCGGGGCCATGGACGAGAAGGTGCTGGCCGGGATCGTCGCCCAGATCCCCGTCGGAAGACTCGGAAAAGGCGAGGAAATCGCCGACATGGTGTCCTGGCTCGCGGGCGAACGTGCCGGATATGTCACAGGCTGCACCCTGTCGCTGAACGGCGGTCAGTATCTCGTCGGCTAGGCTCCCTCCGCCCAAAATCCGCCGCGCGGCGATTCCACGAAAGTCGCCATGGAGTTGACGGCGAGGGTCAGAACGGCGCGAGGGCCGCTTCCGGCCGCGATGGCGATCGCCCTCGCGGCTGCGGCGCTGTCGCTGACGTCCATCGTCGCCGAAGCGGCGGCCCAGAACCGCGGCAACGCCCAGGCCGAGCAAAGCCGGGCCCTGCGCGACCGCGGCCCGTCCTCGGTCGCCCTGCCGCCCGTGGGCCGCTATGTGGCCGAGTCCGGCGAGGGCTTCATCCTCGACCGGTCCGGACGCCATCCGCTGCTCCGTTTCGACCGCCGCGACGAGACCTGGGTGCTGAGGCCCAGCGCCGCCCCTCGCGGCGACGTCATCTACCGCAACGACGCGGGCGAGCAGGTGCTGAGGGTCACGCCCAGCGGCGGCATGACCATCTACACGCCGCGCGCCCCCGGCGGCTCGCCGGCCTCCTTCACCGGCTCCGGCCCGAGCCTGACGCCGCCGACCCTCGGACCGGTCCTGCTGTTCCGCCTCATGGCCCAGCGCAGCCACATGGTCAGCCAGGCCGTCGGCCGGCTGGTCGAGGTCAATCTGGGCGGCGAACAGTCCGAGGCTCTGTGCGTCGAGGCGCTGATCGTCACCACCGAGGCGGTCATCCGCATCGCCCGCTCGCCGACCGCCCGGCAGTACATCGACGATCTGCGCAGCATCACCATCGTCGAAGGCTCCCGCGCGGGAGTGACCTATGCCCGCGGCCGGCTGACCGTCACCGTCGATCCGGGCGAGGGCATGGCGGGGCGGCCGTCGTCGGCCCGGGTGATCCGGGCCATCCTGCCCCGGGACTAGCTAGCCCGCGAAACGGTCCTTGGCCGCCCTGCGCGCGGCGAAGTCAGCGGCATCGGCGGCGCGCAGAAAGGGGTTGAACGCCTTCTCCGCCCCGATCGTGGTCGGGATCGTCGGCTGCCCCCGCTCCCGCGCCGCGACGATCGCCGCCGCGCGCGCCGCCATCTGCGGCCGGTCGTCGAGGCTGAGTGCGAACCGCGCGTTGGCCGCGGTGTATTCGTGGGCGCACCAGACGGTGGTCTCGTCCGGCCAGGCGGCGAGCCTTTGCAGACTGTCCCACATCTGCCCCGGCGTGCCCTCGAACAGCCGGCCGCAGCCGAGCGCGAACAGGGTGTCGCCGACGAAGGCGTGGCCGCCCGGGGCGTCGCGGTAGACGATATGGCCCAGCGTATGGCCGGGGGTGTCGGTCACCTCCAGCGCCGTCTCGCCCAGCATCACGACATCGCCGCCGCGGACGACCCGGTCCAGCGGCGCGGCCTTGCGCACCTCCTCGGGCCCGATGATTTCGCAGCCGGTCGCCGCCTTGAGGGCCGCGTTGCCCTGGGTGTGGTCCGGGTGCCAGTGGGTGTTGAGGATCAGGTCCAGCCGCCCCCAGCCCGATTGCTCCAGCGCGGCCAGGATGGCGTCGGCGTCCGGCGTGTCGATCGTGGCCACCGCGCCCGTGGCCGTGTCCCGCGCCAGGAAACCATAATTGTCGGAAAGGCAGGGAAACAGGCGAACGTCCAGGGGCATGCCGCATTCTAGCAGCGGGCCCTCCCGCGGCCTATGGTGATCGCATGCGACGCAGCATCGAGGACCTTCGGATTTTCTACGGCGAACCGGCCGGCGCGCTGGTCCGCCGGCTGCTGGCCCGCCGGCTGGACGACGCCTGGGGCGAGGCCGCCGCGTGCGACGTGCTGGGCATCGGCTATGCGACGCCATGGCTCGACGCCTTCGTCGGAGCCCGCCGGGTGGTCGCCGCCATGCCGGGAGGACAGGGGGTGGAGCTGTGGCCCTCCGTCGGCCGCAACCGCACCGTCCTGGTCGACGATCGCCGCCTGCCGTTCGCGGCGGGCAGCTTCGACCGCATCCTGCTGGTCCACGCGCTGGAAGAGGCGGAAGACGCGCCCGGCCTGCTGCTGGAGGCCGTGCGGGCGCTGTCGCCCGCCGGGCGCATCATCCTGATCGCCGCCGCGCGGGGCGGGCTGTGGTCCCGGGTCGAGGCGACCCCGTTCGGCCACGGCCGGCCGTTCACCCGGCGCCAGCTGGAGCGTCTGGTCCGCGACGCGGGGCTCGAGCCCACCGCCTGGTCGCAGACCCTGTATGTGCCGCCCTGGGGGCCGCTGCTGCCGTTCGGCGACGGCTTCGAACAGATCGGACGACGGGTCATGCCGGGGGCCGCCGGAGTGATCCTGCTGGAAGCGACGCGTCAGGCCTATGCGCGGGTGCATCCGGGCAGCGCGACGGCCCCGGTCACGGTCCTGACGCCGGCCCTGCACCCCCAGCCCGCGTCGCGGAGCCGCCGGGTTCGCCACTGACCGGTCTCCCCCGCTTTGCAGGCGGGGCGGCAGGCCCTAAAGGGCGGACATGCAGAGACTGATCCTGATGCGACACGCCGAGGCCGAACGGGCCGCGGGTTCGGGGCGCGACCGCGACCGGGCCCTGTCGGCCCGCGGCCGGGTCGACGCCGCCGCCATGGGACGCGGCCTGGCGGCGCGCGACCTGCGGCCGGACCTCGCGCTGGTGTCCCCGGCGGCGCGCACCCGCCAGACCTGGGATCTGCTCCACGACGCCTTCGGCGACGTCCAGGTCCGCGACGACGAGGCGCTGTACAACGGCGGCGCCGACACGCTCCGGCGGCTGGTCGAGGCCGTCGAGGATGACGCCGGCTGCCTGATGGTCGTGGCCCACAATCCCGGCGTCCATCTGCTGGCCGTGGAATATCTGGTCGAGAGCGCCGCCTCCCCCGCGATCCTCGACCGCATGAGCGGCGGCTTCCCGCCGGGGGCCGCGGCCGTTTTCGGCGTCGACCCCGCGGGCCGCCGTACGCTGGAAGGCTATCTGCAGCCGCGCGACCTCGCCGCCGGATGACCGACCTCGCCTACAAGCTGGTGGACCGGGCCGAGTATGAGGCGGCGGACGGGTTCTATTCCGGTTCGGCGGTGGATCGGGCGGACGGCTACATCCACATGTCCACGGCCGGGCAATTGGCCGAAACCGCGGCCCGACACTTCCGCGGGCGCGACGATCTCCTGCTGGTCGCGGTCCATCTGCCGGACCTGGAAGACCTGCGCTGGGAGCCCTCGAGAGGCGGAGCCCTGTTCCCCCATCTGTTCGGCCCCCTGCCCAAGGCTGCCGCCCTTTGGGAACGGAGCCTGTCGGTCGACGCGGACGGGATCATGCGATTTGACGACGGAGCGACCGGATGGCCCTGACCGACCTCGGCGCCGCCGCCCTGCGCCTCCTCGACCCGGAAACCGCACACCGGCTGGCCGTCCAGGCGCTCAGGCTCGCCCCCCTGCCCGCGCCGCCCGCCGACGATCCGGTGCTGGCGACCGTCGTCGCCGGCCTGCCCCTGTCCAATCCGGTGGGGCTGGCCGCCGGTCTGGACAAGAACGGCGAGGCGCTGCGGGGCCTGTCGCGGCTGGGCTTCGGCTTTGTCGAGTGCGGCTCGGTCACCCCCCGGGCCCAGCCGGGCAATGCGCGGCCGCGCCTGTTCCGCCTGTCGGAAGACCGGGCGATCATCAATCGCATGGGCTTCAACAACCAGGGGCTGGAGGCCTTCGCCGCCCGGCTGGCCCGCCGTCCCGCCGGGGCCGTGATCGGCGCCAATCTCGGGGCCAACAAGGACACGGACGACAAGGCCGCGGACTACGTCGCGGGCCTGACGCGGTTGAAGGGGCTGGCGGACTACGTCGCCGTCAACGTCTCCTCGCCCAATACGCCCGGTCTGCGCGACCTGCAGGGGCGGGCCGCCCTGGACGACCTGCTCGGGCGGCTGGCCGAGGCCCGCGGGGGCGATCCCACGCCGGTCTTCCTCAAGATCGCGCCCGACCTGACGGCCGGGGAGATCGGCCTGATCGTCGAGGCCGCTCTCGACCACGGCATCGACGCGCTGATCGTGTCGAACACGACGCTGGATCGCCCGGATTCCTTGCGGTCCCCGGATCGCGGCGAGGCCGGCGGCCTGTCGGGGGCGCCCCTGAAGGCGCGGGCGTCGGCGGCCCTGCGAGCGGCGGCCGAGGTCTCGGCCGGACGCCTGCCGCTGATCGCCGTCGGCGGGGTGGATTCCGGCGCCGAAGCCTATGCCCGCCTGCGCGCCGGGGCATCGGCCGTGCAGGTCTACAGCGCCCTCGTCTACGAGGGTCCCGGCCTCGTCGGGCGGATCAAGCGGGACCTCGCCGCCCGCCTGCGCGCCGACGGCTTTTCCACAGCCGGCGAGGCCGTGGGGGCCGGGCGTTGACGGAGCGTTAGGGCCCATGGGCCATGATGCCGCACGGGCGAATACGCCCGGTCCGGGGGAGCCGCATGGCGATCGCCAAAGCCAACATGCCTGCCGCCGCCCTCGACTCCACCTGGGCCGGCGCCATCCGTCAACGGCGCAAGGCGCTGTTGCAACGGCTGGGCATGGCCGCGGCCAGCGCCCTGGTGTTCAGCCCGTTGCTCGGCTGGTCGCTCAGCGTCAGCTGGGTGCTGGGCTATTTCCTGGTCCAGCTGGTCGACCTGTGGATTTTCAGCCCGGTCAACTCCGGCCGGACGGATGACCTGGGCGGCGCGCGCAATGTCGCCGGCGGCCTCCTGCTGATAGTCAACGCCAGCTATTTCGGCAGCCTGGCCGTGCCGTTGTGGCTCGTGGGCGGACCGATGGGCGGCATCTGCGCCTCCATGCTGCTGTCGGCCGGCGCCATCTATTCGATGATCAACGCCCCCCGGTCGATGACCGTCCTCGTTCTGACGGTGACGCCGCAATTCCTCTATCTCGCCACGACGCCCTTCTTCATGGCCGCTTACGGCGCATCGCCCGCCTTCGTCATGGCCGCCTCGATCGCCGTCGCCGTCTTCATCACCTACTGCCTGTCGACCTGGCAGCGGATGAACCAGGCGCGGGTCTCCGAGACCGCCGCCCGGATCGAGGCCGAAGAGAAACGGGCCGCCGCCGAACGCATCATGGAGGGGCGCAGCGCCTTCCTGGCCGCCGTCGGGCATGACTTGCGCACCCCGATCAGCGCCATCCTCACCGGCTCCGCCGAGCTGGAGCGCGGGGCGTCGGACAGCTCCGCCCGGGCCCAGGCCCGGCTGATCAGCGACGCGGGCTTCATGATGAAGGCCTTGCTGGACGACCTGCTGGACCACGCCAAACTCGACGCCGGCCACATGACCGTCGATGCGGTCGACTTCAATCTTCGCGAGCTGCTGAACCAGTCGACGCGACTGTGGCGCGGGCCGGCGCGGGCCAAGGGGCTCAAGCTTCGGATCGAGGGCGCGTCCACGGTGCCGGTCTCGGTCCGCGGCGATCCGATGCGGCTGCGGCAGGTGCTCAACAACCTGATCTCCAACGCCATGAAATTCACGGCGGAGGGCTCCATCACCCTGCGCTTCCAGGCTTGGGCCGAGGACACCGGCGGCCACGCCGTGCTGATCGAGGTGTCCGACACGGGTCCGGGCATGTCGCGCGATCAGCTGGCCCGCCTGTTCACGCCGTTCGACCAGACCACCGACGGCGTCAGCGCCCAGCACGGCGGCACCGGCCTGGGGCTCGCCATCAGCCGCCAGCTGGCCGAGCTTATGGGCGGCCGCCTGACGGCCCGCAGCAGCATCGGAAACGGCGCCAGCTTCACGCTCGCCCTCCGGCTCGAACCCGGCAAGGTCCTGACGACGGCGGCGCCGGCCCTGGATCAGGAAAGCCGGGACGCCGTCGCCCGCGCCCTGTCCACCGGCGTCTCGACCCGACCGTCCAGTCCGGCGTCGCCTGGCCCCCTGGCCCAGTCGCTGACGGAGACGAACGCCCCCGCGGCCGAGCCGCCCGCCCCGGCGGCGGTCGACGGCCCGACCGGGGACGAGGATGAGGACGAAGGCCGTCCGATGCGGGTTCTGGTCGTCGACGACCACGACATCAACCGCCGCGCCATCCAGTTGATCCTCCAGCCGCTCGGCTGCGACATCGCCACGGCCGCCGACGGCATGGCGGCGCTGAAGATCTGCGAGACCTCCAGCTTCGACCTGATCTTCATGGACGTGCGGATGCCCGAGCTCGACGGGCGCGAGACGACGCGCCGCATCCGCGCCGGCGACGGTCCCAACGCCCTGGTTCCGATCATCGCCGTTACGGCGGACACCTCGGCGGAAGACATCGCCGCCTGCACCGAGGCCGGCATGACCTATTTCGTGCCCAAGCCGATCACGCCGCCGATGCTGCTGGGCGCCATCACCCATGTCATGACCATGGCTCACCCGGGAGAAGACGCTCCGGACGAGGCCGTGGCCGAGACCGCCGCCGCCTGACCCCGCACCCCGGCGACCAGCCGGTCGGCGAAGTCAGGGGCTTTCATGCCGCATTCCCAGACCGTGATGACGCGCCAGCCGGAGGCTTCCAGCGCCGCCCGCGCCGCGGCGTCGCGCGCCCGGTTGCGCCCGATCTTGCCGCTCCAGTAGTCCGCGTTGGCCTTCGGCTTGCGGGCCCCGCGCGGGCAGTCGTGCCCGTGCCAGAAGCAGCCGTGCACGAACACCGCCGTGCGCCGCCCCTTCATGACCAGATCGGGCCGCCCGGGAAGGCCGGCGCCCCCCAGCCGGTAGCCGATCCCCGCCGCTCGCAGGATGCGGCGCACGGTCAGCTCCGGGGCCGTGTCGCGGCCCTTCACGCGGCGCATCACCGCGCTGCGCTGTTCCGGAGTGAAGACGTCGGTTTTTTCCACTACCCGCTCATCCCGGCGAAAGCCGGGACCCAGTTCTGTCCAGCTTGACGCCGGCTCCTCAGGACGACCTTGCCAGCCGCACCCGATAAACCGTCCATCCAAAGCACTGGGTCCCGGCTTTCGCCGGGATGAGCGGAATGGGGATCAAAGCTGCGTCAGCAGATGCTCCGCCGACGACACCTTGAACTCGCCCGGCTGCTCGATGTTCAGCTGCTCGACGACGCCGTCCTTGACGATCATCGAATAGCGCTGCGAGCGCTCGCCCATGCCGAAACCCTTGGCGTCCATCGACAGGCCGAGCGCGCGGGTGAGGTCGCCGTTGCCGTCGCCCAGCATGACGATCTCGTCCTTGCCCACGCCCTGGCTGTCGGCCCAGGCGCCCATGACGAAGGCGTCGTTCACCGACAGGCAGGCGACGGTGTCGATCCCCTTGCCGGCCAGATCCTCGCGGTGATCCTTGAAGCCGGGCAGGTGCTTGGCTGAACAGGTCGGGGTGAAGGCGCCGGGCACGGCGAACAGGGCCACGGTCTTGCCGGCGAAAATCTCGTCGGTGGACACTGGCTTCGGGCCCTCGTCGGTGGCGCGGGTCAGGGTGGCCGAGGGGATGCGGTCGCCGATCTGGACGGTCATGGCAGGCTCCGGGGTTTCAAGGTCGAACTCCCGATCCAGATAGGCGCTGCGGCGGGCCGCGCCAACCTTTCGATGACCGGTCGGCCTTGCGCGGCCCGGCCCCGGCCCCGATGATAGGGACATGGATCAATTCCACTCCCTCGCCGGCCGGCTGCTGGTGGCCATGCCCGGCATCAGCGATCCCCGGTTCGAGCACGCCGTCATCCTCGTCTGCGCCCACCGCCCGGATCACGCCATGGGGTTGCGTCTCGACCGGCCGGCGCGGGGCGTCGACCTGAAGAAGGTCCTGACCAAGCTCGACACGCCCGCCCCGGACGACGCCTCCGGGCGGGCGGTGCTGGTCGGCGGTCCGGTCGAGCGCGAACGCGGCTTCGTGCTGCACACCGACGACTGGATCGTCGAGGACGCCTCCCTGGCCTTCGGCGAGGGTCTGGCGATGACGGGAACGCGCGAGGCGCTCGCGGCCATGGTCGATCCGGTCGGCGGTCCGCGCCGCGCGGTGCTGTTGCTCGGCTACGCCGGCTGGGGCGAAGGCCAGTTGGAGGACGAGCTGGGCGAGAACGTCTGGCTCACCGCCGAGGCCGACGCCGACCTGATCTTCGATCCCGACTACGACGGCAAATGGGCGCGCGCCCTGGCCGGCCTGGGCATCGACCCGGCGCAGTTGTCAGGGCAGAGCGGCCGGGCCTGAGCGATCAGGCCGAGCGCGCCTTGATCGGGGCCGTGCCGTCGGCCAGCGACTCGTTGAGATAGACCTCGGCCTCCTGGGCCGGGAGGGCCTGGGCGTAGCCGAAGCCTTGGCCGTAATGGCACTGGGCGTCGAGCAGAAGCTTGGCCAGGCCGGCGTTCTCGACGCCCTCGGCCACCACCTCCAGCGACAGGTCGCGGCCGAGGTTGACCACCGACTTGACGATCTTGGCCGAGCCCTCGTCCTTGTCCATGGTCAGCACGAAGTAGCGGTCGATCTTCAGCGTATCGAACGGCAGCTTGGCCAGCCAGGTCAGCGACGAGAAGCCGGTGCCGAAGTCGTCGAGGGCCAGCGAGGCGCCGGCCTCGCGCAGCCGGGTCAGGATTTCGGCGGCGCGCGTGGTGTCGCGCATGATGTCGCCCTCGGTGACCTCGAGCTTCAGCGCCCCCCTGGGCAGGCCGGCGTCGGCGATGATCCGCGCCACGTCCTCGACCAGATTGATGCGCTCGATCTCGCCGACCGACAGGTTGACGCTGCAGAACAGATTGCCCGCCGACGGGTGCCGGGCCAGCCAGTCGGCCAGCTGACGCGCCGACTGGCTCATCATCATCAGGCCGAGGTCGTTCATCAGGCCCATCTCGGCGGCCAGGCCGAGGAATTCGTCCGGCGGCACCAGGCCCCGATGCGGATGGCGCCAGCGGGCAAGGGCCTCGAACCCGGCCACGGCGCCGGTCACCAGGTTCACGATCGGCTGGTAGAAGGGCTCGATCTCGCCGCGCACGAAGGCGTTGCGCAGGTCGGCCTCCAGCGCCAGCCGCGACAGGCTGTCGGACTCCAGCGCCCGGCCATAGGCCGCCGCCCCGCCGCGCCCGGCCGTCTTGGCCTGCTCCACGGCCAGTTCGGCGCGGCGCAGCAGCTCGGCCGGATCGGACGCGTCCGGCCCGCCCTCGGCCGCCACGGCGCCGATGGAGACCGTCGGATAGATGTCGAAGCCCGCCACCCGGAGCGGCTGCTCCAGCGCCTCGCGCAGGCGTTCGGAGGCGGCCCCGGAGCCGCGCGGCACGATCACCGCGAACTCGTCCTCGCCGATGCGGGCCGGATTGGCCTCCGGCGCGAAAGCCCCGTTGAGGCGCGCGCCGAGCGCCGCCAGCACCAGATCGGCCCGTTCGTGACCGAGCGCCTCATTGAGGCGGCGCAGGCGGTCGACGTCGGCCACCACCACTTCGTAGTCGCCCGGCTGGGTCAGGGTCTCGCCGGCGCGCGTCAGGAAGGTGCGGCGGTCCAGCAGGCCGGTCAGGTGATCCCGGTGCGACGCCGCGAACTTGGTCTCCAGCGCCACCACCCCGGCGGCGCGCAACCCGTCCTCCAGCCAGACGCCGCGCCAGATGCAGGTCTCGGAATCGCGCATGCGCAGGCGCACGGCGACCTCGGTCCCCTCCTCCTGGGGCTTGAGGATGCGTTCGGCCAGAGAGCGGTCGTGGGGCACGGCCACGGCGGTGAAGGCCGCCCCGGAGCACTCCGGCGCCAGCGGACCCAGTCCGAGCGCGCGGGTCGCGCCGGTGAAGCGCATCTGGTCGTCCGACGGGGTCCAGATCCACAGCGCGGTGTCGGCGGCGGCCAGCGCCTCGATGGCGGTCGTCGCGTCCCAGGCCAGACTTCTGGAGCGTGTGTTCAAAACGCGTGACGATCCCGACAGGACGGCGCCAGGGATCACCCGAGGTCAGCCGCCGCGCCCGGCGCCGTCATTGACGAGGCCGAACAGGAGATGATCTGCCCAAGCGCCGTTAATTTTAAGATAAGCCCGGGCCTGTCCCTCGAGCACGAAGCCGGCCTTTTCCAGCACCCGGCGCGACGCCAGATTGGTCGGCACGCAGGCCGCTTCGACCCGGTGCAACTTGAGGTCATCAAAGGCGTGCGCCACCATGGCCCGCACCGCCGCTGTGGCGTGCCCCCGGCCCGCGAACGGCCGGCCGATCCAGTAACCCAGGGTTCCGGACTCGGCGACCCCGCGCCGGATGTTCGACAGGGTGATGGCCCCGACCAGCGCCTGGTCCGCGTCGGCGAAGATGAAGAACGGCCAGGCGTTGCCCGCGTCCATCTCGCGCGCATAGATCGCCAGGCGTCGCTTGAAGGCGACGCGGGTCAGATCGTCCTCCGGCCAGCTCGGCTCCCACGGCTGCAGATAGGCGTGGGACAGATGGCGCAGGGCGGCCCAGGCCTCGTAGTCCGGACCGCGCGGAGGACGCAGGGTCACGCCGTCGCCCTTGACGACCGGACCGGTCGCCTCGTTGATCCAGTCCAGCAGGGCCATGCCTGAAAGAATACCCCTCCGGCGATCAGCCGAAAAGGGCGTCCCGGAACGCAGGGCCGGCCGGGGCCGCCGCCTTCGGGCCCAGAACCGCCGTGGCCGCCTTGCCCGACGACAGCGACGCCGCCGCCGCCGCGCGCACGTCATCGACGGTCTGGGCCAGCGTCCGGTCGGCCATGGTCTGGGACGCGATCGGGGCGCCGAAGATCAACACCTGCGCCGCCGCCCGTCCGGCCCGCGCCGCCGGGCTCTCGTCCGACATCCACAGGCCGGCGTTCATCACCGCCTTGGCCCGCGACAGTTCCGCCGCCGTCGGCCCGCTGTCGGCCAGCGCCTTAAGCTCGGCCGCGCAGACCTCGGCCAGCTCGACCGCCCGGTCGGCCGCGGCCCCGGCGTAGATGCCCAGAAGGCCCGCGTCCTCGTAGGGCTCGTGATAGGCGTCGATGGCGTAGGCCAGCCCCCGCTCCTCGCGGGCGCTCTGGAACAGGCGCGAGGCCATGCCGCCGCCGAGGATTTCGGTCATCAGCCGCGCCGCCGCATAGGCCGGATCGGCAGCCGAGGCGGACGGCAGCTGGAAGACGATGTTGGCCTGTTCGATGCGGCGCGACAGGGCTGTGTGGCCGCCGGTGAAGCGGGGGGTGGGCGGAGCCTCGGCGGGGGTCGGCGTCTCGCCGCCGAACCAGCGCTCGGCCAGCGCCAGCAGTTCGGTCTCGTCCACCGCCCCGGAGGCCGCGACCACCATCCGGTCGGGAGAATACAGCCGCGCCCGCCAATCGCCGATCAGGGCCCGCGTGATCGGCTTCAGGCTGGCGACGGAGCCCAGGATCGGCCGCCCCAGCGGCTGGCCCTCGAAGGCGCGCGTCTGGGCCATCTCGAAGACGTGGTCGTCGGGCGTGTCGAAGGCCTCGGCGATCTCCTGGGCCACCACGTCCTTCTCGCGCTCGATCTCGTCCGGATCGAGCGTCGGGCGGAACACCAGATCCGACAGCACCTGCATGGCCAGCGGCAGGGAGCCGTGCAGCGCCCGCACCTCGAAACTGGTGCGCTCGTAGCCGGTCGAGGCGTTCAGGGATCCGCCCTCCGCCTCGATCCGCTCGACGATCTCGCGCGCGCCCATGTCGCCCGCGCCCTTGAAGACGAGGTGTTCGAGACAATGCGACCAGCCGGACTGGGCCTTGCCCTCCCATTTCGCCCCGCCGCGCACGGAGACGGTCAGGGCCAGGGTGCGCAGGCCCGGCATGGGATCGCAGACGACGCGGACGCCGTTGGACAGGGTGTGGAGCGTGGCGGTCAGGATTTCAGCTTTCGGCGAAGCAGGGCGATGTAGACACCGGCCAGCGCCAGCGCCAGTCCGAACCAGGTAATCGCATAGCCGAGGTGGTTGTTCGAGAAGGCGGCGGGCGGGGCCGACGGCTGCAGCGCCAGCCATTCGGGATTGGACGAGGTCAGGGCGTACAGGGTCCACGGCGCGACGGGCCCCTTCAGGTCCAGCGCACGGGCCATGGCGGCGTTGTCGCGGGCGTAGAAGCGCCGGCCTTCGGCGGCCAGGGCCATCGGCCCCGGGGCGGGGGTGTCCCGGACCTCGGCCACAACCCGGACCGGCGCGCCGGACTCCGAGACCGGCGGGCGGGTGGAAATGACATCGGCGACGAACCCGCGATCGACCAGCAAGGCCTGACCGTAGCCGGGATGGCGGCAGGCCGAGATCAGGCGGACCCCGGGCCGACCCTCATGAATGGTCTGGAGTTCGACGAAGGGCGCCGTGGCCAGGCCAGGGCAGGTCAACGACACCTTGCGGAACTCGGGAGTGTCCGCCCCGAGGACATGGGCGGGGGCTCCGGGTGGGGCCGCGGCCGCCGCTGCCGCCCGCGCGATCAGGGCCTGTTTCCACTGCAGCCGCTGAACCTGCCAGACGCCGAGCGAGACCAGCAGGGCGAACAGCAGCACCGACAGAACGGTCAGGATCCACGGAAACCGGCCCTTCGCCATCTCAGTGTTCATGGCGCGCCTGCCCCGCCTCGTTCCGCATCTGCAGGGCGATCATGACGGCCTTGCCCGGCCGCATCAGGCCCAGCGACAACCCGGCCACCAGCGGCAGGGCCACCAGCGCCATGGCCCAGATCGGCGGGCTGTAGGCGATCTGGATGAACAGCGCCCCGAACACCACCGGCGTGCCGGCGATCTGCATCACGAACACCGCGGCGCCGTCGCCGGTGTTCAGCCGGCTGAAGTCGAAGCCGCAGGGCTCGCAGCGCTCCACCACCTTGAGAAATCCGGCGAACAGCGGGCCCTTGCCGCAGTTCGGGCAGCGGCAAAGCAGACCGGCGCGGATCGGGTTGATCCGCGCCGGTTGATTGTCTCGGACTGGAGCCCTCTCCGTCACCCGAAGGTGACGTAGACGAAGGCGAACAGGAACAGCCAGACCACGTCCACGAAATGCCAGTACCAGGCCGCCGCCTCGAAGCCGAAATGCTTCTCCGGGGTCATCTGGCCGGCGAGGATGCGCAGCAGGCAGACGGTCAGGAAGATGGTTCCGATCAGCACGTGGAAGCCGTGGAAGCCGGTCGCCATGAAGAAGATCGAACCATAGAGGCCCGAGTTGGCGGCCTCTTCGTTGAAGAACAGGTTCTCGTGGATGATGTGGTTGTATTCGTAGGCTTGGATGGCGGTGAACAGCACGCCCAGGGCGATGGTGATGCCGAGGCCGATCTTGGTGGCCTTGCGGTCGCCGACCTGCAGCGCGTGGTGCGCCCAGGTCACCGTCGTGCCGGACAGCAGCAGGATGATGGTGTTGAGCAGGGGCAGTTGCCAGGCGTCCAGCGCCTCGACGCCCTTCGGCGGCCAGATGCTCGTGCCGTCGGGATTGGCCCAGGCCGCGGCCGTTCCGGCCCAGTTGCCGATCTCGGGCACGTGGCCGCGCGCCTCGTTGAACACCGCCATCTCGAAGAACATCCAGAAGAAGGCGGCGAAGAACATCACTTCCGAGGCGATGAACAGGATCATGCCGTAGCGCAGGCCGATCGACACGACCGGGGTGTGATCGCCCTGGCGGCTTTCCTTGATCACGTCCGCCCACCAGCCGACCATCGACACCAGCACGCCCGCCAGACCGGCGAAGAACAGCGCCTGCTTGCCGTCGGACAGCAGGGCCGAGGCCAGCGGGCCGGAGTCGGCCGGGACCAGGCCCTTCATCCACACCACGGCGCCGATGAACATGATGACGGTGGCGATCGATGACACCAGCGGCCACGGGCTGGGGTTCACCAGGTGATAGTCGTGATGCGGAACGGCGTGGGCGTCGGCCATCTGGGTCTCTTGCAACGGTCGAGAGTCGGATTGGGGCAGGCTATAGCGTCCGCTATCCGGCCGCGCCAGTGGCTGCGGCGGGGTTTGCGCCCGCTTCGGCGCCCTTGGTCGGATAGAAGGTGTAGCTGAGGGTGATCTCGCGCACGCCGCGGCTCTCGCGGTCGGTGGCGATCTCGGGCGCGACGAAATACTGGACGGGGAATTTCATCGTCTGGCCGGGCTGGATCGTCTGCCCTTCGAAGCAGAAGCACTGCAGCTTCTGGAAGTAGGGCCCGGCCCGTTCGGGCACGACATTGTACGCCGCTGTCGCGTGGATCGGCCGGTCCGAGGTGTTGGTCACGTCGAAGAAGGCGATGCCGGTCTCGCCGATGCGCACCCGCTGGCTGACCTGTTCGGCGCGGAAGGTCATGGGCAGGCCGCGGACGTTGGTGTCGAAGCGGATCAGCACCGTCTCGTCCAGCACCGTGTCGGGCGCCTTGTCGGCCTTGCTCACCGTGCCGTCGAAACCGGTGACCTGGCAGAACATCCGGTACAGCGGCACGGCGGCGAAGGCCGCGCCGGTCATGCCCATCACCCCGAAGACGCAGGCGATGGCGATCAGGTTCTTGCGGTTCATGCCGGCCGCCTCACGGTTCCTGCACGACCAGCTGGGCCGTGGGCCCGCCGGCGGTCTGGTCCCTGTCGGCCGACAGCTTCAGGATCGTCGTGGTGAAGACCAGCACGATGAACACCACCAGCACGGCGGCCAGGGCCCGGTTTCGCCGGGTGCGGGCGGCGAGCTCTTCGGGGGTCAGGCGCATGGCGGCTACGGCCTCATCATCGGGGTCAGGCTCTCGACCAGCAGGGCCGCGAACAGAGCCATCAGGTACAGGATCGAGAACGCGAACAGGTTCCGCGCCGGTTTGGCCTCCGCGCGGACATCATACAATGCGGCCTCTCGCCCCACGGCCTCGGCCTTGTCCGGCTGGTCGCCGGCCCGCGAGCGCCACAGCCGCGCGGCCAGCAACAGGAAGCCCGCCCCGCCCGCGATCGACACCGCCAGATAGACCGGCCCGCCCAGCCCCGACAGCCCGGGCGCGATGGCCACCGGCACGAACACCAGGCTGTAGAGGAGGATCTGCAGGCGGGTGCTCTTCGCCCCGCGCGCCACCGGCATCATCGGAATCCCGGCCTTGGCGTAGTCGCCGGCCGAATACAGCGCCAGCGCCCAGCTGTGCGGCGGGGTCCACAGAAAGATGATCAGGAACAGCAGCCACGCCTGCCACGGCGCGGTCCCGGTCGCGGCCGCCCAGCCGATCACCGGCGGAAACGCGCCGGCCGCGCCGCCGATGACGATGTTCTGGGGCGTCCGGCGCTTGAGAAGCAGGGTGTAGAAGCCGGCGTAGTAGACGATGGTCAGGGCCAGCAGGCCGCCGGCCAGCCAGTTGGTCGCCATGCCCAGCAGCATGACCGAGAACAGCGACAGGACGACCCCGAAGGCCATCGCGTCGTTCTTGCTCACCCGGCCCGCCGCCACCGGCCGTCCGCGCGTGCGGCGCATCAGGGCGTCGGTCTCGCCTTCCAGCGCCATGTTCAGCGCCCCGGCCGCACCCGCGCCGACGGCGATGCACAGGATGGCGATGGCCGCCGTGAGCCAGCCGATGTCTCCGCCGGCCACCACGAGGCCCGTCACCGCGGTGAAGATCACCAGCGACATCACGCGCGGCTTCAGCAGCTGGAAGTAGTCTTCCGGCTGGGCCGTGGTGATCGACGGGGCGGCGGCGGGTCGGGTCATGGGTCTCCAACGCGCTCAACTGGCGCGAAGCGCGGTAGCGCTCAAAACCGCGCTCAAGTAGCGCGAAGCGCGGTAGCGCATACAATGCCGGAGGGCCGCTCCTCCGCTGAAGGAACGGCCCCCGATGCCTTGGTCCGGACTGGCCGGTCCTAGTGCTCGTCGTTCTTGACCACCGGCAGTTCGTTGAACTGGTGGTGCGGCGGAGGCGAGGACAGGGTCCACTCCAGGGTCGTGGCGCCTTCGCCCCACGGATTGTCGACGGCCGGACGACGCCGGATGGCGGCCTCGGCCAGCATGATCAGGAAGACCACCACGCCCGCGGCCGTGATCGCATAGCCGATCGAGGACAGGTGGTTCCACATGGCGAAGCCATCGGCATAGTCGACGATCCGGCGCGGCATGCCCTGCGCCCCGAGGAAATGCTGCGGGAAGAACACCAGGTTCACGCCGACGAACATGATCCAGAAGTGGGTCGCGCCGAGGTACTCGTTGTACTTCACGCCGAACATCTTCTCGAACCAGTAGTAGAAGCCCGCGAAGATCGCGAACACGGCTCCCAGCGACAGCACATAGTGGAAGTGCGCCACCACGTAATAGGTGTCGTGCAGCGGGTAATCGATGCCGGCGTTGGACAGGACCACGCCGGTCACGCCGCCGACGGTGAACAGGAAGATGAAGCCGATCGCCCACAGCATGGGCGTCTTGAAGCTGATCGAACCGCCCCACATGGTGGCGATCCAGCTGAAGATCTTCACCCCCGTCGGCACCGCGATGATCATGGTCGCGGCGATGAAGTAGGCGCGCAGGTTCACGCTCATGCCGACCGTGTACATGTGGTGCGCCCACACGATGAAGCCGACGAAGCCGATGGCGACCATGGCGTAGGCCATGGCGAGGTAGCCGAAGATCGGCTTCTTCGAGAAGGTCGAGACGATGTGGCTGATCATGCCGAAGCCGGGCAGGATCAGGATGTAGACCTCCGGGTGGCCGAAGAACCAGAACAGGTGCTGGTACATCACCGGATCGCCGCCGCCGGCGGGATCGAAGAAGCTGGTGCCGAAGTTGCGGTCGGCCAGCAGCATGGTGATGGCGCCGGCCAGGACCGGCAGCGACAGCAGCAGCAGGAAGGCGGTGACCAGCACCGACCAGGCGAACAGCGGCATCCGGTGCAGGGTCATGCCCGGCGCGCGCATGTTGAAGATGGTGGTGATGAAGTTGATGGCGCCGAGGATCGAGCTGGCGCCCGCCACGTGCAGGGCGAAGATCGCCAGGTCGAAGGCCGGGCCGGGGTGGCCCATGGTCGACAGCGGCGGATAGGCCGTCCACCCGCCGCCGAAGCCCTTGCCGGGGCCGCCGTCGACGAACATCGAGGTGATCAGCAGGATCCACGAGGCGACCAGCAGCCAGAACGACACGTTGTTCATGCGCGGGAAGGCCATGTCCGGCGCGCCGATCATGATCGGCACGAACCAGTTGCCGAAGCCGCCGATCATCGCCGGCATGACCATGAAGAAGATCATGATCAGGGCGTGGCCGGTGACGACCACGTTATAGCCGTGCTTGGACTGCTCGACGAGGCCGAGCAGCCAGACGCCCGAGCCCTCCTGGAAGATCTGGATGCCCGGCTCGGCCAGTTCCCAGCGGATCAGGCCCGACAGGGCGCCGCCCACGATGCCCGCCATGATGGCGAACAGCAGGTACAGGGTGCCGATGTCCTTGTGGTTGGTCGACAGGAACCAGCGGGTGAAGAATCCCGGCTTGTGGTCATGATGCCCGTCGTGGTCGTGGGCGAGGTTCGCGGCTGCGGTGGCCATGGTCTTTGGGGCTCTCGCGTATCGTTACTGGGCGGCCGGAGCGGCGGCGGTGTCGGGAACGGCGGGCGCCGGGGCGGCCGGGGCGGCGCCGGCGGCGGCCGGAATGGCGGCGCCGTTCCGCATGGCGTCCGAGGAGACATTGCGCGCGGCGACCGCGCCGGTGGTGCCGGCCTCGATCTGCGCCGCCGTGCCGCCCGGAGCCTGCGCCGGCGTCTTCGGGGTCATCGAGCCGCCCTTGGAGGCGACCCAGGTCGCGAACTCGGCTTCGGTGACGACGTTGATCTGGATCGGCATGAAGGCGTGGTCGACGCCGCACAGCTCCGAGCACTGGCCGTAGTAGACGCCCGGACGCTCGGCCTTGAACCAGGTCTCGTTGACCCGGCCCGGGACCGCGTCGGTCTTGAGGCCGAAGGCCGGCAGGGCCACGGCGTGGATGACGTCGGCGGCGGTGACCAGCAGGCGGACGTTGGCGCCGACCGGCACCACCATCGGCTCGTCGGCGGCGAGGCGGTACAGGCTGTGCGGCATGCCGCGCTCGGCGATTTCCTCTTCCGGCAGCATGTTGGAGATGTATTCGGCGACGCCCTGGTCCGGATATTCGTAGGCCCAGTTCCACTGGTTGCCCGTGACCTTCACGGTCAGGTCCGGTTTCGGCATGTCGTGATAGTTGAACAGCAGGCGGAACGAGAACAGCGAGATGAAGACGAGGATCAGGACCGGCACGATCGTCCAGATCACCTCGACCAGGGTGTTATGGCTCCACTTGGCCGGGACCGGGTTGGACTTCTTGTTGTAGCGGATGACGATCCACGTGATCAGGCCCAGCACCAGCAGGCAGATGAAGGTGATGATCGGCATCAGGATGGCGTCATGGAACATGTGCGCCTCGCGCATCAGCGGCGCGGCGGCCGTCTGAAGCCCGACGGCGCCGTCGGTCGGCTGGCCGATCCGCTCGGGCTCCTGGTTACAGCCGGCGGCGAAAAGAGCGAGGGCCAGGACGGCCGCGCCGCTGCTGATCAGACCCCGGGCCCGCGTGCCCATCCCCATGCGAGACATCCTCATTAAACCGTTCTGTCGCAAGCGCCTGCGAGTGAATCGCAAGCAGGCGCCGGGGCGGAGGCCCGCGGCGGTTCTTGGCGCGGTCCATATCGCCCTCCCCCGCGCTTGCCAAGCGATTGGACGCCGCACCCGTCTCCGGCGACCGGATTAAATCGCTGTCATGTTTGGACAGCTACCTTGCACTGACAGATACCTTGCGATACCTCTTGATCATCAAGGGAGACGCCGAGGTGCCTGAAACCATTGAAATCCAGCTGAAGAAGGGGGTGCTCACACTGTGTGTGCTGGCCCTTCTCAATCGCCGCGACAGCTACGCCTATGAGATCGCCTCGACCCTGTCGGACGCAATCGACATGGGCGAGGGGACCATCTACCCGCTGATGCGGCGGATGCAGTCCGACGGCCAGGTCGAGACCTATCTGGTCGAATCGTCCTCCGGGCCGTCGCGCAAATACTATCGCCTGACCGACGCCGGCCGCCGCGCCCTCGAGGCCCAGACCACCGAGTGGCGCGCCTTCGTCACCGCCGTCGAGGACGTCATGAACGCCGACGCCGATCCGGCCCCGCCGCCCGCCGTCGCCAAGAACGCCAAATCTGAAAGGGGAGCCAAACAATGACCCGCGCCGAATTCATGGGCCGGTTGAGGCGGGGCCTCGTCGGCATGCCGGCCACCGCCGCCGCCGAGATCGCCTCCGACTACGAGATGCATTTCGAGGACGGCGCCGCCGCCGGCCGCACCGAGGCGGAAGTCGCCGCGGCCCTCGGCGATCCCGACCGGCTCGCCCGCGAGCTTCGGGCCGAAGCCGGCGCCCGTCGCTGGGACCAGGAAAAGAACCCGTCCGCCGCCGCCGCCGCCGTGTTCGCGGTGCTGGGGCTGGGCGCGATCGACATCCTGATCCTGCTGCCGATCGCCATGGGCGTCGTCGGCGCGCTGTTCGGCTTCTTCATGGCGGCCATCGGCCTGTTCATAGGCGGCGGCGCGGTGATGGTGGCCGGACCCTTCGCAGGCTTCCCCGGCGGTCCGCTGGCGGCGGTCCTCGGGGGCCTCGGCATGATGGCCGGCGCCACGGCGATCGGCGCCCTGACCGCCGTCGTCACCATCCTGCTGGTCAACGCCACCGTCTGGTACGCCCGCCTGCACTACCGGCTGCTGAAGCCGGCCCTTGAACCCCAAGCCCAGGCCTGAGGAGAGACCCGCATGATCCGCACCCTTCTGATCATCACCGGCGCCAGCCTCGTGCTCTGCGCCGCGGCCCTCGGCGGAGCCTTCGCCCTCGGCGGCCAGGACATCGCCCGCAACGGCGGAAACTGGACCTTCTGGGACGACGACGGCGAGAGCCACACCGTGCATTTCTCCCGCAGGGATCCCGGCCCCGGCGTCACCCGCACCCTCGCCTGGGACGGCGGCGATCGTCTCGAGGTCGAGGTGGCGGCCGAGGTCACCTACATCCAGGGCGATGAAGCCTCGGTGGTCGTCACCGGTCCGCGCGAACAGGTCGAGGGCCTCCGTCTCACCGCCGGCCGCCTGACCTTCGACGACGACGACCGCGGCGATCACGTCGTGTTCGGCTGGCACAACAGCCCGCGCCTGCGGATCACGGTCACGGCGCCCTCCGTGCGCAACTTCGAACTGTCCAGTTCGGGCGACCTGATCATCCGCAACTACGACCAGCCCAGCCTGGCCATCGCGATCGAGGGGTCCGGCGAGGTGGACGCGGTCGGCCGCACCGAAACCGTCGATCTGGACATCGCCGGATCCGGCGAGGCGGATCTTTCGGACCTCGTGACCCGGGACGCCGACGTGGATATTTCCGGATCCGGCGAGGCGGTGGTCGGTCCGACCGGCGCCGCCCGCATCACCATCTCCGGGTCAGGGGACGTCGATCTGTCCCGTCGCCCGGCCAGCGTGACCGAGAGCATTTCGGGCTCCGGCGACGTCAACCAGCGCTGACGATTGGGGTGAGGCCGGTGACTTCGCCGGCCTCACACCCTATTTCAGCGGCATGACCCTCCACGCCTCGCCGCCCGCCATCCTCGAATCCGCCGACGTCGCCGCCGACGAGGCCCTGTCCATCCTCCAGACCGCGCTGAGCGGCGCCGACGACGGGGAGCTGTTCCTCGAACGCTCCGAATCCGAATCGCTGGTCTTCGACGACGGCCGGCTGAAGTCCGCGGCCTACGACGCCGCCGAGGGCTTCGGCCTGCGCGTGGTGGCGGGCGAGACCGCCGGCTACGCCCACGCCAACGAGATCAGCGGCCCCGCCCTGCGCCGCGCCGCCGACAGCGCCGCCCTGGCCAAGGCCGGTCACGCGGCCGTCGTCGCCGAGGCGCCCCGCGCCACCAATCAAAAGCTCTACGACGCCGTCGATCCGCTGGCCTCGCCGGCCTTTTCCGACAAGATCGCCCTGCTGTCCGAAATCGACGCCTGGGCCCGCGCCCGGGATCCGCGGGTCGTGCAGGTCTCGGCCTCGCTGGTCGGCGAGCGCCGACATATCGAGATCCTGCGCGGCGACGGCCGCCGGGTCTCCGACCTGCGCCCCCTCGTCCGCCTCAACGTCTCGGTCACGGTCGAGAAGAACGGCCGCCGCGAGAGCGCCTCCGCCGGCGCGGGCGGCCGGGCCGGCTTCGAGACCTGGATCGCCCCCGAGCGCTGGCAGGGGCAGGTCGACGAGGCGCTGCGTCAGGCGCTGGTCAATCTCGAGGCCGTCGACTGTCCGGCCGGCGAGATGGATGTGGTGCTCGGCGCCGGCTGGCCCGGCGTCCTGCTGCACGAGGCCATCGGCCACGGCTTCGAGGGCGACTTCCACCGCAAGGGCTCGTCGGTCTTCTCGGGCAAGATGGGCCAGCGCGTCGCCGCCCCCGGGGTCACCGTCGTCGACGACGGCTCGATCGCCGGCCGCCGCGGTTCGCTCAGCTTCGACGACGAGGGCACCCCGACCTCGCGCACCGTGCTGATCGAGGACGGCATCATGGTCGGCCTGATGCACGACCGGCTGTCGGCCCGTCAGCTCGGCGCCCGGGCCACCGGCAACGGCCGGCGCCAGTCCTTCGCCCACATGCCGATGCCGCGCATGACCAACACCTTCATGGAGGGCGGCAAGGACAGCCAGGCCGACATGATCGCCTCCACCAAGCGCGGCCTCTACGCCGCCAATTTCGGCGGCGGCCAGGTCGACATCACCAACGGCAAGTTCGTCTTCCAGTGCACCGAGGCCTATCTGATCGAGGACGGCCGGATCACCGCCCCGGTGCGCGGCGCCACCCTGATCGGCGACGGGGCCACGGCGCTGCAGCACGTCCGGATGATCGGCGACGACTTCGCCTTCGACCCCGGCGTCGGCGTCTGCGGCAAGGCCGGCCAGGGCGTCCCGGTCGGCATCGGCCAGCCCAGCCTCAAGATCGGCGGCCTGACCGTGGGCGGCACGGCGGTCTAGGCTGTATCGACATTCAACCGTCACTTCCCCACGTTCTCGCCCTTTCGTCCGTCATCCTCGGGCTTGGCCCGAGGATGACGACGATGGGTAGAGTTCGGTCCTGCCCGACGGTGAATGTCGATTGAACCTGGGGTCCGTACTCAGCAAGGCCTGCCCCCGGGCGGGTGTTCCGCGGATCGTGCCGCGTCCGCCGCGTGCCGGCGAGGGCCCGGCGGTTGCGCGACGCCCGGGGGATATCCGGGACCATCCTCGGGCTTCGATCGCGAAGACGGCGCCGTGACGCTGTGCTGGCAATCCGCGAATCCATAGTCGGGTTCATCGGAAAATAACGCCTGCAATCAACGCTCTGACCGTTTCCCGATCCGATCTTCCCGCCACAGGAAGCCCGGGGCCGATAATGCGCACCCGGTCTTTGACAATCGAAACCTTCGACGCGCCGCCGAGGCCGTCGTCCGCGCTCGCAACCGGACTCTCCGGTCTCTGTTTTTCGTCCGGATCACCCGGGACGACGCGCCCATGCCGGGGCGAGGGCGATCAGACTGTTCAGACTGTTCAGACCCTGTTTTGAGTCTGAACCCGGGGCGACCGTCGGCTCACGACCCATAGCGGACACCGTGAGACGCGATTAGCCTGCTCGTCATAACGAGGTGCGCCGTGCGATTTGAGCCAAGCGATCAAGACCCTTCAGTGGGGTATTTGTATCTCTCCAACCATCCGGGCGCCGGCGTAGCTGGCTGCGTGAGGGGCATGGTGAGAATAAGCGCCCTTATCCCAAACTACGTTGGCCCGGAGATACACCTTGATCTCAACGAAGCTGGCGAGGTTATCGGGATCGAAGTGTTGGAGTAGGTGTGTCCACTTCCCACCCCTAGGCGACGGTCTGCTCCCGACCCCAAGCGGACCTTCAGTAAGCCTCTAAGCAGGGCGCGCGATAGCATCGCCGACGTACGGAATGTCTGCGATTTGCGAGGTGCCGCAGGCCAGCAGATAGCTCACCAGCGCTTGGTTTTCTTCCTCATTCTCAATGATGAGTCCGGAGATCCCTATCTCTGGCGACTTTGCTTTCTTCAAAATGAGTGCCCCTCCAACTTGTCGGTCACGCCATATGAGTGCGTCGTCTGGCGAGCTTATCCCGAAGCCGGCGAGAACCATCTCGCAATGAGCGTCTGAGTAGAGCACCGCTTTCATCCTTCCCGTCATGCAGCCAAGCTACATGCGCCAAAGTCCGCTTTCACCCATTGCGGCTGGTCGGGGTGACCGCGGTTCGGCGCGTGGCCGCTGTGAATATCCGCCCAACCGCGGCCTGCGTCCGGAATTGACGCGGGGACGCGCCGGTCTCGCGGCATGAACCGGACTCTCAAGGCTGACAAGGTAGACGGGGTAGACTCGATAGACCGTCTAATTTCCCGTTTCGGAGTCTACCTCGCCGACCTCGGCCCCGGCCGCCTCGGGCGCTTCGGCCTTCCACTCCGGTCCGACCACCTCGAGGCCGCGCGCCTCCAGTCCGTCCAGCACGCCGCCCTCCTCGGCCAGCAGGCGCAGCGGGGCCACGCCCATGGTGACGCCGGGCGAGATCAGCGCGGTCTCGATGGCGGCCGCCCACTGCTGGTGAAGCTGGGGCGCGATCTCGGGGTCGCCCCATGGCCAGCACTGGTTCAGCGCCCGGTCGATCGGCGAGGCCACGACCTCCGCCACCCGCGAGGCGCGCCAGTCCCCGGCCCGCTCCCGCGCCGCCTCCGGCCCCTGCTCGGCCGCGGCGATGGCGGCCTCGATGCAGGGGACGTGGGCCGACTGCGGCGCCCTGATCAGGCTGTCGATCAGTTCGTCGCCCCGCACCGTGCCGACCGGGCGCGTCTCGATCCGGGCCCGGCGGGCGGCGCGGCGGATCACGTCCATGGCGTCGTCGCCGCCCCGGGCCCCGGTGTAGCCGGCCTTCTCCTGCATCAGGTCGAAACCGAGGATCAGCAGGCTCTTCCCCCGCCAGTCCTGATTGCGCTCACCAGCCATCACGGCCTCCAGCCGCGCCTGCCAGTCCGGCGTCAGATAGTCGGCGCTGGTCTGGCCGGCGGGCATGCGGGCGATGGTGCGCATGCGCCAGACGAGGCGGAGCACGTCCGTCAGGGAGGCCCGGCCCTCCTGCGGCGTCAGGATCTGCCCGGCGCGCGCCGCCGCCGCCTCCAGATCGTCGGGCCGCCATTGCAGGTCGCGCGGGATGCCGGTGATCGCGCCCACCAGGATCAGGGTGCTGTCGCCCCGCGTCACCGTCCACATCGGCGCGCCGGAACGCCGCGCCAGCACCACCACGTCCTCGACCGTGGTCGGCTCCTGATCTTCGGGCGTCTGGGCCCGGGCCGCCTGCGGCGCGGTCGCCAGAAGGGTCAGCCCGAAAATCAGCGCGAACAATGACCTCACGATTACCTGCCGCCTACAATATAGAAGGGAATACATTCGCCCTTATCAGAACACGAGGATGACAGCGCTGTAATGCTGTCCTCTTTTTAATCCACCTTGCCGTCTTGTAACTGGAGCCGGCCGCGTCGGGACGCCACACCTTCGTCACACGACGAGGGGACTCCTGCAATGACCAAGACCATCCTGCTGGCCACGACCGCCATCCTGCTCACCGGAGGCGCGGCCGCGGCCCAGACCGCCTCGGATGGCCCCGAACCCCAGGTCGCCCAGGCTCCGGTTCCCACCGGCCCCACCAGCCAGGCGCCCCAGACCGACGCCGCCCAGCAGGGCGTGCTGGTCTTCACCCCCGACTTCTTCGCCGACCAGCGCCCCAACACCGCGCTCGACATGGTCACCCGCGTGCCGGGCTTCTCCGTCAACGACGGCTCGGGCAACCGGGGCTTTGAGGGCGCCGTGGGCAACATCCTGATCAACAACGCCCGACCGGCCTCGAAGAACGACACCGGCTCCAACGTCCTGTCGCGCACCCCGGCCAACCAGGTCGAGCGGATCGAGCTGATCCGCGGCGGCGCCCCCGGCATCGACATGCAGGGCTATTCGGTCGTCGTGAACGTGATCCTGAAGACGGAGAACACCCGCCAGTCCATCCTGACCGCCAGCGGCTTTTTCTTTGAGGGCGGCCGGGACCAGTTCAATGGCTCCTACCAGTTCACCGCCCGTGAGGGCGAGCGCACCTGGGGCGTCACCCTCAGCGACGGTCTGTCGACGAGCGACGCCAACGGGGTGGGCCAGGTTGTCCGCACCAACGCCAGTGGGACCGTTATCCGCCGCGAGGACTACTACAACGACAGCTTCGGCGGGGGGCAGTCGATCCGCGGCAACTACGCCGGCCCGCTATTCGGCGGGAAGATCGACCTGACCGCCCGGTATGGCGTCAACGACTTCCACGCGATCAACCTGCAGACCGCGACCGACGTCCGCAGGGAAAGCCTGTTCGACAACGATGGCGACGCCGGCGAGGTCGGGGCGGTCTACACCCGGCCGCTGAGCGCGCGCCTGAACCTGGAAACCCGCCTGATCCACGAGTGGAACACGTTCGAATCGATCTCGACGTCGCGCAGCCGGCTCGGCGGCGTGGACAGCCCCGAACAGAAATTCACCGGCGCCGGCGACGCCTCCGAATCCATCCTGCGCGGCCTCGTCCGGTTCGAACGCTCGCCCGCCCTGACGTTCGAGACCGGGGCGGAGGTCGCCTACAACATGCTGGAGGTCGACCAGGCCTTCACCGTCGGCGGCGTCCCCGTTCCCCTGCCCTCCGCCTCCGTCAAGGTCGAGGAGACCCGCGGCGAGGCTTTCGGCAAGGCCACCTGGCGCGTTCGCCCCCAGCTGACCCTCGAAGGCGGCCTCCGCCTCGAGACGTCGACCATCAGCCAGTCGGGCGACGCCGAGCAGGAGAAGAGCTTCTTCTTCGCCAAGCCGCGCTTCCTCGCCACCTGGACCCCGATGCCGAACAATCAGGTCCGCCTGCGCTTCGAGCGCGAGGTCGGCCAGCTCGACTTCGAAGACTTCGCCGCCTCGTCCGATCTGGAGGACGAGAATGTGCTGGGCGGCAACGCCGACCTCGAGCCGGAGCAGCGCTGGATCAGCGAACTGATCTATGAGCGCCGCTTCTGGGGCGACGGCATCGTCAGCGTCGGCCTGCGCCACGACGAGATCACCGACGCCATCGACGTCATTCCGCTGGAAGACGGATTGTCGGCGGTGGGCAACATCGGCGACGGCTCGCTGGATCAGCTGGCCGTGACCATCGCCGTGCCCACCGACAAACTGGGTGTTTCAGGGGGCATGTTCCGCCTCCGGAACACCTGGAACCACACCGAGGTCACCGACCCGACCACCGGCGAAGTCCGGCCCATCTCGAACGTTCGCGCCAGCCAGGCGGTGATCTCGTTCGAGCAGGATATCACCCGCTGGAAGCTACAGTGGGGGGCGGCCTACATTCCGCTTCTGACCGGCCAGTGGAGCTACGACCCGGACCAGACCTCGGGCTGGCGCGGACACAACTATTTCGAGGCCTGGACCGAGTACAAGCCGACCGCGACCCTGTCGATCCGCGCCCAGGTCAACATCTGGAACGACTTCGACGTCCAGCGGACGGTCTACGCCGACCGGACCGAAGCGCGGCCGATCGCCTTCGTCGAGCACCGCTACATCGACCCCCGGACGTTCTTCCAGGTTCGGGTCCGCAAGACCTTCTAGTCGGCCCGGTAGACGACGACGCCGTCGACCACCGTCAGAACGGCATGCCCCTTGGGGATGTCGGCCACGGGCGCGGTCATCAGGTCGACCGAAAAGGCGGTGAAGTCGGCCCGCTTGCCGACCTCGATGGTGCCCAGCTCGGCCTCGCGGAAGCTGGCGTAGGCCGGCCAGAGGGTGAACATCTTCAGGGCCGTCTGGCGGTCCACCGCCTCGTGCGGCCGCCAGTCGGGGCCCTGGAAGCCCTCGAGGTCCCGGCGGGCGACGGCGGCGTAGAACTCGATCAGCGGCGCGCCCCGCTCGACCGGCGCGTCCGAGCCGCCGACCACGATGACGCCGAGGTCGGCCAGGCTATGCCAGGCGTAGGCGCCGTCCAGCCGGGCGTCGCCGAGCCGGGCGGGCGCGAAATGCAGGTCGCCGATGGCGTGGCTGGGCTGCATCGAGGCGATGACCGGCAGGTCGACGAACCAGTGGTAGTCCGACGGTCGGACGATCTGGGCGTGCTCGATCCGCCAGCGCACGTCGGCCCCGTTGGGCCTGTCCTCCGGAGCCACGCCGGCCAGCGCCTGCTGGTACCATTCCAGCACCGAGGCGTTGCCGCGGTCGCCGATGGCGTGGGTGGCGACCTGGATGCCGCCCTTGAGCGCCGCCTGGTACAGCGGCACGATCTCCTGCTCGCTGATCTGCATCAGGCCCGTGGTGTCGGGGCGGTCGGCATAGGGCTCGAACAGGGCCGCGCCGCGTGAGCCCAGGGCGCCGTCCGCATAGTATTTGATCGCCCGGGTGATGATCCGGCTGTCGGCGACGCTGCGCGGCCCGCCGGCGATCAGCGCGGCCGCGCCGTCGGGGGTGATGCTGTTGTAGATCCGCAAGGGCGCCTCGCCGGCCTCGGCCATGGCCTCGAGCAGGGGGATGTCCTTCCACGGCGCGCTCATGAAGTGGACGCCCGTCCAGCCGTACTGCGCCTCGACCCGGAAGCCGGCGCGGTAGGCCTCGCGCAGGGCGGCGGGGTCGGCCTGCGGCATCAGGCCCGAGACCAGCTGTTCCGCGGCGTCGACGAGCAGGCCGGTGGGTTGTCCGCTCTCGTCCTTGAGGATTTCGCCGCCCGAGGGGGCTGCGGTGTCAGCGGTGATTCCGGCGGCGGCGAGGGCGGCGCTGGAGGCGACCACCGCATGGCCGTCGGCGCGGCCCAGCAGCACCACCCGGCCGGGAGCGGCGGCGTCGAGATCGGCGGCGGTCAGGAACCGCGCCTCGGGCCAGTGGGTCTCGATCCAGCCGCGCCCGACGATCGGTCCTTCCGGGTGAGCGACGGCCCAGGCCGACAGCCGCGCCATGGCCTCGGCGACAGAGGTCGAGCCTTCGAGGTTCAGGGTCAGTTCGCGCCAGCCGATGCCGTCAAGATGCGCGTGGCCGTCGGTGAAGCCGGGGAACAGGGCGGCGCCCCTCAGATTTATCACGGTGGTCCCGGATCCGACGATCATATCCTTGGCGGGCCCAACATAGCTGATCCGCCCGTCGGTCACGATGACTTGCCCGGCCGGTGGGGCGCCGTCCACGCCCGTGTAGATCGGGCCTCCGTGGATGATCAGGGATTGCGCCTGCGCGGTGGTGGCCGCCCCGGCGAGGAGCAGGGCGAGAAGAAGAGTGCGGCGCATATGACGGTTCCCGAGTCTGGCGGACTTCGGACTCGCCTTAGCACGGGCGCTCCGTCAAGCTTTCGATCGGGAAGAAGGGGTCTGTGCTGGGAGGAGCGGAAAATGAGGCTGTTCACCATCGGCTATGAGGGCGAGCCGCAGGCGGCGGTGATCGACCGGCTCAAGGCCGCCGGCGTCGAGGTGGTCGCCGACGTGCGGGCGGTGGCGGCGTCGCGGCGCGCCGGCTTCTCCAAGACGGTGCTCGGCGCCAGCCTGCACGAGGCGGGCATCGACTATGTCCACCTGCGCCCGCTGGGCACGCCCAAGGCGGGCCGCGACGCGGCGCGCAAGGGGCGGATCGGCGAGATGCGCGAGATCTTCGCCGAACACATGCGCGAGCCGCCATCGCAGATGGCGTTCGAGCAGCTGCGCGACCTGGCGAAGCAGAAGAAGACGGCCCTGCTGTGCTTCGAGGCCGACCACGCCGGCTGCCACCGCGCGGCCCTGGCCGAGCGGCTGCAGGCCGAGGACGGCTTCGAGGTGGTGAACCTCTAGGCCGCCGCCTTCTGCCTGCCGGCGAAGTTTCCGTAGAAGGTCTCGCCCTTCGCGGCCATGTCGCGCAGCAGCTGCGGGACCTTGAAGCGGTCACCGTAGCGGGCGGCGTAGTCGTCGGCCTTGGCCACAAAGGCTTTCAGCCCGGTCTGGTCGATCAGGGTGATCGGGCCGCCGGTCCAGGGCGCGAAGCCCCAGGCCAGGATGGCGCCGACGTCGGCCTCGCGCGGGTCGTCGATGACGCCCTCTTCCCAGCAGCGCGCCACCTCGACGGCCTGACGGTAGAGCAGGCGCTGCTTCTGGTCCTCGACCAGCTCCGGCGTCGAATCGTTGATCTTGACCGGGGCCAGTTCGGCAAGGCCCGACCACAGCGTTTTCGGCTTGCTGTCGTAGTCGTAGAAGCCCTTGCCGTTCTTGCGGCCGTAGCGGCCGAGGTCCTCGACCATAGTCTGGACAATCTTCCAGCCGGGCAGCGGCTCATAAGCGTCGCCGAGGTCGGCCTTCGTCTGTTTGGCGATCTTGACCGACAGGTCCAGCGCCACGTCGTCGTGCATTTCCAGCGGGCCGCGCGGCATGCCGGTCATGCGGCCGATGTTGTCGATCAGGGCGGGGGCGTAACCCTCCTCCAGCATGGCCAGACCCTCGGCGACATAGGTGCCGAAGCAGCGCGAGGTGTAGAAGCCGCGGCCGTCGTTGACGACGATCGGGGTCTTCTTGATCTTCATCACATAGTCCAGCGACCTCGCGATGGCCTGCTCACCCGTCTTCTCTCCCAGGATGATCTCGACCAGCATCATCTTGTCGACGGGCGAGAAGAAGTGGACGCCGATGAAGTCCTCGGGTCGCACGCTGGCCTCGGCCAGACCGGTGATCGGCAGGGTCGAGGTATTGGAGCCGAACACCGCGCCGGGGGCCAGCTGGGCCTCGGCCCGCTTCGTCACCTCGGCCTTGATCTCGCGGTTCTCGAACACCGCCTCGATGACCAGATCGGAGCCCTTGATCAGATCGTAGTCGGTCGTGGCGGTGACGGATCCGAGCAGGGCGTCGTACTTGTCCTGGGTCAGCTGGCCTCGCGACAGGCGCTTCTTGAGCAGTTCCTCGACGTGGGCCTTGCCCTTGTCGGCGGCTTCCTGGGTCTGGTCGATCAGGATGGTCTCGATGCCGGCCATGGCCTGCACATAGGCAATGCCCGCGCCCATCATGCCGGCGCCGATGACGGTGACTTTCTTCGGGTCGGACTTCGGCACGCCGGCCGGGCGGACGGCGCCCTTGTCGAGCTCCTGCTTGGACAGGAACAGGCTGCGGATCATGCCCTGGGCCTGCGGGGTCATCAGGGTCTTGATGAAGTAGCGGGTCTCGATGCGCAGGGCGGCGTCCATCGGCACCTGCGTGCCTTCATAGACCGCCTTCATCAGGTTCAGCACGGCCGGATAGTTGCCGTAGGACTGCTTGCGCAGCATGGCGTTGCCGACGAGGAAATTCTGGATGCCGGCCGGGTGGTAGGGTCCGCCGCCGGGAAGCTTGAAGGATTTGTCGTCCCACGGCTGCACGGCCTTGCCGCCGCCCTTGATCCACGCTTTCGCGGCCTCGATCTCGGACCCCTTGGCCACGACCTCATGGACGATGCCGGCGCCCTTGGCGTCGTTCGGGCGGAAGGACTTGCCCTCGGTCATGGCCATCATCGCCGCCTGCACGCCGATCAGGCGGGTCAGGCGCTGGGTGCCGCCGCCGCCGGGGAACAGCCCGACCTTGATCTCGGGCAGGCCGAGCTGGATCTTGTTGTCGTCGCCGACGACCCGGTAGTGGCAGGCCAGCGTCAGCTCGAGACCGCCGCCGAGGGCGAGGCCGTTGATCGCGGCGGCCACCGGCTTGCCGCAGGTCTCCAGCGCGCGCAGGGCCCCGTTCAGTCGCCAGCCCGCATCATAGGCCGCCTGCAGGTCGGTCCCGCCCAGCATGCCCGAGGCCATGTCGCCCAGGTCGGCGCCGGCGCAGAAGCCGCTGGCCTTGCCCGAGGTCAGCACCGCGCCCTTGATGGCGTCGTCGGTCTTCACCCGCTCGACCCACTCGGGGATCTCGGCCATCACGCCCGAGGTCAGGGTGTTCATCGACCGTCCGGGGACGTCGAAGGTGATCAGGGCGATGCCGTCGGCGTCGACGTCGATCTTGAAGTTTTCCATGGCGATTCTCCGTCGTCGTCAGTTCAGGTTGGCGGGACCGGCCCACCAGTGATGAGTGGTCGTTTCGTCCGCAAAGAAACCATCGACGGCGTGATCCCTGATCCAGGGCTCGAGCAGCTCGCGGTTTCCGGCGACGAGGGTGAAGTAACTGTCCCAATCCACCACGATCAGGACGGACTTGTCGGGGCTGTAGAGGCTGCCGCGCCACGGTCGGTCGGCGGCCTCCGCGAATGTCAGGCTCAACACCGGCTCGTTGTCGAACTCTTCCTGGAACAGCACGGCCGACGAGCCGGCTCGACCGAGCAGATCGAGGAAGGGTCTCAAGTGGAGTTCTTCGAAACGGCCTTCGGCGGGCGGGAAGGTCCGGGTCTGCTCGCAGTATCGGACGAGCGCCGCCACCTTTTCCGGGTGCGGCTCCCGCAAGGCCCCGATCAGGGCAAGCAGGGCCGTGCCGACCTCCTCGCGCGAGCCAAGGCCGGACTGATCCGCCACCTCGGCCCAGGTGATCCGTTGGGCCGTCTCCCAACCGTCCTCGGGATATCCGATGCTTGCGAGGAGCCGGGTTCCGCCGGTCCCGCGCTTGAGAAATTCAGTCGTTTTCGGGCCGCGCTCCCGCTCGGCCTCTTCGAATGCGTCCTTCCCGACGGTTGATGTGGCGAACGGCGTGGTGAAGTAGCCGTCCTTGACCGGATCGACATCGGGCATTCGGAAGAAGGGATGCAGGGCCACGAACACGGCTTCAAACCGGCCGTTCCAGCTTTCGAGGAACGGTCTGTCGTAGCTGGGATAGGCCAGCTCCGGGTCGAAGGTGAGCGCCGTCGTCACCGGCCTTGTCAGACGCGTTCGATGACGGTGGCGGTGCCCATGCCGCCGCCGATGCACAGGGTGATCAGGGCGGTGGACTTGTTCGACCGCTCGAGCTCGTCCAGCGCGATGCCGGTGATCATGGCGCCGGTGGCGCCGAGCGGGTGGCCCATGGAGATGCCGCCGCCGTTGACGTTCATCTTGTCGTGCGGAATGTCGAGCGCCTGCATGTAGCGCAGCACCACGGCCGCGAAGGCCTCGTTGAGCTCCCAGACGTCGATGTCCGCGGTGGTCATGCCCAGCTTGCCGAGCAGTTTCTTCGTCACGAACTCGGGGCCGGTCAGCATGATCGAGGGCTCGGAGCCGATCGAGGCGGCGCCGACGATGCGGGCGCGGGGCTTGAGGCCGAGGGCCTCACCGGCCTCAAGCGTGCCGATCAGCACGCCGGCCGAGCCGTCGACGATGCCCGAGGAGTTGCCGGGGGTGTGGACGTGGTTGACCCGCTCGACCTCGGGGTAGCGCTGGTTGATCACACTGTCGAAAGCCATCTCGCCCATCATGGCGAAGGACGGGTTCAGGGCGCCGAGGGTCTGCATGTCGGTGTTGGGGCGGATGGTCTCGTCCCGGTCCAGCTGGACGAGGCCGAGCTGGTTCCTGACCGGGATGACCGACTTCGAGAAGCGGCCGTCGGCCCAGGCGGCGGCGGCGCGCTTGTGGCTTTCCATGGAGTAGGCGTCGACGTCGTCGCGGCTGAAGCCGTACTTGGTGGCGATCATGTCGGCCGAGACGCCCTGGGGCACGAAATAGGTCGGGAAGGCCGAGGACGGGTCGACCGGCCACGCCCCGCCGTCCGAGCCCATCGGCACCCGGCTCATGGCCTCGATGCCGCCGCCGACGGCGAAGTCGGCCTCGCCGGATTTGACCTTGGCCGCGGCCATGTTCACCGCCTCGAGGCCCGAGGCGCAGAAGCGGTTGATCTGGACGCCGGCGGTGGTCTGGGCCCAGCCGGCCGACAGCACGGCCGTGCGGGCGATGTCGGCGCCGAGCTCGCCGATGGGCGTGACGCAGCCGAGGATGACGTCGTCGACCCTCGAGGTGTCGAGGTCGTTGCGGTCGCGCAGGGCCTCCAGCACCTGGGTGGCCAGGCTGAGACCGGTGATCTCGTGCAGCGAACCGTCCTTCTTGCCCTTGCCGCGCGGGGTGCGGACCGCGTCGTAGATGTAGGCGTCGGCCATGGGAGTCGGTCTCCAATAAGGACGGATTCAAGCGTGCCCGCCACAAACCCTACGTTTACGTCAACGTCAAGTAATTTGGCCGCAGCCATGAACCCGGGTAGACTGTTCGAGAACGGGTAGACGGTCGATCTCGTCTACCCCGTCTACTTCGCCTCCCTTTTCGCGGCGACGGCCGACCCGGACATCGTAGCCCACGCCTGCGTCAGAATCGGTCGCGTCACCCGGCCGCGTGGCAGACCGCCTCGATGTTGAAGCCGTCCGGGTCGAACACGAAGGCGGCGTAATAGGTCGGGCTGTAGCGTCGGCGAATGCCCGGCCCGCCGTTGTCACGTCCACCCGCCTGGAGGGCGGCGGCGTGGAATGCGTCGACCTGGGCGCGGGTCTCGGCGCGGAAGGCCACGTGATTACCAGGCCCCGGCGGCTTGTCCTTCGCGATGACGAAGTCGGGCTCGTCGCCGACGCCGAACATCACCACGGTGGGCGGCCGCTCCGGCGCCGGCTGAATCTCCTGGATGATGCGGTAGCCCAGCGGCTCGAGGGCCTTCCTGTAGAAGGCGCGGGAGCGGACGATGTCGGAAACGTCGAGGCCGATGTGATCGATCATGATGCGGCTCCGGAACGGGCGACACAGTCAACGCGGAACCCGCGAAAACGGCCCATCGTGTCCGCGAGCGGACACCCGATGCCCCCGAATCCCGCGAACGACTCTCAGCTAGCTTCGCCGCGGGAACGCCCGACTTGTCCGCGCCTTAAGCCGCCAGACCCACCCACTGGCAGGAGGATATCATGGCCCAGACCTACGAAGAGATGGACGCGATCGCGATGCTGAAGGCCGACCACCGCAAGGTGGAGGAGATCTTCGAGCAGTTCGAGAAGGCGACCTCCAAGTCGCGTAAACAGGCGTTGGCCGAACAGGCCTGTCTCGAGCTTAAGGTGCACACGGTCATCGAGGAGGAGATCTTCTATCCGGCCTGCCGCGGCCAGATCGAGGAGGACCTGCTGAACGAGGCCTATGTCGAGCACGACAGCGCCAAACAGCTGATCAACGAGATCGAGGCCGGGGGCCCGGAGGAGGATTTCTACGACGCCAAGGTCAAGGTGCTGTCGGAGATGATCGAGCACCACGTCGAGGAGGAGGAGAAGCGCTCGGAGGGCATGTTCAGCCAGGCCCGGGCCGCCGGCCTCGACATGGACCTGCTGGCCGACCAGATGCGCGCCCGCAAGGCGACCGCCATGGAGGAGTTCCAGGCCGGCAAACCCGCCGAGACCCGGACCATGGAGGGCGACGACGTGGAGAGCGCCCGGGCCGACCAGCCGTTCGGCGACGGCGCCCGCACACGCTGAGCCCGCGCATGTCGACCCAAGGACCGGCCGCCTGGCTGGCCGCCCTCGCCGTGACGGTCGGGGCGGCGGCCTGCGCCGCCGCCCCGCCGCCGTTTCCGACATCCCCGCCGCCGCAGGCGCGGACGGTCCAACCTGTCCCGCCGCCGCGCTCGACCGCGCCTTCGACCGAGATCGAGACCCGCCTGCTGGCCGCGCACAACGTCGAACGGGCCCGGGCCGGCACGCCGCCGCTGCGCTGGGCGGACTCGCTGGAGGCCGAGGCGCGGGCATGGGCGCGGCAGCTGATCGCCAGCGACCGCTTCGCCCACGACCCGGCCCTGCACGGCCATGGCGAGAACCTGTGGACCGGCTGGGGCGGGCGCGTCTGGACGCCGGAGGAGATGATCGGGGAGTGGATCGCCGAGAAGGCGGACTACCGCCACGGCGTATTCCCGGACGTCAGCCGCACCGGCGACTGGAACGCCGTCGGCCACTACACCCAGCTGATCTGGCGCGACACGACCCATGTCGGCTGCGCGGTCGAGACGCGCGGGGACCGCTCCGTACTGGCCTGCCGCTATGCGCCGCCGGGGAACATCGACGGGCGGACGGCCTACTGAGGCGGGGTGTGGGGTGTGGGGTTCAGGGTTTAGCCTCCCGCACCCCGCACCCACACCCCAAGGCTCAGCTCACGTACCCCGCCTGCATCAGTTCGGCGATGTGGACGATCGCGAGCGGCCGCTCGTCCTCGACCACCAGCAGGGTGGCGATGCGGTTCTGGGTCATCAGGTCGATGGCGTCGCTCATGCGCGCGTCCGGGCCGATGACCTTGGGGCGCGGGCTCATCACGTCGGCGGCGGTCAGGCCGGTCAGATCGCGCGAGAAGGCCCGGCGAACGTCGCCGTCGGTGACGATCCCGGCCAGGGTCCCGTCGCCGTTCAGAACAGCGGCGGCGCCCTTGCGGCCTTCGGTGATGGCCGAGACCACCTCGGCGAACGTCGCGGTCAGCGGCACGGTGGCGGGCGCCGGCGGACGGTCGCCCATCCAGTCGCGCACGCTTTGCAGGCTCATGCCCAGCTTGCCGCCGGGATGATGCAGGCCGAAGGCCTCGGCGGTGAAGCCGCGCCGATCCATCAGCACCATGGCCAGGGCGTCGCCCAGCGCGAGGGTCATCAGGGTCGAGGTGGTCGGCGCCAAGCCGTTGGGGCAGGCCTCGGCCACCTGCGGCATGGTCAGGCAGACGGCGGACGAGCGGCCGAGAAAGCTGTTGGGCCGCTGGGTCAGGCCGATGACCGGAATGCCCTCGCGCTGGCAGTAGATCAGCGGGTCGCGCAGTTCGCGGCTCTCGCCCGAGTTGGAGATGGCCAGCAAGGTCACGTCCTTGCGCAGCATGCCCAGATCGCCGTGACTCATCTCGGCCGGGTGCACGAAGAAGGAATTGGTTCCGGTCGAGGCAAGGGTGGCGGCGATCTTGCCGCCGATATGGCCCGACTTGCCCATGCCGGTGACGACCAGGTAGCCGGGGCGGGACAGGATGATCTCGCAGGCCCGGGCGAGGCTGTCGTCGAGGCCCGCCTCCAGCGCCTGCAGCGCCTCTATATTCAGGCGGATGACCTCGCGGGCCCGCGCCGTCATCGCGGCGGGATCAGCGGACAGGACGGGTCTGGCGGCGTCGGTCATCCCCGCGATGTGGCGCATCGGACGGAAATTCACAATCGCCCGCCGCCGTCCGGGAGCTTGCTGCAATGCGAGAAATTGCGCGTTCGGGGTCAACCTTTGCCGGAGGACCGCGTTAGAGAGACCATGCGGACTTCACACCCGATCACCGACGGCGCCTCCGCGCCGGTCGAGGCCGTTTCGCATCTGCCGCCGCCGCCGGCCCGCCTGCCCCGTCCGACCGCCCTATTCCTCGACATGGACGGGGTGCTGGCTCCGCTGGCGGACACGCCGGACGCCGTCGTGCCCCATCCGGAACGGACGGCGACCCTGCGAGCGGTGGCGGACCGGCTGAGGGGTCGCGTCGCCATCATCAGCGGCCGGACCATCGCCGAGATCGACCGCATCGCCGAGGCCAGCGCGGCCTCGGCGTCCGGCGTGCACGGGCTCGAGCGGCGCGGCGCCGACGGGTCCCTGCATCGGGCCGAGGCCGCGCCGGCCGTCCGGGACGCCGTGGCCGCCTTTGAGAGCTTCGCCCGCACCCGGCCCGGGGTCATCGTGGAGGACAAGGCGGTGTCGGCTGGATTGCACTACCGCGGCGCGCCGGCGGAGGCGGAGGCGGCCCTGGCGCTGGCCGGGCGGCTGGCCGGCGAGACAGGGCTGTCCCTGCAGACCGGCAACCTCGTCGTGGAGCTGAAAACGCCGGGAACCAGCAAGGGCACGGCGCTGACCGCCTTCATGCAGGAGCCTCCCTTCGCCGGCGCCGTTCCGGTGATGCTGGGCGACGACCTGACCGACGAGGACGGCTTCAGGGCCGCCGAGGCCCTGGGCGGATTCGGCGTTCTGGTCGGCCCGCCCCGCCAGACCGCCGCCCGTCACGGACTGGCCGACGTGGACGCCGTGCTGGCCTGGCTGAACGCCGTCGAGGAGAGCGCATGACCCCGAACCTGGACCTCGCGCCGATCGGCAACTGTTCGATCAGCGCCCTGATCGACCGCAACGGCCGTTATGTCTGGGCCTGCGCGCCGCGGGTGGACGGCGATCCGGTGTTCTCGGCCCTGATGGACGGGACCGACCCCGCTCACGGCTTCTGGGACATCGAGCTGGAAGGGCTGAAGCACGTCTCGCAGGCCTATATCCGCAATACGCCGGTGCTCAGGACCGTGCTGACCGCGGAAGACGGCGCCGCGGTCGAGATCATCGACTTCGCACCGCGCCATCCCAAGCACAGCCGCACTTACCGGCCTCTGGCCTTCGCCCGCGTCGTGCGGCCGCTGGACGGGGCGCCGCGCATCAAGATCCGGTTGCGCCCCTCGGCCGACTGGGGCGCACGGCCCGCCGAACGGACCAGCGGCTCGAATCATATCCGCTATCTGTGCACCGACGTGACCTTCCGGCTGACCACCGACTGCCCCGTGTCGCACATCCTCAACGAACGGGTGTTCCGGCTGGAACGGCCGCACGCCTTCTTCCTGGGCCCGGATGAGGGATACGATCAGGACGTCGGCCCCGGGATGTCGGCCGCGCTGGACCGCACCGTGGCCTATTGGCAGGACTGGGTCCGCACCCTGTATCTGCCGCTGGACTGGCAGGAGGCGGTGATCCGCGCCGCCATCACCCTGAAGCTCTGCGCCTATGAGGAAACCGGGGCGATCGTGGCGGCCCTGACCACCTCCGTGCCCGAGTTCCCGGAGAGCGGCCGCAACTGGGACTACCGCTACTGCTGGATCCGCGACGCCTATTATGTGGTGCGGGCCCTGAACCGGCTGGGCGCGGTGGATATCCTCGAGAACTACCTCGGCTACCTGCGCAACCTCGTCGACAACTCGGCCGGGGGACATGTCCAGCCGGTCTACGGCGTGGGGCTGGAGCCGGGCATCGGAGAGCGGATCGTCGAGACCGTCGAGGGCTATCGCGGCATGAAGCCGGTGCGCATCGGCAACCAGGCGCACGAGCACCTGCAGCACGACGTGTACGGACAGATCGTCCTGCCGCTGGTCCAGACCTTCTACGACCTGCGGCTGCTGCGGCCCGGCACCATCGACGACTTCTATGCGCTGGAGAAGGTCGGCGAGCGCGCCTTCGCCATGCACGACCAGACCGACGCCGGCCTGTGGGAGTTCCGCACCATCGCCCGGGTGCACACCTATTCCTCGGTGATGTGCTGGGCGGCGTGCGACCGCCTCGCCAAGGCCGCGGCCCATCTGGGTCTGGATTCGCGCGAACGGGTGTGGCGGGAACGGGCGCAGATCATCCGGGAGCGGATCGAGACCGAGGCCTTCATGCCCGAGGAGGGCCGCTTCGCCGCCAGCTTCGGCAACCGCGAGCTGGACGCCTCCCTCCTGCAGCTGACCGACCTGGGCTTCCTCGATCCGCTGGACCCGCGCCAGGTCAAGACCTTCGAGGCCATAGAGCGCGACCTGAAGAAGGGCCCCTACCTGTTCCGCTACGTCGAGGCGGACGATTTCGGCGAGCCGGAGACGGCGTTCAACTTCTGCACCTTCTGGTTTATCGAGGCGCTGCACCTGAACGGCCGCACCGCGGAGGCGCGGGCGATCTTCGAAGAGATGCTGAGCCGGCGCACCCATGCGGGCCTGCTGTCGGAAGACATCTCGCTGGGCGACAACGAGCTGTGGGGCAACTATCCGCAGACCTATTCTCTGGTCGGCATCATCAACTGTGCCGTCCTGCTGAGCCGTTCGTGGACGGACGCCCGATGAACCCGTTCACGGAATCGCGTTGGGACCCGGAAACGGCTGGGGGCGTTTCAGCGCCATGAGCCGTTTGATCGTTGTTTCCAATCGTGTTTCCGCGCCGAAGGACCCTGCCGCCGGGTCTGCGGGCGGGCTGGCCATGGCGCTGTCGGCGGCGCTGCGGAAGTACGACGGCCTGTGGTTCGGCTGGTCGGGCGAGACGGTCGAGACCTTCGTTCCCGAGGCCAAGTTCGAGGACCGGGCGGGCGTCACGGTCGCCCTGGTCGACCTGGAGGCCCAGGACGTCGACGAATATTACAACGGCTACGCCAACAAGACGCTGTGGCCCCTGTTCCACCACCGCGTCGACCTGACCGCCTACGAGCGGTCCTACGGCGAGGGCTATGAGCGGACCAACGCCCGCTTCGCCGAGGTGCTGGCCCCGCTGCTCCAGCCGGACGACGTCGTCTGGGTCCACGACTACCACATGATCCCGATGGCCCGGGATCTGAGGCGGCTGGGGGTGAAGAACCGCATCGGCTTCTTCCTGCACACCCCCTGGCCCGTGCGGCAGCTGCTGGTCACCCTGCCCCACCACCGGCGGCTGGTGGAGACGATGTTCGACTACGACCTGATCGGCTTCCAGACCCGCGAGTGGCTGGACCTGTTCCGCGACTATGTGGCGTCGGAGCCCAGCGTCAACGGCAAGCTCCTGCCGCTCGACGCCCTGGAGGCCTTCGGCAAGACCGTGCACACCGGCGTCTTCCCGATCGGCATCGATGTCGCCGGCTTCGTCGCCGCGCGGAATTCGGCCCAGGGCGCCCGGACCTACGACCGGATGGCGGCGTCGGCGGCCTTCCGGTCCCTGATCGTCGGCGTCGACCGGCTGGACTATTCCAAGGGACTGGAAGAACGGCTGCTCGGCTACGAGCATTTCCTGGAGACCAATCCGGACATGCGGTCCGAGGTCCTGCTGCTGCAGGTCACGCCGATTTCGAGAGACGAGGTCGACACCTACCAGGACATTCGCGGGCGGCTGGACGCCCTCGCCGGCCGCATCAACGGCGAATACGCCGAGATGGACTGGCAGCCGATCCGCTATCTGAACCGCACCTATCGCCGCGACCAGCTGGCCGGCATCTATCGCGCCGCCAGGGTCGGGCTCGTGACGCCCTTGCGCGACGGCATGAACCTGGTCGCCAAGGAGTATGTGGCGGCGCAGAATCCTGACGACCCGGGCGTGCTCGTGCTGTCGCGCTTCGCCGGGGCGGCGGAGCAGATGGGCGAGGCGCTGCTGGTCAATCCGTTCAGCCGCGAGGAACTGTCCGACGCCATCAAGCGGGCCCTGACCATGCCGCTGGCCGAGCGGAAGCGGAAATGGGAATGCCTGATGGAGGTGGTGCGCGACACCGACGTCGGCGTTTGGCGGGACGACTTCGTGGCCAGCCTGCGGGCCATCAAGCGGCCGGTGGGCGGCGACGCCGAGACCGCCGCCCACGCAGCCTGACCGGCCTCAGGCCACCTGCGCCAGCACCGGCGGCGTGCTGTCCCTGGCGGTCGCCATGGCGTTGGCGGGCCGCTCGAGGATCCGCTCCAGCCAGGCGTCCAGCGCCGCGCTGGCCGGGGAATAGTCCCGGGCCCAGGCCAGGGCGCTGCCGGCCATGACATCCACGGCGGTGAACCGCTGGCCCATCAGATACGGCCCACGCTCCAGCGCGCCGAACAGGCGGGCGATCACGGCGTCGTAGCGGGCCTGGGCGTTGGCGTCCCCTTCGGTCGCGCCGCTGATCTTCGCCCAGAAGGCCGGCTCCATCTCGCCGGCGATCCAGGCCAGCCAGGTCAGGTAGGCGCCTCGCTCCGGCGAGCCGACGGGCGCGCCCAGACCGGCCTCGGGGAAGAGGTCCGTCAGATACAGCGCCACGGCGGCGGATTCGGTCACCAGCACGTCGTCGTGCAGCAGGGCCGGGACCTTGCCGTCCGGGTGCGGATTGCGCGGATCGCGGGCGCCGGTCCCGTCGCTGCGGGCGATGTCGCAATAGCAGATGTCGTAGGGCGCGCCGGTCTCCTCGAGCAGCCAGACCAGCCGCGAGGACCGGGACCAGGGGGCGTGGAACAGGGTCAGCATGTTGATCTCCTTTGTGCGCTATATCGCTCGCGACGCGGTCGCTCGCTGCTTGAGCGCGGGGGACAGGCGGCCCTCGCCGCCGACCTGCATTGACTACTGCCACCCTGCTGCCACCATGCTGTCAGCAGCGGCGGTGCAGGGTGGAGGAATGAGACGCGCTGACCGACTGTTCCAGATCATCCAGGTGCTGCGGCGCTCTTCGAAGCCGCTGACGGCCGACGCCATCGCGGCGGAACTGGAGACCTCGAAGCGGACGATATACCGCGACATCGCCACCCTGATGGGCCAGCGGGTGCCGATCCGGGGTGAGGCCGGGCTGGGCTATGTGCTGGAGGGCGGTTTCGACCTGCCGCCGCTGATGCTGACCTCGGACGAGATCGAGGCGGCGGTGCTCGGCGCGCAATGGGTGGCGGGCCGGGGCGATCCGGCGCTGGCGCGGGCGGCGCGCGATCTGGTCGCCAAGATCGCCGTCACCGTGCCCGAGCATCTGAGACCGGTGGTGCTGGAGCCGGCCGTGGCCAGTCCGCCCGTCTGGGACGTCAAACCGGAGACGCTGGACATGTCGCGGGTGCGGGCGTGGATTCACGCCGGCCGCAAGCTGGAGCTGCACTACCGCGACGAACAGGAGCGCGAGAGCCGGCGGGTCATCTGGCCGTTCCTGATCGGCTATCGCGAGACCACGCGGCTGCTGGTCGGCTGGTGCGAGATGCGCGGCGATTTTCGCACCTTCCGGACGGACCGGGTGATCGACGCGGAATTCCTGGAGGATCGCTACCCCGGACGGCCTGCGGTGCTGCGGGCGCGCTGGTACGCGGCCCGGGAAGCGGAGCGGAAGGCCCGGGGCTGCGACGAATCCCGCCCCCGCAACAGGGCCGGCCCTCAGTAGATCTCGAACAGGCCGGCGGCTCCCATCCCTCCGCCGATGCACATGGTGACGACGCCGTATCTGGCGCCGCGCCGCTTGCCTTCGATCAGGACGTGGCCGGTCATCCGGGCCCCCGACATGCCGTAGGGGTGGCCGATCGAAATGGCGCCGCCGGAGACATTCAGGCGCTCGTCGGGGATGCCGAGCCGGTCACGGCAGTAGAGCACCTGCACGGCGAAGGCCTCGTTGAGCTCCCACAGGCCAATGTCGTCGACGGTCAGGCCGTGGCGCTCCAGCAGGCGGGGCACGGCGAAGACCGGGCCAATGCCCATCTCGTCCGGCTCGCAGCCCGCCACCGCCATGCCGCGATACGCCCCGAGCGGCTGGAGCCCGCGGCGTTCGGCCTCCTTCGCCTCCATGATCACACTGGCCGAGGCCCCGTCCGACAACTGCGAGGCGTTGCCGGCGGTGATGCAGCGCCCCTGTTCGATCTCCTCTCCGCCGCCGAACACCGGCTTGAGAGACGACAGGCCTTCCAGGGTGGTGTCGGGGCGATTGCCCTCGTCCATCGAGAGGGTGATCTCCTTCGGCGAGGTCTGGCCGGTGGCCTTGTCCGTGACCAGCATGGTGGTGGTCATGGGGGCGATCTCGGCGTTCAGCCGGCCGGCGGCCTGCGCCTCCGCGGTGCGCTGCTGGGACCGCAGGGCGTATTCGTCCTGGGCCTCGCGGCTGATGCCGTAGCGGGCGGCGACGACCTCGGCCGTCTCGAGCATCGACATATAGATGTGGGGCTGCAGCCTGATCAGGTCGGGATCGCGCAGCCGGTACAGGTTCATGTTCTGGTTCTGCACCAGCGAGATCGACTCCAGCCCGCCGCCGACGGCGACGACCTGTCCATCGTGAGTGACCTGTTTCGCCGCCGTGGCGATGGCCATCAGGCCGGAGGCGCATTGCCGGTCGACGCTCATGCCAGCGGTGGTCACCGGCAGGCCGGCGGCCAGCGCCGCCTGCCGCCCGATGTTGGTGCCGGTCGAGCCCTGCTGCAGTGCCGCGCCCATGACCACGTCCTCGATCTCGGCCGGGTCGACGCCCGACCGCGCCACAGCGTGCCGGATGGCGTGACCGCCCAGCTGCTGGGCCTGGGTGTCGTTGAAGGCCCCGCGGTAGGCCCGCCCGATCGGGGTCCGGGCGGTGGACACAATGACGGCTTCACGCATGGGAGTTCTCCAGATCCTCGGAGACAGGTTAGCCGCCTGCCGCCACGTCAACGCAAGATGTCAGCCCTTGTGCGCCGCCTGCGCCTTGGTCAGTTCGATGAACCCCTGGGCCGCGCCCATTTCCGGCACGATCTCGCCGGTCCGGTCGGAAATCCCGGCGAACCGGGCCGCGACCTGTTCCGGCGCGTCCTCGCCGGCGATCCACGCGCCCTGCGTCAGCGTCACATAGGCCCGCTCGAAGCCGCCGGCCCCGGCGGCCAGGATGCAACGACTCGGCGCGTCCTCGCTGACCAGGTACAGAAGGCCGGGAGTGACCATCTCTGGCCCCAGCAGGTCCAGCGGCAGGCGCGCGCCGAGGTCCTCGGTCATGCGGGTGTGGGCGGTCGGAGACAGGCAGTTGACCCGGATGTCGTTCTTCGCGCCCTCGATCGACAGCGTCTGCATCAGGCCGACCAGGGCCATCTTGGCCGCGCCATAGTTGGACTGGCCGAAATTGCCGAAGAGGCCCGACGACGAGGTCGTCATCACGATGCGGCCGTAGTTCGCCTCGCGCATGTGGTCCCAGACGGCCTTGGTGCAGTTGACCGCGCCCATCAGGTGAACGTCGACGACGAAGCGGAAATCCTCCAGCGCCATCTTGGCGAAGGTCTTGTCGCGCAGCACGCCAGCGTTGTTCACCAGAATGTCGATCCGGCCCCAGCGCGCCATCGCGGCGTCGACCATGGCCTGAACGGCGGCGGGGTCGGTGACCGAGGCGGCGTTGGCCATGGCCTCGCCGCCGGCGGCCTCGATCTCGGCCACCACGCTCTCTGCGGCCGTCGCGGACCCGCCGGACCCGTCCCGGGCCCCGCCCAGATCGTTGACCACCACTCGCGCGCCGCGCTTCGCCAGGGCCAGGGCGTGTTCGCGTCCCAGCCCCCCGCCGGCCCCCGTCACGATCGCCACGCGGCCGTCGAACCTCATCGCCATCCGTCTGCTCCCTTGATGCGAGAGTCTCCTAGCAGGCGTCCCGCCCCGGCACAGCCCCGCGGAAATGTGTTGGAATGGCGCCACAGTCGCCGCATTCCGAGCGAAAACAAGGAACCGGAACCGTACATTGCCGTTCGGCTCCGGAGCGTCCCGTGTAAAGCGTGGGCATTCGGGCAACCTTGAGTGTGAGGGATATCATGAAGGTGAAGCTATTAGCCGGCGTCGCGATGGCGGGGCTGTTCGCAGCCGGCGCTGCGGCCGCCGATCCGAACGGCTGGTACGGCGCGATTGACGTCGGCTACCACACGGCCGAGGCCGAGACCTCCTATGGTTTCGATCTGGAGGTCGACGACAGCTGGGCCG
>Ga0196981_1000118_pt1 | contig 76907 bp, 55 predicted proteins | sample S3_2013CmetaG_FD_155462 | JGI IMG/M metagenome (GOLD analysis project Ga0196981, IMG submission 155462) | Soil microbial communities from Anza Borrego desert, Southern California, United States - S3_20-13C | ecosystem: Environmental > Terrestrial > Soil > Desert | place: USA: California... | reverse complement strand
TCAAGTTCGGATCGGTCTTCCTGGCTTAATACGATTATCTTGGCTTTTCTCATCGCAACTTAGTTTTGCTAAGTAAAGATAAGATAATAATCTAAATTTACGCGTATTTAAACAACTAAATACTAGTCAGCATTCCACTGAAAACACAAGCTGTACCCGTCGGGGTCGTGTAGATACAATTGTTTCATGCCATAAGAGGTTATGACCGGCGGATTGAGGCTCAGGCCCTTCAAAAGCAAGTGATTATATGCTTCGTCAACATTGGGGCATCCGATATAGAGCGTCGTGTCATCATGGGCGGCTACCCTTGCGTTGTCTGGTTCTTTGGGCCTGTAACGCGTTTCATAAGCCGTATTCAGCATCAGATCCGCGTCACCCCATTTCAGCCACACCCATCCGAGGTCATCTTTTTCACCGGCGCTCGCATGAATCTTAAACCCGAGAATTTCACAATAGAACTTTAAGGATGCGTTCATATCAAACACCTGGATCAGGGGGCACAAGCTTCGGATTTCCATTTGAATTTACTTTTGGTTTAGAGGGCTGCCTTTGGCCGTATCTTGGCGCGTGGCCCAAACGGACTTTAAACCTCTCTGAATAACTCTGTTGAAAATTACAAATCTAAAACGCCGACCGCAATCGACTACACAGAAAAACTAACGCAATGTTAGCCAGGTACACCGAGGCCATTAAAGGGAAACGGTGTCAGAGACCCCACATAGGAAATGAAAATATTTCACCTAACTTCAAAAAACTAAATTCCACCCATGAAAGCTCCCGTCCTGGTTTTAACCGTCTTCTTCCTGTTTGCATGCGCGCAATCCGCTAAAGTCGAAACCGATGAAACACGGGAGTTTACCGACGAAGAGCTTGTCAATGATGAACCCATCGGAGACGGTTCCGACGAAATTACCGGGCTGGAATTGTTAGAAAAAGAGGTAAAGGATATTGATAACAACGCCAGCCTTGTTCAGAAATCTTTTGTTTATCAGTCCGCCGTAGGTAACGTGGAACTAGTGTTGCACTTATTGGTCAGTCCCGACGAAGAGGACATCCTTAAAAAAGTTACTTATAAAACGGGAGATCCCTCGTACTTTGTCGACGTCAGGTATTACTATCGTGATGAAGGAAAAATGATGTGTTCTCACCTGGAAAAGCAGCTCCCGGCAGACGGGTATCATCTATCAGCAACCCTTGCATATGACGATGGAGGAAATGTAATTGAATTTCATAGCACCGAACAAAACAAAGGGGAAACAAAAACGTCCGATGAGTTCGATGAAACTTTTTTCCAGGAAACTTTTGAGGGTATTCTCCACTTTCCGGATGCGAATGCACTGCTGCGCGAACGAGGTTCGGAAATGGTTGATAAGGAATTCTACATTGAATCGAGAGAAGATTATTTTGATGTTGGCGAAGGGGAAATTGAAAACGCAGACCAACCGATCTCCACGCTCAGTGAGAAAGACTACATGCAACTCAGCTATGATGAGATGATTCTATTCGTACGCAATGATGACCTGGGCCAAAAAGTAAGCTGGCGAACCCGTAACACGGATGGTGATCCCGTGATTGAAATACCACTCCCGGCCGAAACGTTTTTCAAGGGGGCCTGGGGCAATGCCCTTTTGTTCGAAGAACGCGGCAAGAGTGGCTTTAAACTCTACGTCTATGATGTTGCGACGAGGGATTTTGTTTTTAACAGCAAAATCTCCAACATGAAAGTCACCGACGACAAGCGGCATGTCGTATTTACCAGAAGAGTGATGGATGAAGATGTTAAATTTTATCCCATTTGTAACGTCGAGTCTGGAAGCAATGGCATCGGTTATTTGGAAGTAATTCACCTCGCGAAAAATTATTCGGAAATGAAATCGGGTCAGTTGTTTTGTTTTTCGCGCCGGGATTGATTTATCTTTTCAGCTACCGCCGGATCGGTTATACTCATTGTTCTTTTGTCTTTTAATCCGATCATAAGGAGTCGTGCTTTTCCGAAATACAATTTAGTTACAAAAGCATCCAGCGGCTTTGCCACAAAGTCACCAGGTCGCCAAGTAACACGAAGCGCTTTGTGAACCTTTGGGTCTTTGAGGCTTGGTGGCGAAATATCGAATCTGTCGATTGAGGCAGCGCTTAATTCGAATGATCTTTCTCACCATGTGCCGGTTTTTCACAGGTCTACCGAATTCAATTTAGTTACAAAAGCATCCAGCGGCTTTGCCACAAAGTCACCAGGTCGCCAAGTACCACGAAGCGCTTTGTGAACCTTTGGGTCTTTGAGTCCTGGTGGCGAAATATCGAATCTGTCGATTGAGGCAGCGCTTAATTCGAATGATCTTTCTCCCCATGTGCCGGTTTTTCACAGGTCTACCGAATTCAATTTAGTTACAAAAGCATCCAGCGGCTTTGCCACAAAGTCACCAGGTCGCCAAGTACCACGAAGCGCTTTCTGAACCTTTGGGTCTTTGAGGCTTGGTGGCGAAATATCGAAGCAGTTGAAAGGTAACATTTAATTAAAATGATCATGTTTTCCGCTCAATGTCCGGGATTTTAGAAAACACGATTATTCATAGCTTTGAGCGTTATCAATCTCATGAGCTTCGTTAAACTTTCAGATCAGGAAGAGTCGATGGGTAAAATAATCGTGAATGCTGCGTTTAAAATTCACACAACATTGGGCCCGGGTTTGTTAGAAAAAGTATACGAAGTCTGTATCGCCCATGAACTTCGCAAAGTTGGTCTTTCAGTAGCACGTCAAGTGGACATTCCAATAACGTACGATGGAATGATTTTTAAAGACGCACTGCGCCTTGATCTTCTTGTTGAAAATAAAGTCATAGTTGAAATCAAAGCCGTGGAAACTGTCAACCCGGTCTGGCAGGCACAATTGCTTACCCATCTAAAACTCACAAAATTACGTTTAGGATTCCTTATAAATTTTGACGTTCCGATAATAAAACTTGGAATAAGGCGGATTATTTTGTGACCCTTTCGCCAAGGTAAACGTCTTTGCGTAAAGTGCAGGCATCAGATGAAAATCGGAGTGTTTTTTGGCTCTTTCAACCCATTCCCAAAGTCATAGGTCTCCCGAATTCAATTTAGGTACAAAAATATCTAGCGGCCTTGCCACAAAGTCACCAGGTCGCCAAGTACCACGAAGCGCTTTGTGAACCTTTGAGTCTTTGAGTCTTGGTGGCGGAAATATCGAATCTGTCAATTGAGGCAGCATTTCCGGTAATCGCTCTCAATTACATTCAGCAAAATACTCCCAGGCAAGTTTTGCGACGTCCGAGATGATCTTTTCGTTCGTTTCAAAATTCTTCCGGGAATCCGAAACAAAGATGCTGATGAAAAATACTCTTCCATTCGGCAGGGTAACAATCCCGATATCATTGACGGCTGCTGTGATACCATTTTCATTTTTTCCGGAACTGCCTGTCTTGTGAGCTGCTATCGTTCCATGGGGTAATTGCCCGACTATTTTTTTTACCGGTGATTGTTTCGGTCATCGCCTTCATCAGAAAATCGTTGCTGGCTTTTGATAGTAGTTTACCATCAAAAAAAGACTTTAACACAGCAGAAGCACAATTAGGTGTTGTCCAGTTTAAGAATTGAACATCCCAATCTTTGTGCATCTCCTCCTCTGTCGCCACGATTGAAACATCCTGAAATCCCTCTTTATGAAAATAATTATGAACGGCTTTTGGTCCACCTACCAGTTTGAGTAAAATATCACAGCCACTATTGTCACTCTGGGATACCGTGAATTTAATTATTTCGGCCAGTGTCAACTCAGCTCCATCCGGATATTTATCCCGTATCGGACTCCAGCTGTTGGGCATCAGGTCAGTTTTCTTAATGAGAATCTTTTGATCAAGTGCAAATAGGCCCTTGTCGACTTGCGACAATACATATAACCCAATATGAAATTTGAATACACTTTGCATCGGAAACCTTTTATTTCCGTGAATACTTAAGTGTCTTTGCCGTCATGGCTAAGAATGGAAACGCCAGTCGTTGCTTCTTTGATTCCAAGTACCAGATCCAGTTCGTGGCGAATGGAATCCAGTTGGGCCAAGGCCTGAGGGGAGGTAAAAAATAAAAGTAAAATTGTCAGGTTGAAAATGTTTCTCATTGGGCGTGTGTGTGATTGGGTTGAATTGTAGTGATGTATTCACAAATCTCTTGGCGAAGTTATGTCTGACCAGTAGTGCAAGAAAAGCTTTTCTTCAGTTATTTTTCGTTCGGAGAATATTTTCCCAAGTGCGCATATGCCAACCACAGATCCGGGCTTTCTCCTTCATAAGCATTCCGGTAGACCGAAGTCCCTGGAGTCGTACAAATTAGAAGCATCATCCTGGCACGAGTACCTTTTTGTCCTATCTTATGTTTACATAAAGCACGCAAATCGTTATCTTAGGGATCTTTGAAACCCTCTGGAAAACGAAAACAAGACCCCATGCGCAGAAGACGCTTCTTTAAAACGATTATGGTGGCCTGTGCTTCCCTGCCTATGTTGCCGCACAACCTATTTGCCAGTATCACCACGGCCGGAAATAATTTCAGGCAGATCTACACGAGCATAACCCTCAGGAATGAGTTCTTTAAGTTTCTCAAGAACGTATTTAATCTCTTTCCGGAAGAAGAACTGCACAAGCTGATCGCGCAGGCTGCGGCGAAGAAGTCCGACGACAAAGCGGTCTATACAGAAGTACAGTCGAAGCTGGACGATATCGCTCCGTTGTTCTCATCCATACGATATAGTCTTCCGTCGCTGATGAAGCAAAAAGATGAAATGGCGAGACAAACCCTGCAATTGCTGGGCGAAGGCGGTACGTACAACGGGTATCTCGAAATCGGCTCTTCCGGACGATACCTGGATTATCTCGAGGAAAATATCGACATCGAAGGTGGACGCTACTATGCAGATGGCAAAGAGCCGGGGTATAGCGTCACGGCAATGGTCGATCGCGGTCAGATTAAAATCGGCGCGCAATACATCCCCCTCGCCGACTACAAAACACGTTATGCCGACATCATTCCAAAAGAAAGTCTCGACCTCGTCACCATCTACATCGGATTTCACCACTGCCCCCTCGACCTGCGGGTCCCGTTCATTTCTTCCATCCGCGATACCTTGCGCGTCGGGGGTAAGCTGATCCTGAGGGATCACGATTGCGACACGGAAGAACAAAAAGTACTCGTCGCTTTGGCGCATGATGTATTCAATATGGGAACGAATGAATCGTGGACCTACAACAGCAGGGAGATCCGAAACTTCTATTCGCTTGACTTCATCTGCAAGTTTGTCGAACAAATTGGTTTCAAATTCGACAAACGCACCCTTTTCCAGGAAGGTGACCCGACCAGGAATGCCCTGATGATGTTTACAAAAGTTTAGCTGCGCCGATGAAGAAGTTATCCAAGGTGTTCAGATACTTTCTGAAAATGTTGTGGGCTGTTCTGCGTTTCATGGCGCGATTTTTCATTCGTTGCGTTCGTGCCATCAACCGCAGGAAACGGTACACCATTCCATTCTACAGCTTCATCGTCTACGTTATGCTGGTCGTTTGCATCATCCTATTTTCCGGCGACCGCTCGTATAACAAGGTCATCCCGGACAAGCGTGTCAACGATGTAACAACCATCAATCCGATCCAGGTTGGCAAAGAGATCCGGCCAACGACCATCGAAGACATAGTCGCGGCCATCAAAAGCACCAAAGGCCCCATCTCGATCGGCGGTGGGCGCTTCAGCATGGGCGGGCAGACCGCCTATGAGAACAGCCTGCACATCGACATGCGCAAGTTCAACAAAGTGATCGGCCTGGACACCGTCAATAAACAGGTGACGGTCCAATCCGGACTTGTATGGCGCGACCTGCAAAGGGTGATCGATCCGCATAATCTTTCCGTTAAGATCATGCAAACCTACGCCAACTTTACCGTTGGAGGCTCAGTCTCCGTAAATTGCCACGGCAGGTATATTGGTCACGGACCCATTGTATCTTCGGTATTGCAGATCAGGCTCGTCACCGCCTCGGGCGACATTATTACGGCAAACCGCACCGACAATCCCGAGGTCTTTGCTGCAGCAATAGGCGGCTATGGCGGTATCGGAGTGATCGTTGAAGTCACCTTGCAGCTGACGGATAATGTAAAGGTAGAACGTCAGATCAGCCTGATGCCGCCGCAGGAGTACAACGAATTCTTCAATAACAACATACGGAATAATAAAGACGTCATCTTTCAGAACGGTGATCTGTACCCGCCCGACTTTAACGTAATCAACAGTGTCGCCTGGAAAAAGACGGACAAGGAGCTCACAGACACGGTGCGCATAACTCCTGCGGGCGAGGAGTACTGGCTGGAAGAGCAGGTGATGCGCGTGGTGTCATCCGGTGATTTTGGCAAGTGGACAAGAAGAAAGATCGTTGATCCCTATATCTACAGAGACGGGAAGGTCGTATGGAGAAACCGCGAAGCAAGCTATGATGTACAGGAGCTAGAACCAAAATCCCGCGAAGAAGAAACTTACGTGCTGCAGGAATACTTTATCCCGGTGAGCAACATCAACAGCTTCATTCCGAAAATGAAAGCGATCTATGACGTTTATGATGTGAACGTGATCAATGTATCACTGCGCCATGCTTACGCCGATGAAGAAACATATTTGTCATGGGCAGCCGACGAAGTATTTGCCTTCGTGATCTATTACAAACAGGGCACCGACAAACAATCGCGGGACAATGTGCGTCAATGGACCGTGGCGATGACCGATGCGATCCTCAGCGAAAATGGCAGGTGGTATCTTCCCTATCAGCCACATGCGAGTGTGGAGCAATTTCAAAAGGGGTATCCACAGGCAGACAAATATTTTGCCGTCAAGAACAGGCTGGATCCGGACCACCGGTTTACCAACAAGATGCTGGACAAGTACAATCCTTACGTCAAAGACCGCATTGAAAAGAAAAGGGAAAACATCAAGGGTTATTTCAGGGATGAGGCGCAGTCATTTCTTACAGTGCCTGAATGGTATCTGGTGTTTAATCCAAAAGAATATGCCGATTATCTCGAGGAGGGCAACAACCCCTCTGATTTTCCCTTCTACGCTTCGGTCGATGAATACTGGACGTTGTATGATCGTTCGATGAAGCTGGTTTCATCCGCCTATGCAGAGAATGAAGAATATAATACCATGTTGCAGGTTATTGGCGTGAGCATCACTCTGGAATACACTGCAAAGATGCTTTACGAAAATACAATCGGCCGCGTCTTTTCATGGTTTTCCAATGGGACAAATTCTGACGAAGAATCTGTGATCATTGATGCACAGCGCGCTTACAGTGATTTTATCTATGACAGGGCATGGTACGAATTTTCATTTATGCCATGGGTGAAGAAAGTATGGGGCGTTTCCAATACCGCCGAAAGCAACTGGTTACGGAAGATTGAGCGTACGCTTTTCTTTACGGTTGAATTCACGTTTAAAGCCGGTTATGCAAAGTTGATCGAGTGGGGCGCCCGGGCTTCTTACGAGGAACCGGTAACAGAAATTTACCTGCTGATTACAACCACGGACTCCCTGCAAACTTCCGAAAACTTCAGGATCGTTCATGAAGCGGGAGATAAAAAAATCATCAGTATCAAGCGCTGGGGTGTGTTTACGAAGACAGTTTTGGATCTTAATGATAAGGATATTAAGATCGCTGAGATTGGTGGAAATGACGAGATCGTCGTTTCGATCCTCACGGATGGAAATAAGCAGAACATTTTCGCGGATGATGAATTGTTATATGAATCGCGGATTGTGACAGCAGCAACCCGAATAAGGCAAGTCTATTTGCTTCCGGTCGACAGGTTATTATCGTTTATCACGCAGGCCGAGGCCGCAGGTGTTGAGGTTGAGCACGTCTTTGATTATTGATTGACCTTCGAAGCAGACCTGCACGGAACGTTTCCAACTCTTACTAAAGGTCGCAATCGGGGGGATCCCGCCCGGGATCGCTTTGCTTTTTATTGAATGTTCGCAAGCGCGGGATGACGGTTTTCAAAAGGGATTGCTTCGAAGCTGACCAGCACGGAACGTTTCCAACTATTCATAACGTTCGCAACCGGGGAATTCTGCGGATGCTTATGGAATTTTGCTTTTGGCTGCATCCTAGCTAAAAATCAAAAAAGCTATGAGAACATTTATTTACAAATCCTCCTCGGTCAGCGGGTCAACGTTTGCCGTAAAAACTTTTTTTGTTTGTCTGTTATTTGCCATGGTGGGCTCAAATGCCACGGCGCAGGTCACGGACACAAAAGCGGAAACCGCTCAAGAACATACCATTAATGGCTTTGTCAAATCCGGCGATGACAATGAACCGCTTGTCGGGGTTAACATCTACATCAAGGATTCCGCCGAAGGAACGACTACGGATGAAAATGGTCAATTTATTTTTCCCCGAAAGGTAAAAACCGGTGAGATCCTGGTTTTCAGTTTTGTCGGCCTGGAGCGGCAACAATATGTCGTTACACAACAGGTCCCCGCCCTGCTTGAGATTACGATGGTCATGGATCCCGAGGTGATGCTCGGTGAGCTGGCCATGACCGGGAAATGCGGCAATGCGCAGCAGTCGGGTCTTCGCAGGTTCTTCGCGCGAATCACGGGACGCATCTAACGCAATACGTGCTGTTTAAGCTTGAGCTACAAACACAATGCGTGAGATGGAAATCGTCTCACGCATTGCTAAAATAGCGTCTAGGTTGCGCATTTTGTTTTTGCTTCTGTTGCTGGATTATGAAAAGTTTATCCTTTGCATTCATCGCAATCTTTGGTTTGTGCACATTGCTTCAGGCACAAATTGCGGATTTTCACGACACCGATTTCAGCAAGGCCGACAGCGTAGCCGCGTTGTATCCCGGACATTCATTGTCGGATCTGAATGCCCTTGCAAGCAAACTTACGCTGACACTTCCTACTGAACAGGAAAAGTTCAGGGCAATCTACAGATGGGTATGCACTAACATCGAAAGCGACTATACACTGTTCGGGGAGTACAAACGAACGAGCGCAAAGCTGAGAGACGCGGGAGCACGAAAGAACTGGAACAGGAACTTCGCCCGACGCGTGTATGCAACGCTATTGCGCGAGCACAAGACCATTTGCACAGGTTACGCCTACCTGGTGCGGGAGCTCGCGATATGCGCCGGACTTGAATGCGGGATTGTCCACGGTTTCACGAAAACTTCAAAGACGAAAAAGAATAATTCCGCCAATCCGAATCATTCATGGAATACCGTATTACTTAACGGAAAATGGTACTCCTGTGACCCAACCTGGTCGAGCGGCCAGATCAATGGACAAACGCGAAAGTTCATTAAGAATTATAACGACAGGTATTTTCTTCCCGATCCCTCCGCCTTTGCTCAAACTCATTCGCTCGAAGGGCGCGAATAACTCCGGACATGAGCAATCCTTATCAGAGGTGTTGTTGATGTTCTTACACGCTGTTACTGCTGTTGTTGGTGTTCTTCACCAACAACAGGGTCGCTTCTTCCGAAAGCCGGAACCATGCCCCACACAACCACCTCATCGGGATGAACAAAACCAACAATTTATTTCATCAATTCCCTCCCTATCTTTGAAGCGACATTCCTTCCCATGACAAATCCCGCTGTTGTTGGTGTTCTGTTACTGCTGTCGTTGGTGTTCTTGCTCGCTGTTGTTGGTGTTCTTCACCAACAACAGGGTCGCTTCTTCCGACAGCGGTGACTAGTTTCACAAAATAAACCTCGTCGGGATGTGATTAAGGTCGTCGGTGCATTTGCTTGTGAATAAACACCAAGAAATTAAAATCATTTTTTGAAAATCTTCCACACGTGGAAACGGTTTCCATGTTTAATTTTCAAGACGTAAACTCCCGCTTTAAACCCTTCGATATTTATGAACTGGGTTTCCCCAGAAGTCCGAATCAGTCTTCGGCCGTTTATATCCTGAAGCTCAATTTCGTCTGTTCGCTCACTGCCTGACAAATCAATCGTCACGATGTCGCTCGCAGGGTTTGGAAAAATTTGAAATTCCTTTTCAACGGTTGGGCTATCAACGTCTGTGATTGTGACAAAGATAGGAGTAGACTCTTCACTTACGCAATTATCGATGACGACCCTTGCAGTATACCGCGCTGTCAACGCGCCGGCAACCTGTACTGCTGTTTGCCCGGTTACCTCAGGCCAAATCACTCCATCCCGGTACCACACATTTCCTATCGTACTGCTGGAAACAATGATATATGAGTTACCGTCATCCTCAAGCGTAAGGAGGGGAGCCCGTGGGTTTATGCAAAATCGCCGTTCGACCGAAGCAGCCATACGATATGTCGCGTCTCCTGCCTGCATTGCTTTTACCACTGCCTGGCCTGGGTTATTAATTACCACGGTGGACGATGATTCAACCGTAACGACTCCATGTGCTGAGTAGGTCACTGGCAATCCGGAGGAAGCGATCGCATTCAGCGAAAAACTATCATCACCAAATGTTTTATCTGCGATAGGCGGGAAGTCAATTGATTGGGGCTGGCATACGCCTGGAGGCACCTCAAGTGAAACGTTGATGATCACCGTGTCTGCCAGCGTGCCACAAGGATGGTCAAAAGCAATGATCCCGACCCGGAATGTGTTAGGTGCTCCGAGGGGCGGACAACGATCGAAACAAATGGAGAATTCTCCAAAGTGTTGAGCTGAAGACAGCGTTACTCCGGTTGCGGCAGGCAAAACTTCGGAAACGTCTCCAGGGACTCCCAGTGGGATAGCTCTGATCTTTACAAAGCTCGAAGAGGAATTGGAGTTCTCGTCTGTGACCTTGACTGTAATACATCGCTCGCTATCTGTCACAGCATTGTCAAAATGAACATCCAATGTCGAATCCGAGTACGACCCGCTTAGCGCTTTGGCAGAAATAGCCGGCGCAATATTTGGCTCGCATTCGGCTACAATCAAAGTGAACTCTCTTCTCACAACTCCGATTTTCACACCGTTTCGATATTCTTCGCATTTTACAGCAAAAACAAACATCCCGGATGCAGTGGGCGTCACTGTGATATATCCATCGCTGCGGATCGCTAAATCCGGGTTGCCGCCCATGACATTTTGGGAATTGTACGGCGACCGCCAGACGACCTTCGGATACGGTGCTGAAACGGTTGGCGGAAGGGCATCAAAGGTATGTGTAGACAACGGTTCTGTGATTGAATACACCAATGAATCGCCATCTTCGTCTGTCGCTGCGAAATTTGTATAAAACGGTGTGTTTATACAGGCAACATCCGCAAAAGGTTCTAAGAGTTGAGGCGAATCGTTGACAAATGGGACACCATCCTTGATTACCGGTGGAAATTGTAAAAAGAAAGTCAGACCAGCCGGTTGCGGGCCGAAGTTCGGGTCGTCACTGTGAATATTCGTGATCTCATAATTACGGCAACAACGTTCCCACACGATATAGTATCCTGCAGGATCGGAGAAAAATTCTGGTTCCAGAATCTCATCGATTGAATACTCTAAACGATTTGTCAACAACAAATCGGTTGCGCATAAATATCTCAGATAGCTAAGCCTGGTGGCTTGGGGACCGGCAGTCAAAACCACGTCACGGATCTTCGCGTCGTCTGAATATCTGAAGATCGATGCTGTGATTTCCGGTTCCGCGGAGGGCAGCGGGCCATTAATCCTTCGATCATCATAATAGATTAACAGATTGATCCTGTAGTGATAACCGCTAAGATGAATCATTTGGAATTCCCCTCCAACAATATGAGACGCTGCGGCACGCAGGGCGAGCATCAGAAAAATGAAAGTGAGAGTCTTTTTCATGGGGTTGTGAACCAGTAAATTTAAGGAAAATGCGACGAATTACAACAGAAAGGATTTGATGCAAATCCACCTCTACGGGACAACGAATGTTGTCCAATGGCCTCGGGTCTAATCCCGATAGCGGGGACTCAACCCGTCATCAGGATTTCATTCAAAACCGCGCGTTTCGGTTTTAATCCCGGTGCGTGCGACTCGATCGTTCGTGCGGCTTGTTGGTGACGCCACGCTCTTGTCCCCGCGAACACCAACAAGAGCGATAACCCAACGCGAAAAACCCAAAGCTGTTGTTCGTGCCTGCCTGCCTACCGCGCAATGGGCCGAGCATCGGCAGGTTCTTCACCAAGGAATAGGGAATACCCTTAAAACACTTTACGAAAGAGTTTAAGCAGGTGCATGTTATTCGTTTCCAGTAGTCCCTTTTCAATATTATCAAGGCCCCTTATGATGATGTATATACCCGTGGCAATTTTCAGATAATTAAATTCGTCGAACTCATGCACATTTGAAAAGAAAATTTCCGCGCCGGTGACCATTAATCCAATCATAACCTCAAGGGCTCCGTACCAAAATCTCCGCTTCGCCCTTAGTGTAAACAGGCCCCACGCAATAACCAGAACCATTGCAAGCAGAACCAGGCTACGCGGCATGTCGCTGTTTATCGTCTTGTGGATATAGTCAAACAAAGCCATTGCAATCAGCGCCAGCAGAATAAGCGAGTACTTTGCAAAAGAGACAAACAATTCATCCGACAGGTTTGTGGATGCGAATGTCAGCTCGGCGTTAAACACACCTCCAGCCTGTTTGATCTCTTTTATTGCCTCCCCTGGCGTAATCTTTAAATCCTTGAATCGTTCATCGTGGGTGACGATCAATATTCTTGAACCGTCATTTCCTTTCTTCAAGATCTTGTGTGCATCGGTTAGGATGTTAATCAAATTGACATAGTTCAGGCTTGTCGCAAAGGGAAATAGGGCCTTGATCGGTTGCTCGGTTGAACGCAGACTAATGACCGTTCCCAGCTCCTTAGCCCTTTGTAAGAAATCGACGATTGAATGCTTTGGTATTCGCGGATCAAAAGCAAGCAATTCTTTGTCGAGATAACAATCATCTATGTAAAACTTATACGCGGGATGCGAATAGCAGACCAGATGAGGATGACTGATGATAGACTTTAAATCAATAATCAAGTGTGTCATAGCGCTAAGTTTATTTAATTTGGATGGAACGATATAACTGGCACATACATTTGTTGCAAACCCGGGATGCTCCAGGGAAATAACCGATTCCAGGTGGGCTGATGATCAAATTGAATCTGGTGGGTCAAGGAATCTATGCTAAGATAAAAGTTATGCGGTGAACGGCAATTACATTCTTTATCTTTCTAATGAGTCTAACGAGAAACTCCCGCGAATCAATTTGCCAGTGAAATTCATTCTTATCTTTGAAGCAAGATTTATCCTTCCCATGACAAAAATCCCCCTCTTTCTTCTCTGCATTTGCACCCTCCACGCTTTAGCGCAAGCAGATTCCGTTAAAGCAATCGGGGAAATCACCGCATTCCAGGAAACGCTGAATGAAGAATATAAGGACCCCGAAGAGTCTCCACTGGACGAGGATGACCTCCGGAAATTCGCCGGACATGACTTCTTCCCCATCAACCTGGATTATCGTGTAACGGCAAAGCTGACAGTCGCGGAAGGGACGTCGTTCTTTGAAATGAAAACGACAACTTCCAGGTTCGCCACGGAAAGAATTTATGGTTACGTCACCTTCCCCCTTGCCGGAAAGGAATTTCGTCTCCCGGTGTACCAGTCAAAAGACCTGATGACAACAACTGAGTATGGTGACTATCTTTTCTTCCCATTCACCGACGAGACTAACGGCAAACAAACTTACGCCGGCGGACGCTACATCGACTTGCGGATTCCGAAAGCAGGTGACGAACTCGTCATCGATTTCAACATGGCATACAATCCGTACTGCGCCTATAGCTCGAAGTACTCCTGCCCGTTGGTGCCGGCCGAAAATCAGATGGACATCGAGGTGCCGGCCGGTGTAAAGTTTCATGAGAAGGAGAAAAGCGAAGCCCGTGGCGCCACGCAAGGCGATCCTCAAATTTACACCGACGTTGAAGTTGTACCGGAATTTCCCGGCGGACCGGACGCAATGGCGAAGTTTGTGAGGAAACATTTAACATACCCCAGGGTCGCGATCAGGCAAAAGATCGAGGGCATTGTCTACGTTCACTTTATTGTCGCACCTGACGGATCAATTTCCCAGGTCAGGACGATCAAGGGGATTTCCAGGGAATGCGACCTGGAAGCGGAGCGTGTTATCGCCCTTATGCCGAAGTGGAAGCCGGGCCAGCTGTACGGCGAAAATGTTTTTGTGCGGTTCGTGTTGCCCATCCACTTCAAAGGAATGGCGGGACGGAAGAAGCAGTATTGAAGTTGAAGTCCGGCAGTCGTTGGGGTTAACACCTGATGCAAAATCCCCGAAACACAATGTTGAAGCGAAGAATGCCGTAAATTTCATTTAACGCCCGTCAGGAAATTTTATTACCCCTTCTTATGTAGGAACAAGTTATCTACTGTCCAACGCATGCGTGACCGGAACAATCCAGAATCTTAAAATGAACGGTTAGTTCCCGTTTCGCGAGCGCAGATCTTTCAACCATCTATGTGGTCCTCTGGCATCGTCTTCTTTTTTCTAAAGACGACCGAGCCAAGGATCGATATCGCAAGCACAAAGACAATAACAATCAGCGAGATCTCCACCGGGATTTTGTAAACGTCGGCAATACACATTTTAGCACCGACGAAAATCAGAATAGTCGCCAGCCCGTACTTTAAATACCGGAAAGCCTTTTCGATGCCAGCCAGCGCAAAGTACAGCGATCGCAGACCGAGGATCGCAAACACATTCGAGGTATAAACAATAAACGGATCATCGGAAATTGCCAGGATCGCCGGTATTGAATCGATTGCAAAAATAAGATCCGTGCCCTCAATCAGGATCACAACAATAAATAATGGTGTTACCCACCTGGTATTGCCTCTTTTGACAAAGAAATTATCTCCTTCGAAATTGGCGGTGACAGGAAAGATCATTCTTGTTAGCTTGATCAGCGGATTTTTACCGGGGTCCAACTTCTTATCACCCGATGTTATCATCCGGATCCCCGTGAAAATCAGGAATCCGCCAAAGAGGTATATCAGAAAATGAAATTTATGGATGAGTTCAATGCCTGCAAAGATGAAGATAAGACGCATCACCAAAGCGCCGAAGATCCCCCAAAACAATACTTTATGCTGATAAGCATCAGGCACATGGAAATAGGAGAATATCAATATCATCACAAAGATGTTATCGATGCTCAATGACTTTTCTATCAAATAGGCCGTAAAGAATTCGAGCGCTTTCTCTTTGTCAAAATGATGGTAAATAAAAAGATTGAATGCCATGGCCAACGTGATCCAGACAGCCGTCCAGGCCAGCGCTTCGCGTACTGTAACAACCTCTGATTTCCGGTGAAAAACACCCAGGTCCAGCGCCAGCATTGCCAGGATAAAACCACTAAAGCTGCTCCAAAGAATTGCTGTCTCACTCATACCGAAATCTTTTGACAAGTAGTCATGCCTGAATATAGGAATTTTGTTAACTGTGACCATCAATTTCCCGCCGGAAGATCTCGATTTATTTATTGAAGGTTTTTCGAATCCCGATGATCGTAACCCCCGTCCCGAAGCTGTGAGAGGCCCCAAGCCTCCAGTTTTTGAAGTCCTGCGTTGCAGGGCACCTCCTTGTTCAAACTTTGTAATTGTTTTTTGTAAATTTAATCTATGAACAAGGCCAAAATTATCTCTCGCCGGCATGCGCGAAGCACAGGTAAGGGATTGAGCTAAAAATCTTGTCTTCGTCAAAATGAAAGAGGCGCTTGTTTAAATTTGCAGATTGTTAAATAGACACCAGGTGACTTTCATGCGGAAGCCCGGCGTTGCGAACGTATCGCGGGTCGAAGTTGTCACTTGCCTGAAGCTTGCACGAAACAGTAACGGAAATCTATTCACCCTTATGAAATATCTGGCTATAACCCGCCATCTCATCCTCTTCTCACTACTGGTGCTGGCAGCGGATGGCTGCACACAATCGAACGGTATAGCAAGTCCGCCGTCAGGAAACTACAAGCTCATCGACGCTTTCCCCAACCTGTCGTTTACCCGCCCCGTTGATTTTCAGCACGCAGGTGACAATACAAACCGTCTTTTTGTGGTGGAACAGCAAGGGCAGATTTTTGCATTCAGAAACGACGCGGCCACATCAACTAAAAAACTTTTCCTCGATATCAAAGGCAATGTCGATGACGCCGGTAACGAAGAAGGATTGCTTGGCCTCGCATTCCACCCGAACTATAAAACGAATGGATATTTTTATGTGAACTACACCGCGTCAGATCCAGATCGCACGGTGATCTCGAGATTCAAAGTGTCCTCCGATCCGGATAAAGCGGATCCGGCGAGCGAACTTGTGATCATGGAATTCCGGCAACCTTACAGCAACCATAACGGCGGCCAGGTGTCATTCGGGCCCGATGGATACCTGTATATTGCGACGGGTGATGGCGGTTCGGGAGGTGACCCGCAAGGCAACGGACAGGACAGGTCCGTACTGCTCGGAAAAATCCTGCGCATTGACGTTGACCACGAGTCAGGTGGAAATCGTTATGCGATTCCGGCCGATAACCCATTCGTTGCCAGCAGTGAATTCCGCAAGGAGATATACGCATATGGCCTGAGAAACCCGTGGCGTTTCAGCTTCGATGCTGCAACGAAAGTGCTTTGGACTGGCGATGTCGGCCAGAACGCGTACGAAGAAATCGATATAATTCAAAAAGGCGGAAATTACGGATGGAACACGATGGAGGGTAAGCATTGTTACAACCCCTCGGGCGGATGTCCCACCGCAGGCTTAAAACTTCCTGTCTGGGAATATGGCAGACGTGAGGGTATATCGGTTACGGGGGGATTCGTTTACCGCGGACCTACGGCAAAAACCCTGACGGGCAAATACATTTACGCGGACTATGGCAGTGGAAACATTTGGGCACTCGACATTTCAACACGGCCCAATCCCACCAATATTAAACTGATGGCCTCGGACAAACATGTCGCATCGTTTGGCGTGGATCAAAATAACGAACTATACCTCTGCACCTTTGATGACGGGAAAATATTCCGGCTGCTGGAGTGAAGCAATTGAAAAACACCAGACGGGAAAAACCCGGTCGTAATCAATCGTAGCTTAATTCGCTATCCCCGGTGATCGGTATCTGATCTCCGAGGTATTTCGGTTTTGCATTGATGGTTACTTCACCAAGCGCCTTTACTTTGGCCAAAAGCTCCCTGAATTGCAAACGCTTCAGTGAAGCATAGGTTCTCTTATCCGTTTCTACGGTGTTCCGACGGGTTTTGATAATACAACAGACAAGTATATTTTTTTTTGAAGGATTGCCTTTGTGCGCAGGTCTTATTAACTTTGTTTTACAAAGTACTTTTGTTTTTATCAACATAAACACAACCTTTATGAATATTTCAAGGTTAAAGTTTGTTTTGCTTTTTCTGATTTTCGCGTTCGCGTTTTTGTTCGGCACCGACCTGCTTTTGGATCAGCCTCCTCAGGCTTTCGCAGGCTCGGCATCACAGGCACCCTGGAAATCCGCGGTCTCCACGGTATTATCCCCCGTCAAAGTTGTTTTGATTGGCCCCCTGTTGCCTTTTATCAAATTCCTTCACCAGGATCCGGATACACCACCTCCATTTTTCCTTATCGGGTTCGCATGCTACTGGACGATCCTTGCCCTCATCCTGCATTTTCTTCTGGGCAAAATAAAACGATCTCGCACGTGAATTTTCTTTGACCGGAAGAAGGATGTTTTAGAAACCAGACCACGGACCATTTGACCGACAACCACCAACCCGGGAATGCGCATGGGGAGGGCGTTGCCTCGAAGCAGTTTCAACTTCCAAATCGGGTGGCGTGCTCGGCCGCGCTGTCCAGGCCTTCGCTGCGCTGCGGTGGCGCGCGGCGCGCCACTAAACCCTTCCCATCGCTAACGCAGCGCGGGTTTGGTAATCAATGAACAGTATCGAACTGATTGCACATGTCCATGACACAGTTCCCGAAGTGATAATTGAAGCTCCGCGCACCTGTTTCCGAAAAACCTTCGCAGATTTGCCTCCCCTTCAAACGAAGACCAGGCCAGGTTGAGTTAATCGCCGTCAAATATTTGTGTTCAAACTTTCATTACCGGGCGTTAACTTTTTTTTGAAATTAAAATCGAAAGTGATTAGGGGTGGGGGTACCCTTATCGTACTTACAAAAATGCAACTCCACTTGTTTGGCTCTAACTTAACATAAGTTAAGAAAATCATTTTCTTCCACTAGGGGTATGATACCCCATCCTTTACATATCACTAGCCCATCCATTCCTTATTTCAATTTGGAAGCGGAGCAAGCTATACCAAACCTAAATTCTTACCTAAATGAAAAAATTGTTTATCTACAAAAAACTTTGCAGGAGGCTGATCAACCTGTCGCTGGTCAGTCTTGCCATGGTTGCCCATGGGCAGGACTTTACCAACAATGGCGGGACCATTACCGCGCAGTACACAAATGCCAACAGCGCCGAAAATTATCCCAGGCTGATCGATAACGATCCGACAACTAAATACTACATCAGCTATGCGGCGGTGTGGGTTCAGTATCAATCCACAGCACCTGTTGTCGTTGCTCAATACACAATCACTTCTGCCAATGATTCACCAAGCCGGGATCCGAAAGACTGGACACTTCAAGGTTCAAACAACGGGTCGTCCTGGACCGTTCTCGATACGCAGAGCGGACAGGCATTTGCAACACGTTTTCTTACGAAAAGTTATCTCATTGCAAACAGCACAGCCTATACCTATTACAGGCTGAACATAACAGCGAACAGCGGAGCAACGGCAACGCAATTTGCAGAACTGGAATTGCTTGGAAATGACGGATCAGTTGATTTGACCAACAATGGCGGAACGATCTCGGCTCAATACACCAATGCCAATACCAATGAGAATTTTCCGAAAGTCATTGACAACAGCGTTACCACAAAATATTATACGAATAATTCCACAGTGTGGATCCAGTATCAATCAACAGTTCCGTCTGTATCGACAAGGTATACGATCACTTCTGCCAACGACAGTCCAACGCGTGATCCAAGAAACTGGTCGCTGCAGGGATCGAACAACGGAACAACCTGGACAACGATTGACAACCAGTCTAACCAGACTTTCGCTGCCCGGTACGTCACAAAAACATACTGGTTAACATCCAACACTTCTTCGTATAGCTACTATCGGCTGAATATCACCGCAAACAATGGCGCTACGGCCACCCAATTGTCAGAGTGGGAAGTGTGGGGAAATACTCCTCCGGCTGCACCAGGCAGTTTAACCGCCGCAGCAACTTCGGCGAGCCAGATCAATATTTCATGGAGCGACAATTCGGATAACGAGACAGGTTTCGAAATAGAGCGCTCGTCCGATGGAACAAACTTTACATCGCTAGCCAGTGTTGCAGCCAACACAGCAAGTTATTCCAATACCGGACTTTCGCAGTTAACAACCTACTATTACAGAGTAAGAGCTGTTAACACAGCGGCCCCTTCAGCGTACTCCAGTGTCGCAAACGCCACAACTCCGGATGTAATCCCCGCCGCGCCGACAGGACTTACCGCGATCGCAGCGTCCAGTTCAAAAATCGATCTGAGCTGGACTGACAATTCAAATAATGAAACTGGTTTTCAAATTGAACGTTCTGCCGACGGAACAAACTTTACTTTTATTGCTTCCGCAACCCCAGAGGCAACTGGTTATTCCGACACGGGTCTGTCACCGGTAACAACATACCATTACAGAGTGAGCGCTGCAGGCACGGCAGGCAACTCAGCCTATACGAATGTTGCGAACGCGACTACGCCAGACGTTATTCCCGCTCCACCTACTGCACTAACCGCTGCAGCTTCATCCAGCAGCCAGATCAATCTCGGCTGGACAGACAACTCAGGAAATGAAACCGGTTTTGCAATCGAAAGCTCTACAGACGGATCGACATTTACCGCGCTAACGAGCGTCGCCGCCAATGCAGTGACGTACGCTCATACCGGTCTGACTGCTTCCACAACATATTACTACCGGGTAAGAGCGACCGGCACCGCAGGGAATTCCGCGTTCACCAGTGTGGCAAGTGCTACAACGAACGCTGCCACGGGCGGGGCACCCGCTGCGCCAACCAACCTTGCGGCAACTGCAGCGTCCAGCAACAGAATCAACCTGACCTGGACGGATAATTCTGCCAATGAAACCGGATTCCTTGTTGAAAAGTCAATCGATGGCGTAAACTTTACAACGGTCACCACGGCTGCCGCCAACGCAGTGACCTATGGAGTTACCGGTCTTGCTGCTTCTGCTACTTACTATTTTAGAGTCAGCGCTGTGGGTTCTGCAGGTAATTCGGGCTATACGTCAGTGGTAAGCGGAGCAACTTTATCCAGTGGAACTATCACCGCGCCCAATAACCTTACGGCTACTGCAATCAGCAGGACCGAAGTAACGCTGCTGTGGAACGACAACGCAACCAATGAAACCGGTTACAAAATTGAGGTATCGACCGACAATGTAAATTATAAAGAAGTTATTACTGCCTCTGCCAACGCAGGTGCTCAAACGATAAATAGCGGATTCGGTGGTATAGCGGCAGGAACGACCTACCATTTCAGAGTCTATGCTGTAAACGGTACCACCGCGAGCTCCGTCTATAGCAATACAGCAACTGCGACTACATTCGCAGCCACCGGTACATCTCCGGCTACGCCTTCCGGGTTAACTGTAACGGCGGCATCCAGCAACCAAATCAATGTAAGCTGGACCGATAATTCCGCCAATGAAACCAGATTCAGGCTCGAACGCTCTGCCAATGGCTCTACCTGGGTGCTGCTGACAAATGTTACCGCAGGCGTTACAACCTATAGCAACCAGGTACATGCTTCCAGCACTTTCCATTACCGGCTGCGCGCAGAAAACATCTATGGCAATTCAGCGTATACTGCCAGTGTAAGCACAACGACTCCGGCAGGCGGCACACAAGTAGATGTTACCGATCAGGCGGGACTGGTCATGTCAGCTACCTATGCGCAGGGCACGCACGCCAATGCCGCTGTCGAAGCAGTCGATAAATTGATCGACAATGATGTTACCACGAAGTTTTTGGTTGGACAGCAGACGAATACCATTGTCTATACATGTCCAAGAACCTATGTTGTGAACCAGTACGCCGTTACTTCGGCAGACGCTTACATGGAACGTGATATCAAGACATGGACATTTGAAGGATCAGCAAATGGCACCACCTGGACAACGCTGGATACGCGTACGAACTACTTGTTTGCTACCCGTAGTGAGTCGAAATCATTCAGCATTACGAATACGATTCCCTATTTGTACTATCGGTTCGTGATTACACGCAACAACGGTAGCAGTGACACCCAGATCCAGGAGACCGAATTGTGGGGCACGGCCGGGCCTGGCACCCTCCCGGCAGCGCCAGCAAATTTTACCGGCGCGGGCACGAGCGGGTCAGTCACACTTACATGGACTGATAATGCCACCAATGAGGATGGTTACATAATCGAAAAGAGTTTAAATGGTTCCAACTACTTTACACTCGCCACTACGGGCCCGAACGCGACAAGCTATGTTGACAATTCAGTGAGCTCGTCCACTACTTTCCTATATAAGATCCGTGCGTTCACTACCGCCGGATTTTCTTCTTATGTCGGACCGATTTATGTTTCCACCCAATCCCCAACACTGCATCCGGATATCACCGATAACACAGGAGGAATAATATCGGATCAATACAATACCACCGGCATTGAAGGCTATGCCAAGCTGATCGACAACAGCGTTTATTCAAAATACCTGACCGCTGCCAACAATGTCACAACCTGGGTGCAGTATCAGGCACCGTCCACTGCTGTAGTAACAGCTTATGCTATCTCATCCGGCAATGACGCTGTAGACCGTGATCCTGTCAACTGGACGTTCGCGGGGTCGAATGACGCAGCAACGTGGACCGTGTTGAACACGCAGGCTAATCAGAGGTTCCTCAACCGTCACCAAACCAGGACCTTCACGTTCAGCAACACGACGGCTTTTACCTATTACCGCCTGACTGTAACGTTGAACAACGGGGGTCCAAGGGTACAATTCTCAGAGCTCCAGATCTTCGGAACGGGAGGAGGAAACCCGAATACAGCGATCCCTGCCTTGCCAACCGGGCTGACCGCTAATGCAGTCTCAGGTGATCAGGTAATTCTTACGTGGACAGACAACGCTACGAATGAAGCCGGCTATAATCTTGAGTACTCAACCAACGGCGGCTCAACATGGACTGCGATAAGCCTTCCGCCCAACACAACAAAGTACCCGCATTTTGGACTTCCCGAACTTACGGGACACAGCTACCGCTTAAGAGCAACGGCTTCACAAGGTAACTCTGCTTACACATCCGTAGTCAGCGCAACAACACTTTCCAGTGCGTACCCTTCAACCTGGCAGGAACATTGGCTGGAGCACGTTCAACTGGTAACCAGGAAGTATGAAGATCAGCATGTAGCTGTTTATTTCGACCCGGATGTCAACCAGAATCTTACGTGGATGTTCCAGGTGATGTCTGATGCCTGGCAGTATACTAAAAATGCATACGGAAATTTCAGCGGAAACAAGATGTACGCCATCTATCACGAAGACAAATACGGCGGAGGCAATCCGTCCAGCTTCTTTGATGCGGCACGTGATTACAGAAATGCAATCTGCGTAGGGACCAATGACTGGGTAAGCCAGACAGGCTGGAACCTCGACGGCCCTGTGCACGAGATCGGACATATCGTAGAGGGCGGATCGAAAGGTGTACACAGATCACCTGCGTTTCCGCTCTGGGGTGACAGCAAATGGATGGATATTTATCAGTATGACCTTTACACAAAACTGGGGTGGACTTCCGAATCAACGCGCTGGTACAATGCCATGCAAACTAACGTTGTGCAATTCCCTCGTGCAAACAGCTACTGGTTCAGAGATTTTTGGTACCCGATCTATAGCCAGCATGGTGAAACGGCCGTGTTGAACAACTACTTCACATTGCTGTCTCAATACTTCCCGAAGTTTAATGGAGACTACACACGCGATATGAACTGGGGCGAATTCTTCCACTTCTGGAGTGGTGCCGCCGGCGTTAACCTCAAAGCACAGGCAACTTTCGCTTTCGGCTGGAATGATACGTATGAGCTGCAATTCAGACAGGCCCAGCTTGATTTTCCGTTCACGTATGACGGTGGGAGTGGCGCAAGAAACACAACGCAATCAGAATTGGCGGAAGAAAAACCTGTGCTTCGGGGTGAGGCAAAAATCACCCTGTGGCCCAACCCGGCCAATCGCGTATTGAATATACTCTTATCCGGTGGTGAGGAGTTAAAAGAAGTTGGAATTACATCGCTTACCGGTGCCACAGCTTTGACGAAACCACTTGCCGGCCGTCTGACTACCATTGACGTATCTGACCTGCGACCTGCGGTTTATATCATTAAGGTGATAAGCGACAAAGGTCGGGTCTTTACGGAAAAAGTATTGATTAATGAATGATCTGATTGAAAAAGAGAGTCTGTCCTGGAGGGCAGACATCCGATAGGTGCGGTGAAAAACTGCGCCGAGAATACGAAGATATGACCTTTGGTTTGGGTCAACTATTATGACGGAGGAGCTTTTGGGCTTCTCCGCTCATAATTTTTACAATGAATCATAAGAAATCATTTCCTTATACAATTAATGTTCATTGCAAAAGGCCATTGCAAAAAGCGGTATCCTTTTTTGTTCCCGTTCCCGCGGATTCAATAACGTGTCGGGATATCGAGAACCAAAACAATTGAAGAATAAGGCGTTAAATAAAAACCACCCGCCACCCTTCTTTCCTAAAGATTGACTAAATTACGTATAGGCCCCATTTCGAAAATCTTACCCCATGCCGATTACCGGACAGCCTTGTTTTCCTTTTGGAAAAGGCACCACGAGAATAGTTTTGGTTGCTCTCTCCCTGTTCATATTTTTATTTTCTTCCCCCTCCCATGCACAGCCAAAAGAACTAAAATTAACCGACCTCACTACCACCGAAGGCCTCTCGTCTAATTTCATAACTTCGATCGTTCAGGATACGTGTGGTTTTATGTGGTTTGGAACCGAAAATGGGTTGAATAAGTTCGACGGCTATCAAATTACGGTCTATAAGTTCGACCGGACAGATTCGACCAGTCTGATCAATAACGGGATATGGGACATGCTCATCGACAGCCGGGGTAAATTTTGGCTTGCCACCTCGACGGGCCTTGAATGTTTTGACCATAAGCACAATGTTTTTATTCATTACAAAAGCGTCACTCCTGATGGAAATATCAACCCTGAAAACGTTCGAAAGATTTTTGAAGATACAAAGGGGAATATATGGATAGGCACGCATACAGGAATAGCCTTGGTCGATGAGGAAAAACTTTCATATACTGTCTATCCGCTCGCTCCGGCAGGTAAAGTAAGAATCAGTACCATAACGGAAGACCCAACTGGCAATTTTTGGGTGGGTTCATTGTCACACGGCCTATTTTTGTTCGACATCAGCAGGAAGGTCTTCAAGCCATATCCGATAAAGTATATCAGATCAGGAATTTTTCGCAATCAAAAAGACACGGTGTTTGAATTAACGCAGGATAACGTAATTACTATAGCATATAAAGACCGGCAGGGAGAATTATGGTTTGGAACCAATGACGGGCTAAATCATTACGACAGAATCAGCGGGGCTTTTATAAACTACAGTCGCGAAGGGAGTGAAAATGAACGTACAGTTTCGGATAATGACATACGTGCGCTAAGCGAAGACCAGACAGGAAATTTATGGATCGGGCATTTAAATGGGATAAGTATACTCGATAAGATCAGGAAACGGTTTATCCATCATGGCTATTCTATTGATAATCCATCGGGATTGAGTAACAATTTTGTCACCTGTATTTACAAAGACAGATCCGGCAACATGTGGCTGGGTACGCGGAACTATGGACTGAATATTTACTACAGCACGGGCAACAATTTTAAACTCTACGCTCATCAGCCGAATAATCCTAAAAGTCTGAACAATAATATTGTGAAGGCAATTGTCAAGGATAAAAGAGGAAGACTTTGGCTTGGAACTGATGGCGGCGGGTTGAACTTGTTGCAAGAGGACGGATCATTCATCGCGTACCGGCACAACCCAAAAGATCCCGGGAGCCTGCCTAACAACCTCATACTGGCATTGTATGAGGACAAGCAGCAAAATTTATGGGTGAGTACATTTGACGGTGCATTAAGTTTAATGAAAGCTGAAACCGGAAGGTTCGAACATATCTTCCCTGCCGAGGACCCTTCTTCCTTGCGCTCAGCAAGTGTGAGCGTAATGTATGAAGACACCAAACAGAACTTCTGGATCGGTACCTGGTATTCAGGATTACACCTGCTGGACCGAAAGACAAAAAAATTCACGAGATATCCCTTCAACACTTCTGATCAAACTGGCCTGAGCAGCGAAAAGGTTATAGACATCCACGAAGATAAAAAAGGAGACTTGTTGATCGCGACGGGAAATGGCCTGAATATATTTGATCCCGCCACGGGAAAATTTACACATTACCTTCATGATGACAAGATCAAAACATCTATGGGTAATAGCGGCTGTAATTCCATATGCCAGGATAAATCCGGACAGTTGTGGATAGGCACAAACGGAGGCTTGAACCTTTTTGATCCCGAGAAATCAACCTTTCAGGCATTTGGTTCAAAAGATGGATTGCAAACTGAAACTGTTCAGGGCGTGCTCAGTGACGACGAAGGCAATTTGTGGATCAGCTCGATAAAAGGGATTTATAAGTTCAACCCGAAAACCAAACAGGAAAGGAATTACGGAGTATCGGATGGATTGCAGGGGGAGGAATTTATTACCCACTCATATTTTAAAAGTGACGATGGAGAACTGTTTTTTGGCGGAACCAATGGTGCAAATGCCATTTCTCCGAAATTGATAAAAGTCAATACGGAAGCTCCACCGGTTGTCATCACTGATTTTAAGGTCTTTCACAAGCCACTGAAGGCAGGAGGCAAGGATGGGCTGCTTGAGCACACGATTACATTTACCGATAAGATCACCCTTTCGGTCGAAGAATATATTTTTTCCATAGACTTCGCTGCCTTAAATTATACCAACCCGAAAGACAATCAATATGCTTATAAGCTTGAAGGTCTCGACCAGGATTGGAATCACATTGGCAATCAGCATTCCATTACCTACACCGGGCTGGATCCGGGTGAATACACATTCAAAGTAAAAGCGTCCAATAATGATCTGGTCTGGAATGAGGAAGGAGCCAGTTTAGAAATCGTCATCACGCCGCCGTTTTGGGCGACAACATGGTTCAGAGCCTTGGCTCCGGCTGTCGCATTGCTCGCTGTCTTCCTGATCTTTTATGCCAGGATAAAGATCATCGAAAATCAAAAGAAAGTATTGGAAGGACTGGTAGTTGTGCGCACGAAAGAGGTCGTTTTTCAAAAAGAAGAAATAGCAGCGCAAAAGGAAGACATTGAAAGACAGCTTGAGGAAATAACCGCGCAAAATGATCAGATCATGCATCAGAATTATGCACTGGATGAAGTAAGGAAAGACGTTAAAGAGAAAAATGATCAGTTGGAAGAATACAACGCAAGACTGGAGAACATGGTGCGACAACGAACGAAGCAATTGCTGCAGACCAATGAAGAGCTTGATCAATTTGTATATCGTTCAGCCCACGATCTGAAGGGGCCTATTTCCCGCATCATGGGATTGTGTTATTTGGGCAGCCTCGAAAACCGCGACAAAAAAGTAAGTGAGCTGCTGAAGCTCATGGAAGGTTGTTCTATCGAAATGAGTGACAAGCTCGCCCGGCTGATGAACATTCACACGATCAATAAAAAAGAAGTAAACCTGGAGCCTGTTTATTATCAGGAAATAATAAAAGATGTTATAGATAAAGTCGCCAGCGAACAAAATACGGATGGTGTGAAGTTCTACGTGCATGTTGAAGATGGAGAATATAAGTCAGATAAATATTTGGTTTCAATACTTTTGAAGAACGTTATTGAAAACGCAGTTAGATTTAAAGACCTGCAAAAGAGCGAATCCCGGATCAAAATTGAGGTGAACCAGAAAAAGAAAGGAACAAGAATCGTGGTCTCTGACAATGGTCTGGGCATTCCAAAAGCTCAGGCTACCCGGGTATTTGACATGTTTGTTGTATGCCACGAATCGATCAGGGGATTTGGACTAGGCTTGTATGAAGCGAAATTGATAGCCCGCAAATTGAAAGGACGTATAAAATTAAGATACCCCGAAAGCAAGGATACGGAATTCAGAATTACGCTTCACCGGGATGATGATATGGTATGAGTAATTGTAGTGTTGATTCGGCTAGCATGTTTGATATCGCAGCGCGCAAGCGGAAAGCTTGATTGCGACCATTATTAAAAGTTCGAAACGGTACGGATTGGTCTGCTTCGAAGCAGTTAGGGTTGGCGAGATCACCACGGAGCGGAGGACGGAGGAGCAGCCTTGGTTCGGTTATGACTATTTTCTGGAATTCCTCCGTGCCTGCGTCTCTGTGGTGACAATAACATCCGACTCTCAATAAAGGACGTCACACTAACCAATGAAGTTCAGCGCAAGACTGCGGAAATATTTCAGACCCAGCAGCAATGGTTGGCTCAGAAAGGATTTTGAGTCAAAATTGGGAAAAATGGCAACGGGTAAGTCACTGAGAAACCCAGGGGTCAAGAGTGAGTCAACAATGGGATTTGATTCTCTTTTGTTTGTAATTGTGTAAGACTAATTGCTCCTCAGCGCGTCAACCGGGTTTGATGCAGATGCCTTTACCGTCAAACTACAGACTGTAATCAACGCTGTCATAAGCGCCAGGACTCCGGCCACCGTAAAGTGCCACCAAGACAAATCAATATTGTAGGCAAAGGTCTGCAGCCACCTGCTTGTGATCCCGTAACTGATCGGAACCGCGATCACAATGGCGATTAAAACCAGGTTGATAAAATCCTGCGACAAATTCAATACGATTCCCCTTTCGGTTGCGCCAAGAATTTTTCGTATTCCAATTTCGCGCTTCCTTCGTTCGGTGGTAAATGCCGCGAGGCCAAACACGCCCAGGCAGGAAATTGTGATTGCGAGAATTGCAAAGTATTTGGCAACCGCCGCGATGGTTTGTTCCGACTGGTACTGGGCTTTGTAAGCGTCAGCTACAAGTTTGTAATCAAATGTGGCTCCGGGGTTCAATCTAGAATATAACGCCCCCAGGGCACGTATACACTCCTCTTCCCTCCCACTTTCAATCCTGACCCAAATATCCATCGCATAGTGTGGTTCCAGCCGGATAGCAAAAGGCTTTACTTCCTCGTGTAGTGATTGAAAATGAAAATTCTTGGCAATTCCAATGACTTCACGATCAGAAATAATTTCACCAACAAGATCATCTTTTCCGATAGCTTCCGCCGCAGCCTCGTTTAGGATCCACTTCATTGTATCAGCGTCATGATCAAGTGTTCTGGAAAAAGATCTTCCTTTCTTCATTTCAATGCCTATTGTCTCAAGCAGATCATAGTTTACCGCAACTCCGTGCATGGTAATCTTTTTTCCGTCATATTCAATAAATCCGGGACGCCCGTTTCCCTGCCCCGTGAGACTTCCCATCATGGACGAAGCGTTTAAGACTCCCGGAATTTCTTTTATTTCATTTAACAGCCCCGACAACGACCCTTTCGTATTTCCGCCCACGTTGAAATACAGAAGATTATTTTTTTTGTAGCCAAGTTCTTTGGATTGAAGAAACTCCAACTGGTTATACACTACGATCACCGACGTGATAAAAATCGTAGAAAGGGCAAACTGGAAAATAACCAAACCCTTGCGAACCAATAATTCCCTTAAGGAAGTTGGCACAAATCGGTTTGTAATGGTGGCGCCATCGAGACCGGAAATGTAAAGCGCCGGATAAATACCTGCAATGACACCGACGGTTGACGCCATTATAACCAACCCAAAAACAAAATTCACGCTAAAAGGCAGGTATAGATCCTTCTGCACAATCGTATTGAAGTATGGCAGCAGAAAATAGGCAATGATGCAAGCGAATATTATCGCAATTTCACTCACCAAAACGCTTTCAAAAACATACTCCGTTAGGAGCGACTTTTTTGTGGCCCCGATCATTTTTTTGATGCCTATTTCCTTAAATCTCGTTCGTGCCTGTGCGGTACGCAGATTGATAAAATTTATGCAAGCCATGAGAACAACAAAAAGCGCTATCGCTGAAAAAATCAAAACATTGTTGATCCGGCCGCCGCTAACTTTTCCATTTTCATATCGATCGAAAAGACGTTTTTCCGAAAATGGCCGAAGGAACAGGCTGAAAGAAGACTCTTTACTTTTGTTCCGGATATAGCTCGTCAGCTTTATATTGAATTCCTGAATATCAACACCCTCTCCCAGCAGAACATAAGTGAAAAAAGGATCCGTATTTTCCCACAGGAACTCTTTTCCTTTAACACTCATCAGGTCATCTATTATGTCGAAAGACAGTACAAAGTCAAAAGTTTCCGTAGAATTCGCCGGAACGTCTTTGAAGACAGAGGAGATAAATACCTGCTTTTTCAAATGTAAAAGCGCGTAGTCCAAAGGCTTTCCAATCACATCTGTCGAATTGTATAATTTTCTCGCCAGACTTTCCGATACCGATACCGAGGCAGGGTCGGATAATGGATCAACAGCATTACCCGCGACAATTGTGTAGGAAAACATACGAAAAAAGTCAGGCTCAACGAATTTTCCGACGGCTTTGACTTCCTTATCATTGGCGCGGACGGTAAAATCGGGAAAAAAATCAGGCGGTGTCGCGACGCAGGCCTTTTCCACTTCCGCGAAATCACTCTTCAGGGCATCGGAAAGGAAATATGGAGTTTGTCCCGTTGTTTTGATTTCGTTTGCCGTTGTCTCATGATACATTGCCTGAAACAACCGCGAGTCATTCTGATGATATTTATCGAAAGAAACTTCATCGGTTATCCACAAATAAATCAAAAGGCAACAGGTAAACCCGGTCGTGAGTCCTGCGAGGTTGATAATAAAGGTGGTCTTGAATCTTAACGCATTCCTGTAAATCAAAACAAATGTTTGATGAAGCATAGATCTTTTTCAAATAAGATGCTGATTAATGAGGAAATCCACAAGTTTTTTGATGGGGAATGCCGGGTGGATCGCAACATTTGCTGTCATTGCAAATAAAAGTGATACATCAAAATCCTCCACTGGCCGCCTCAGGACCCGGACGCTGCACTCAACGCGGGGTCCCGAAACGGAGACCCCGCTTCGACAGCAAGTAATTTATACAAAGACTTCGTACGGATACGCGCGATTTTACAAAGATACTTCCGGCCAACTCAAGGCTTGCAGCAAGACTTACAATGTTTGATCGAATCTGGGATGGTGTCATCGACAATGGATTTACTCGATTTTCTCAAACGGAACCATGGAAAATGAACACAAGATAGCCCGCCAACTTTCGCTTTTTGTTGTCCTGTCCGGGTCTCCGCCTCGGGACCCGGACACTGTACTCAACGCGGGGTCCCGAAACGGAGACCCCGCTTCGACAGCAAGTAATTTATACAAAGACTTCGTACGGATACGCGCGATTTTACAAAGATACTTCCGGCCAACTCAAGGCTTGCAGCAAGACTTACAATGTTTGATCGAATCTGGGATGGTGTCATCGACAATGGATTTACTCGATTTTCCCAAACGGAACCATGGAAAATGAACACAAGATAGCCCGCCAAATTTCGCCTTTTGTTGTCCTGTCCGGGTCTCCGCCTCGGGACCCGGACAGGACACTCAAGTAAAATCGTTCGAGTCTGGAGAGACTGAAAACCTTTTTTAAAAAGACCATCAGGCTGCAAGCGTACAATAGCATGTTCAAAAAGTCGAAGTTGTTCTATAGAACCTCCCCCGGTTCTAAAACTTCCTGATTCGTTCGGATTTCGCGTTTAACCGAATCAACAGAAAGAAACATATTATTGATAAATGGCTGTCATGCCGACACCATTTGGCCACATGCCGCGTCCGTTGGAAGTGCTTCCGTTCGTGTACGTCTCCCAGATGTAACCTCCTTGAAGACCATACATGTAATCACCGTAACTCGTTAGCGAAACGGTACCATCCCATGCGTTTCCAAGGTAAGTACTTCCTCCGTTCGGACTGGTTTGATAAAACGAACCCTGATGCACCGCATAAATAAATCCTTTGTGAAAAGTCATTGCTTCGGTCCCTGTCCAGTTCGCGCTTTCGATTACGGTTGTGGATGTGTTGGACGCATTTACTCTCCACAACTGATCGTTCCATACAATGAACAAATTACCATTGCCGAACGTCATAGCTTCCGCGCCTTGCCAACCGCTGCCCATGGAAACGGTAGCACCAGTGACAAGATTTGTTTTCCATAGCTGTCCTCCATGCACAGCAAAGGCAAAGGGAGTTGAGCCGATTTTTCCCGCCGTGAAAGCCTCCGTACCCTGCCATCCGCCGCCAAGGGATTTTTGCCGGGTGTTGTATGGGTTCAGGCGATAAAGTGTGCCATTGTCAATTAACGCTATGAAATCCCCTGCTGATGCAATATGATTTTCAGACAATCCAGATATGTAAGGAATGCCAGACCCAAGACTTCGGTCGACAATATACATCGTGCCGTTGCTGACCAAATAAAGATCCTCTGACGGAATACGGTTAAACGAGTACCTAAATGATTCACCTCTTCTGTGATCCCAGCCATTGGAAACCTTGTTTTCAACGACCACACTATATCCTTCGGGAACGAAAACGACTACAGGCAAAAAGCATGGACCAAAAAAGGGACAATCCTTTCCATCTTCGTAGGCATGTATTGACGCTGAAATAGTTCCGGAAGATGGCGCCTTAAACTCCATCTCTGGAGGTACCTGACCCCAGACATCCCTGAAATTGCCGAGGCCCGATGCCGAACAAGTACTTACGGTTCCATTACGGCCATCCGAAAAGTAAAGCACTATATCGAAGTCATCCCACTCGCCGCATAAATTCTGAATCCGTCCATTCTCCGGCGGCGATGCCGATTCTGGCTTACCATCACTCGCTTGCTGCTGGATGAGGTTCATGTCAAATTGGGGATAGTTGTCGCCAATAAAAGCGCCGAACAGTTCATCACTTGTAAACATAAATAACGTTGAACTCTCGGCCGGAGTAAAAAACACCCGCTTTATGTCCTTTCCGTATTTTGCAATCTCATTTTCAATGGAAGAACCTTTCGGCATCGAATAAAATGTGCCATCAATTGCAATGCGCGTCACATTTTTCAGCGAAGCCCTTTTGCTCGAAGAATTTTTCTCCTGCAAGTCCAGAGATTCATCATCGTTACAACTGATTGCAACCAGAATCAGCAGTAGAATGGCATAGATTTTCGTTTTCATAAAAGTATAATGGGTTATTTGCTTCCACGTTCGAGATATTTAGTATGTTCCAACTTAGTCCGCCTAATACCGTTTTTGAATCTACCGGTCGCCTTGGCTTGCCCGCCCGGGCATCCGTCCAATCCCTGCACGGCATATCCGGGACTCTCGACTTCACTCGCATAAGCAGCATCGACCTCCCGTGACAGTAAGCCGCCAGCGGACCTAAACCAAAACAAAGGCAATCATTACAAATCACCTTTCTTCCAGTTAAGGTCTTTACTGGTGCAAGAGTGGGCGAGTTCTGAGCGAACCTGAGGTCTTTTCCTCGTTTCCAACAAGGTAGTTGGCGGAATGACAGACGTGCAAATGAAAAGATTAGTACAATCGTACCAATCATTCTCTTTCATCGCACCTGGTGACAAGGGCCTAAAAGAAGGAAGATACTGACAACCTGATGTCTTATTTAAATTTCGTTCACGCGCTGTGTTTTCCCCCGTGTAGATGAACGCATGCGCCATACCAAATTCAGGATCTTTTTCAAGCGCCTCGCGGACATAACCGCAGGCCTCATCGTATTTCGCATTTCCATAGGCGACCCAGGCGTTTCTTAATAATTTTTTTGCTTCAGGCGAAGCGCTGGTAAAAGGCATTTCGCCCTTCGGATTGGGCCAACAGATTTAATGAAATTATCATCGCAGCTGCAATGAGAATTATACGGATGCATTTCATGATTAAAACTGTTATAGCGTCTTCGATGTCTCAATGATTGCCAAAGGCGAGGAACTTAACACGATGATCCGGCAAAGTCGTTTTGGTAAATTCAGATCAAAAAAACGCCAATCGGGACTCATGCAGGAAGACGAGAATATTGCCCGGCCTTAACAAGGTATAGAAAATCCCGTCCTGTCCGGGTCTCCGCCTCGGGACCCGGACACTGTACTCAACGCGGGGTCCCGAAACGGAGACCCCGCTTAGACAGCAAGTAATTTATACAAAGACTTCGTACGGATACGCGGATTTTACAAAGATACTTCCGGCCAACTCAAGGCTTGCAGCAATGACTTACAATGTTTGATCGAATCTGGCGTAGTGTCATCGACAATGGATTTGCTCGATTTTCTCAAACGGAACCAGGGAAAATGAACACAAGATAGCCCGCCAACTTTCGCCTTTTGTTGTCCTGTCCGGGTCTCCGCCTCGGGACCCGGACGCTGTACTCAACGCGGGGTCCTGAAACGGAGACCCCGCTTAGACAGAGAAACGGGTTTGTACGCGGCGCCATCACTATCGCGAAGTTCCAGGATGTCCATCGACAACCGTCGTGTCGCCCTCATGAACTATCGTGTCAGGGATAAAAACAATTCCGACCAGGTATGGTATCAGGACAAGCTCGTGTGGTGGCAGAGGTGTTTGTTCTTGAGCCGGAAGCACCTCATCAGGAGCGCATGAGGTCGGGGCAAAAACAGAGGCGGCCATCGTCGTGGCGGCCGCGTATTTCAAAAACCGCGAGCTCATCTGCGTCTGTTTGAATCTGCCGCACAGTCGGCCGGGTGCCTTGCGGACTGCATCGTTGAATTCCTCCTGAGTGAGCTTCGTGAAGTCTACCACCAGGTGCTGACATTTCAGACACAGCTTGTTGTCGCCCGCATCTGCCAGGTTCTCCCATTTCTCAGGACATGCAAATGAGAGCTCGACGTTTTTGATCGGATCTTTCATGTGAAGGGTTTAATTCTGCTTTAACAAACCAACGCCCCGCCGCGATATGACATTGCTCGAGCCATTCTGGTATTAAAGAAGACGGAACGGCGTCAATTCACTGCGTCTATAGGGATAGATGCGTAAAGCACCGTATTTGCATAATCCGATGAGCTATTTTATATTGTCCTGTCCGGGTCTCCGCCTCGGAACCCGGACAGGATACTCAACGCGGGGTCCCGAAACGGAGACCCCGCTTAGACAGAGAAACGGGTTTGTACGCGGCGCCTTTTGACCTCGATGAATCCGATGAGCTATTTTTCTCCCGGAGCACTCAAGTAGATTCATTGATGAGATTATCGTACGCCGGCGGAAACCTTCAGCATAAGTATTGGATAACCAGTCAGGCAGCTCGTTGCAAATTTTGTTAAGAGCCATGACTTTGGCTTTACTTTAATGTGAATTTGATCGGCAACACAAAACGAACAAGCACTGGTTTGTTGTGTGCCAATCCGGGTGACCATCTATTCAATTTCGAGACAGCCTGAAGTGCAATTTTGTCGCAATCGCTTTGTATTCCGCGCAGCACTTGTGGAGCAATAAGGTTTCCCTGCTTGTCGATTGTGAATTGCACGTAAACAATACCGTCGATACCTTGCTTTCGGGCAGACCTCGGATAACGCACATTTGCGCGGATGTCGCGGATCAACTTTTCATGACCACCTATGTATTCCGGCGGCCTTTCAAGAAATGTATAGATCGTGTCTGCCGAACCCTTCTGAAGTGAAAAGCTATTTACGACCATCGAATCCTTTACTTCCGTGTGGTGATACATTTCCCTTTCGGGATCTTCATCGACGATCAGGCCCTGCCCATCCTTCAGTAACGGATCGCCATTCTCAGCCCAGTGCTGGATATATATTTTTTTTGAATTCCGGTGTAAAATTTCGCTTTTTGGCCTGTTGCTTTCGTAGTAGGCTTTGCTTAAACCAGCGGGCGAATTCATGAAATAAGCTTCTTCTTGTTTTAACGCGCCATTCTTATAGTACCAGACACACTTTCCGTTTTTCACCAATTGTGGTTCGACAGCGCTGCACTCGGCAATCATCTCTAACTCTCCGGTTATATAGTAGTCCTTTACCACGAACGCATTCCCGGACGTTTCCACGACCCGGTAATAACACGCCTGCGTTGAGTCACCTGTGAGTAAACAATTTTTGTCGAGATACTGTCGGATTGTCTGGGATGATGCGCAGAAGGTTATTCCAATCAGTGATGCTGTAGTGATAAAAAGATATCTCATGGGGTAAATGAATCCCTGAATTTACGAGTTTTTTTATTCGGAATGTACCACGAGTTGTGTGTTTTTGGAACTCGCCGAGCAGCCTTTTGTCTCGGGCAGGATTGGATGTTCCTCGCGTTAGCGACCGACGCGGAAAGCCCGGACCCCGATGGTTTGCGCGCATGCGAGCGGGATTCGGGGGAGGACTTGCAGCAAAGGGCGCGGCCGAGCACGCCGCTCCATTGAGTAAATGCAAACGCCTTCGAGGCAACGCCCGAATAAATTCAAATATTGCCCTGTCCGATTCCGCCTCGGGACCCGGACGCTGTACTCAACGCGGAGTCCCGAAACGGAGATCCCGCTTAGACAGATAAATTCAAATCGGGATTTTCGTAGCGCCAACCCTCCCCACCAACCCACTCACCATGGCCAGCTCGGCCAGGAGCTTGCAACACTCTTCCCAGAATACTCCGGCCGCGGCGATGTCGATGACGACGGATGCGAGTCCGAAGAGGACGGCGATGAGCAATAACACGCGACCTTCCCATTTCAGGTTGCGCCAGAGGACGAAGGCGACGAACATCCCAGCCAGCGCGCCGGCGATGACGGGGAGTTCATAGAACCACCTCGAATCAGTGCCGGAGGAAAAAATGATATGCTGTTTCAATTGCTCGTGGAGCATGAAGCGCTCGTCGACGGAAAGGAGAAGAAAAAATATGGTGAGAAAGACCCAGGGATACCAACGCTCGCGAATGCTGATCACCATGCAGATAGTGGCCATGATCGTTAACATCGTACCGGACACCCACGTGCCGACGGAGTCTTCGCCGCCAAAAACGAGCGCGGGAAAATGCCGTGTGGACCAAAATGCGGCCGCGAGTACGACGAGCAAAAAAACCGAGAGCAGCAGGATCGCGTTCTTTGACGAGCGTCTCATGTGCAGTCGAGCTCTTCACCGAAGTCGATGATTTTCCACGTGCCATTGATGTTTGCAAACCACAGGCATTGCGCTATGAGGTCACTGGCTCCTTCAAATTTGCCGGAGACACAAGCCAAATCGGCGATGCCGTCGTTGTTGATGTCGGCAGTCCAGACATTTTCCAACGGGCGGCTTACGGTACTGGAAGTGAGCGGTACGGGATGATAAGGTATGTAAACTCCGAGGATGTCTGCGGCTGCGACATTTTTAAGGCATGCGAAAGTAATGTAGGGCTGATCGGAAACACAACCGAGTCCCTCAGGCACAAGCTTCAGGTCAACCGAGATCAGTTGGGCGGGGACGATTCCCTGTTCGGTAATAAAAATCGCCGGAATACGGTTCACAAAACGGTGAATGAGCGAACCTATGCCCCGTACTTCCTGGGGACCATAATCATAAGAGTCGAGTGGCGGTCCGTAGCCGATATCAATGGGACCATTTTGAAAATGATAAACCGATGTGAGCAGGTAATTGGCATTTTCGGTAACGGTAGTTCTGAAACGCACTTCCGGTTTACCGTCAGGGTCCGTGAAAAAATGATCGTTGTCAGGGGGCGAAAGTTTACCTATAAAGGGCGCGCCGCCCAGGAAGAAAAATTTTCCGTGTGAAAGAAATCCGGAGGGCCTGGCAGGGGGCAGGTAATGAAGTGAAGAATCCGAAGGTTCGGTGTTTCGAGTCAGCTCGATCAGGCTGGGAATGTTTCCAGCCGGCGGTTTGTCGGACGCCATTTGTTTTTTGTAGTCAAGGATCGACTGATATGCGGCGTTTTCAACGGGACGGAATGCGAGGGTGTCTTCAGGGTCGGTGAGATCTTGCGTTCCACGTGCCGTCTCCAGACTGTCTTTCACGGCAACACTGCGCGCGGCCAGCTCGTGAACGCGGGCGAAAGGTAGAAATGTTGAAAGTGTCGCTTTCACCTCGTCTTCCTCGGCGCCGCGGTATTCGATGATGCGACCGAACAACGGCTCAGATTGTTCTTCCTCTTCCGTCTCCAGGTCGTCTTCGTCATAGGTCGTGACCGGCTCGATCTCGATGGTATCTTCTACCGGGCCGGGAGACGATGTCGCGGTTTGCTTTTCGGGTTTTGGCGCGCAGGAAACCAAAACGAGGATCAGGGAGATCGACAGAAAATGTTTGACGTCGGATGGATTGAGTTTTGGGGTCATGATGAGGGTTAATGTTTTCCGAAGATAAGGATTTGGGAATGATGTTTTGTCATGTCTGTGCCTCTGTCCCGGGACGCGGAGTCCCGAAACGGAGACCCCGCTTAGACAGAGATCGCCTCGTGCAGAATAGCAAACCCGGTTAAAAACTGTAACCCGGCTTCGATTCCAAAGATGGGGTACCAACCATAATCTCATTCAACCATTTTGGCCGAGCCGGTGCCTGGCCAGATGTTACCTGTGCTCGCCAATCTTCGTCTGAAAGAGGCGGCTCACTGATAAATTCATAGTAGCTGAACACAGCTCCTTTCGTCAAATAGGGTTTGCCGTTAATTTCTGCCACAACATAAATTTCATCCACCATTCCAACTGCCTCTTCCAGGTAGTCGCCATTATAGTTGTAGACATCAGCAACAACGGCTACGAGTCTTTCCTTTTCCGGTAAATGGTCGGAGCCAAAGATCCTGAAGGTGAGGTATTCAATCTGACCACCGAGATAACTCAAATCATTGAATTCTTCGGTGGTGACTTTTTCATTTGCCAACTCCTTTTTGCTGACGGTCAATAAGAGGTTTCCAATTTCTCTGAGCTCTTCAATGATCCGTCGGGTATCTTCATTCAGCAGCTCCATGTTTGCAAGATGCTGTTCCTGAAACTCCAGAAGCTCCAGCGCTTTTTCCCAAAAGGCAACATTGGGTTCAACATAGCTCAAATGTAATGGAGGCGGTGGACCGCCACCTTCTCCAGCCTGAGCAGCAAAGGGTTGCTCCGCATACAAGAGCATGTCATGTTTTAATTCCGTCCATGCGGCGAGTGATGTACTTAAATCCTTTTTTGCCCAGGCAGGTGTTTTCATGAATAATGGATAGTCACTATCGTCATTATCCAGGTTTGATATCGCCTCAAATGTTTTCGTGTAGATGTTTTTATCCCACTCGCTGAATTGCGAAAACTCTCTTTGCAATGTATTGAGGGTATCGGTAAATGCAGGCCATTTCTTTTGCTCACCATATTCATTTAATAAAATATTCTTTGCCGTTTCATTGCCCAGCGAAGCGAAGACATCCAATCCTTTTGGGAAAGGCCGTTGGGGTTCAGGGCCAAGTACATGTATCAGCCGGCTGAGAATTTCAGCATCGAAGGTGTATCTGCCCGCGGTGAACAAAATCGTCTTACGTGACAATTTTTCGCTGGTAATGTCATCGCCTCCTCTTGGTTTTATTCTGTCAGCAGATGCCTTATTCAGCCTCTCCCGAATGAATTGAAGTTTACCTTCATCGTTCAAAGCCGATGGATTGACGGCCTCGTCCATTGAAAGCGTCTGGATCAGATTACCGATTGATAAGTTATCCTCCTCACCAACTATAAATTTGATTGCTTCGTTATAGCGTTCAAAAGCCATCAGATCTTCCGGTGACTTCCTGATCATTGAAGCGATAAGTATCGCGGACAAGAGGCCTTCATTTTCCCCAATTTGAATCGGGGCAGTGTTTAGCCACTTGACACAACGGAAGTAGTTCTCAAGCTCCTTTGATTTTGTGTAGTTTCCTCTTGGCTTAAATTGCGAGTAGAGAATCAAATCTGAGTTTAAAAAATCGGAACCTCGCCCTTGCTGTGAAATGATCTTTTGAAATTCTTCCTTTACAATCGGATCGTCAGGCGCCTGGATTTTATTTGTTATGAGGCTGTATGCGATTCCAAGGTAAGTGTTAGAGAACTTTGCTGCTGCCAGCATCCCGGGATCTTTAACGTCCTGTGAGAAACGACCTGACTGGCTGTATAAATTTTCGAGCAAGTCTGTCAACAGGGGAATAAATTTATCTTCCTCAACTTTTTGAAGAGTCGAGCTGAAGTGTTTATGAAGCACCTGCAGATAAATGTCGGTTGTTATGAAGTTCGGTATGTACTGATAATGGTTGTTATCGTAGACATGAAAAAACTGTTCATGCTCCGCCGGAACCACAGCGAAGTTATTTTGGGTGAGCGATACTTTCAGATTGTCAGCTACCGATTTGAACTGGATGAGATTATACACGTGATCCAGGTTGATCATCTCGTATTCTCCCTGTCTGGCGTAACGGTTGACGGAGAGTTCATTTTCACGCTTTAACACTTTATCGACAAACTCCTGTTCCTGTTCATTCAATTGAACCTTAAAGTCCGGCACTTCAAAAATTGGCTGGTACCATTTGAACTGATTAAAATGGCCCCTGAGAACCGCATCTTCAAACAGGTAACCGTTTCGGGCAAATATCTCGTTTCTAAGCAGCCACAAGTCGGTCAATGACTTAGTCGATAAGTCAATATTGGAGTCAAATACCGGCGGAAGAATGCGTTCAGGATACCACTCCTTGATATGATCAAGGTTATAGTATTCGGTGAGTGATGCTTTGTCTTCAGACACTTCATAGTCGACATTGGCAGTAGTCTGGGCTGGAATACGCTCGGGTTCTTCCGCCGCGCCTTTTTTTGACGTACAGTTGACTAGCGTGCATAAAATAATACCGCTAGCCATTAAAGATCGTGATAGCTTCATCGTAGGGTTTTTCATTGCTGACGTATTTGATTAAGGTAAGTCCGAAACCTTGCCATTCATAGATTCCGACAGTGTAGTTTCCTTCTTTTGTCTGTTCCAGTGTTTTGACGAGTCCGTTCGGCAATGTTTTAAAATCAACAAGCTGCTGACACACTTTTGATCCCAACCAGAGTGGCCTTAACTGACCCTCGTCAATTCGAAGAATAAATAAGCGCTTCTTTTCCTGCGGATCGAATTCAGTCGGCTTGACCAGGCCGACCAGAATTTCTGTTCGTCCATCCCGGTTAACATCAGCGGTATCAAGCTGATAAAACGGATAATTAAAAATCGTTCGATCCACCTCTTCTCCTTCTCCGTCAGTCAAAGCGATTTTAAATCCTTTGGAAGTGTGGGTAACCCGCGCATTACCTTCGAAGTACCGATCGTGAATGGAAATGACGGATCCCTCCGTCACCATTGAGTTTGGTGGTGTCGAACATCCCAACAGGAAAGCGAAAGTTAAAAGACGATATTTCACCAGGTTATTTTCGAATTGATATCGGCCAGGTAAATGATTCTTGAGAAAAGTATAAAATAATCCGTTGAGATTAGCCGCAGTCTTTGAGAGTCACTTTTTTACCCTACTGCTTTTTCAATATCCCGGAAATGGCTTAACCCGGACTCCAGTTGAGTCACCACTACAAATCGTATCAAATTTAATCAAATCCCTGATTGATTGAATTACAACCAAACAGTGACCTCAAAGCCATAACAAAATTCACAGAATTCCGGAACAGATTTCAACGGAAGCACCTCCACACCGTTGGAAGGTCTGAACGTCATTTCGCGCTAGGTCAACACCTGATTGATCAACGCCACTGTAAAAATGCTGAGCATGAACCACCCGATGAAACCCTGGATCACGCAGACGTATCGGGCCAGGCCGTGGGCAGGGATGTTCCCGAATCCGAGGGTGGTGTAGGCGTTCAGGCTCAACGTAAGCGCGTTTATGAACGACAAAACAATTCCGGAAGTCAGCTTCATGAAGGGTTTGAAATATCCATGATCGTTTTTCTCAATAAATATTCGATAGTCCTCGACCATCTTTGCCTTGCGTGTTCTATCCCAATCGGATGGAAAGAAGAAATAAAATACGGCGAAGATGCAGATCACCCAGAACGACACGGTGATTGCCAAAGCCGGATCCGTACCGTGATTCGTGTAAACTTTGACAATCCAGGCAAGCTGCCACCCAAAAAAATTCTTAAACGAAGGGTCATTATGATACTTCCTCTTAAGTCGGGCGAGATTCAAATCTTTCATCTCGGCGTAGGATGCATTGGCAGAAGTCAGGTCACCGCGCAGCTTATAGACCTGATACAACTTCGAATAATTATTGATCACCTCTCCAAACAAAAACTCATTTTCAAGGGCACGCCCGTCGTGAGCGCTGTAACGTGTCACCTCATGAAACCGCAACGTGTCGTTCATCCGGCTGTACTCATTGAACTCAACATACAGGCTATCGGTCTTTGTCACGGTTTTCAGCGACCGGCTGAATCTTTCAATGCGGTCCGGATCGAAAACGAAGATCTTACCTTTTGCAAGTTTGTGGAATTCCATCCCGGCAACATTCGAAGCCGGGAAATCAACCTTGTAGAGATTCACCTGGCCAAAGGCGAAGTCGTCGAAAATAACATGGTTGGAAAACGTGCTGTTGAACAAGTCCAGCACTGGGACTGCGCTGCCATTCACCAAGAAATTTGTGACAACACTGCTGTATATTGGTAAGACCGAGGTTGCCTGCTGATCGAATTTTACTTTGTCAAGTTGAAGATTGGTAATAGTCGATTCGAAAATCCGCAAGCCCGAAAATCTGTAGTTCGGGTAGATGGTAATTGATTCATCCAGGAGATCGTACAGGCCACGACCTTCCAGCCTTCCCAGGAGGTTTGTTTCCGGTCGCAGGAATGAACTAAAAAAAGGACTCGCTGCTGCTGACAAGTTACGCTTGCTCTTGTCAAGCGTACTGAACGTGGTGCAATTCCTTAGCGCCAGGCGCGATACAGTACTGTTTTCTATGAGCAGCGAACTTATCACGTTGTTCTGTATTTTGATTTCTCCTACCTGGGCGTCGGTAAGGGACATGCTCAGGCTGTCGGCCGAGGTTTCTATCCGCTCGATCGTCGCATCTCGAATGCTGACTTCCGCAACATCTATAACGGAGAGGTTTCTGCTGTCGGGACAATTAGCGATAACGATCTCGGTACCGGGCGCTTCAGGCTGCAATTCAACTTCAATGAACGTGCATTCGAAAAAGCTCACGTACGTTATATTTTTTGGTATTAACAGTGCCGCGTCATCAAAGCCGGTTTTAGTCCTTACACCCCTTGTCACATGGACGGTACAATTTCTGACATCCGCCCAGCCTTCCTTCGCGCTTTTCAGCAGCGAGGTCATCTCATACGAGTCAAGCGATTTGTTGGCAATGACAACCTGTCCATGCAACGCAAAAGCGTAAAAGAGCAAAGGAGTGAGAATTAGCAGGGGTCTCATAAAGAGGATTGGGATTTTCCATTAAAATAATGAAATTGGATGAAGTGTAGCACTCCCGGTTTACGCTGAATTTTCTAATTCCGCTCTTCTCATCCTCACATTCCTCACATCCATAATCGTCAGTATAACTACAGGGCTAAAAATGCAACGACAAAAAGTCAAGATTTTACATTTTAACGATTGTCACCGATTTAGCTTCCGTCGTCTGCGAGGATAGCAGCAGACAACTGACTACTAGGTTTTTGAAGGTATTATTCAGATTATCAGCAGCTTACGACACGCGGGCAATTTGCGGATAGATTACAAAGGACCAGAATCCTCTTTTGTTAGCGTATATGCTATTTTTGTTTAGGGACTGAAATCTAACCCCAAATGCAATTCAGGACTCAATTAAGGATTCATTACGTGACAATAATGGTGATTGCACTTTCCTGTGCGTCATGTGCCTCCCTGAAAACCCCGAGACATCGACTGAGCGATGGACATTACAGGCTGAAAGAGAGTGGCAGCAAAGCGAAAAAAGTATTTATACAGGCTGCCGATGATACCCTGGTAGTGTACAGAGACAACAAGTTACACGAGGCGCCATTGTTGGAAAATTCAAAGTTCATCAAGCATTCGTTTGATCTCGATCTGCTATCAATTGCGTTTAAATATCGTCCTTCTTCCATGGGATTTCCACGTCAGCTGACAGCCGATTTTAATGGCAGCGTCTATCTGGGATTCAGAACAGATCAATTCACAAAATATTCTGAACAGACTCCCGCCGGTGTACGAAAATCGATCAAGCACAGGGCGATTACCATAGGTGCCTTTGGTGGTATTGGAAGCACAGCCGTCACTCCATGGACGACCAACTATAGAACCACCGATGAATATAGCGCCCTCGTCATAAACAAAGGTTTGACTGCAATGGCGGGTCTGAATAGTTTAACGGTCGGTCTGGCTATCGGCTGGGATACGATCACTGATCGTGATAAAAATATCTGGATATATCAAAACAAGCCCTGGTACGGTGTCAGCCTCGGTTTAAGTATCAATTGATCGTGATCATTTTCATCTTTGACTTTTTAATCCATGCCTAATAAAAAACATTGTCAAAGAAAGCCCGCATTTCGGCGGCGTACCTGACCCCATATTTTGCAAAAGTCGCTCTCGTTCCCGCATCTGGTTTCCAGTCGAAGAAAGCATGTCCTGCATCCAATACCTGAATGTACTCCACCCGTTGTCCCGCAGCTGTTAATGCCATTATGTAGGATTCAACCACCTCATTCGGTACAACCGTATCCATCGTGCCGCGCACAATGAAATGCGGGACTGCACGTTCACTGACATGTGGAACATGTTTCACCGGGGACACGGCATCGTAGTACTCTTCACTGGTCTGCTCAATGAACATTTTAAAGTGTCGCGCATCGGAAGGACCGTAACTTGGAGCCACAACTTTAATAGCTTCCGTAATTTCCTTTCTCACCTGATCGACGGATTTCCATTTTGGAATATAAGTTGGCATGTATTCATATACACCGGGGCGATCTCCAAAACCTCCCTCTCCAATGAGCGGAGAAAGTAATGCAGCGGATTCAGACAGATGTCCTCCGGCGCTGTCTCCTGTAACCGCTATGCGTTTAGGATCGCCTCCATATTGCGCCGCGTGTTCCCTGTATATGTGCAATGGCTCCGAATACATCCTCGATCAGGTTATGCATGTACGTGGGTTCCGCTTCTCCATCGAGCTTGTTTATTCAACGATAGTCGATACTGAACACGACGTAGCGCCCGCCTTTTGCCAACTCGCGGGCGAGTCCCCGCATTATGTCTTCGTTGTTTGAAGACCATCCACCGCCGTGAACAATGACAATGCAGGGAAGATCACGCGCATCCCCTGAGCGGAAGCGAAGGGGGGCGTATACATCGTACTTCAATGGTTTGATTCCTGGCCTGGCATATACGACATCCTGCGTCACCTTTAAGTTTTCTACCAGTTTGCTATCAACGAACGTTGCTCCGATTGACATGTCCCGGTCAACTGTGATCTTCACCGGAGTTGAAAAGCTCTCGTAGCTCGTGGTCCCCCACATCCCGCCCTTGACCGTATAATAGACAACATCCAGGCTAAATCCAGATGAAGGCGTCGCGCTTACAGTCAATACCGTACCGGCTTTTACTTTGGCGCCATCTGCAATTTCAGGATCAACTGTGTAGGAACCGTTTTCCGCCGGAACAAGGGTAACTGTAAAAGTTTCAGGCGGCATAGTCTGCGCATTTGCATTTTGGTTCACAACAATAAACAATAAGACTGACTGTAATAGTGTTGACATTAATTTGAAGCAAGCATTCATAACGATCTACTGAGTACCGTTTAATTTTGAGATTGGTGCTGAACATCCTGTACGGGTGCGTGCCAATGTCTCACTTTTGAAGGAAATCTCAATATGTTGACCTTCAATTTGAAAATAAAACTTCGCAGTCGGTAAGGGTAAGGATCTTTTCTAATAGCATTTTTTCAAAGGGGTTTCACGAGGCTGGATAAACCGTTCGACTATCACGTGCCTGACGGCACTTCGTGAAAATTTATTGCCCTTTCTACCAGGGTTGACGTCCCTGACGCAACTTGGCAGGGACAAAACATAAACATAATTGGCGTTAAATGTGAGTTTGTCGCGAGCGGAAATCCCCTGAATCAAGATAATCCCAATCAAGGAATCCTTTCAATCCCACGAATCAAGGTCGGAAGGTCATTGCACCCCATTCAGAACACACAAAAGATGCTCTTAAGAAAAAACCAATTTTTAAACTTGACAAAGCAGGATTAGTATTTATTCAGAAAGCGACCGCCAAACAAGTGGTGACAAAGGTATTGTATTCCGTCTGAGCGTCTGACCAGGAAAGGTAACGTACCTCAATTCGCCAAAGGGCGTTTTCCGCAACTTGATAATCCATGTTACAGGAGATACCATACGTGCGGAATGGTTGATCATGATCGGTCTTAACGATCACATTATTTCTGTCCGAATAATATTCACCGCGCAGATCGAACGATAATTTGTCTTGCAATTTTGTCCTCAGGATAAGAATTGGCGAGTACCATGAATTATAGTAATCTTGCCCTTTTCGCAATGGGGTCGGTTGAATGGGCCCAAAGCGAACGCGTTGTTACTCATTTTTCAAACTGTTAACAGGATTGTCAAGCGCGGCTTTTGCAGTTTGAGTGGTAATGGTAAAAAGCGCAATGAAGAAAATGAGCATCGCAGCCACAAGGAATATCCATGGTTCCAGGTCTGTTCGGTAAGGGAACAAGCCGAGCCAGGTTTTCATAACGAACCACGACAGGGGTACGAATATGAGGACCGAGATAGCGATTGGCTTCAGCGATGAAAGGCTCAACAGGCCAATGATGTTGTAAACCGATCCACCCAGGACCTTACGAATCCCGATTTCCTTTTTCCGCACTTCTATCATGTAGATGGCCAGGCCCAGCAAGCCAATGCTGGCAATAAATATCGCAGATGCAGTCGCTGCGGCCGAAACCATTTGCGTAGAGTCGAGCGTCTCAAACTTGCGTTCGTATTCAAGATCCGCAAAATGGAATTCAAACGGATAATCCGCATTGTATTTTTGATGGGCTCTCTCCACGCCATCCATTAACTGCGCAAGGGATTTTTGTTCATCAAGCCTGATGTAAATGAACGACAGGGATTCGTTGAACTTACATCCAAAAAACACAACCGGTGCCTTTTGCATGAATGGCGACACAAAAACAAAATCCTTCACCACACCCACAATTTTCCAATCCCTTCCAATATCGCCAATTGTTTCTCCCAGGGGATTTTCAAAACCCATCAACCGCGCAGCACGTTCGTTAACTAAAACCGAGTTGGAGTCGGTTGGAAATTTATCGAGGTCGAGATCACGCCCCGCGATTAACTTCAACGACGAGGTCTTAACAATTCCTTCGTCTGCAACAATCCTTTCGATGTTCGTTCGCTCTTCGGGGTTTTTTCCAGCCCATTTCATTTCGCCCGTGCTGCTCCACTGTTGGGTGAAAGGGGTGCTTGTGCGCGTGATCGAGCTCGCAATACCTTGCGAAAGCAATTCGCTCCTGAAAGCGTTATAATTTTTCAGAAGATCGCCTGTGATCGGCACATAGATGAGTCTGTCTACTTCATACCCTCGCTCCATCGTGCGTAAAAACTGCGACTGCCGATAAACGACACTTGAACCGACGATGAGCAATATGGCAAATCCAAACTGCACAACAACGAGGCCGTTGCGCATCCCGCGATTCGTTCCGCCAGAGCCATTGACTTTAACGACGCGAATCGAACCCAACGAAGAAAGATAGAATGCCGGATAGCTTCCGGCCAGGAGTCCAACGAAAAAAACAGCCACGACAAAATACGCCCAGAACATTGGGGGGAGTTGCTGGAAGCTTAGTTGTTCGTGCATCACCGTCCCGAAATATGGAAGGAGCAGGTAAGACAACGCGAGTGACAACATTGCGGCAAGAGAAGACAGTATGATTGACTCCACAATGAACTGCATGATCAGTGATCTTCTGATCGCGCCTGTAACTTTTCGAACAGAAATTTCCTTCGCTCTTTTCCGGGCCCTTGCGGTGCTGAGGTTAACGAAATTGATACATCCAATGAGCACCAGGCAGCCAGCAAGGATCATTACAACTTTCAATTCGTCAATTTTTCCACCTGCCTCTATACCGTTCTCAAACCTCGAATACAAACGATTTTTCAGCAATGGATGCAGAAAGATCTCAATATGCTGCCCGTCCTTATAATGCTTTTCCTCGATATCTTTGATCTCCTCGCCCAGTTGCTTTTCATCGACACCAGCTCGCGCCATTACCAGCGTGGTCACGGAGTTGTTTCCCCAAAATTCATCAACACCCGATACGCTTTCAAGAAAAGAGAACGGTATGATGTATTCAAAGTTGAACGCTGTGTTATGGGGCAGCGTTTTGAAAATGCCGGTAACTGTTAATTCAAAACTGTATTCGCCTTCACTCACCGTCAATGTTTCACCCAGACTTTCTTTATCACCAAAAAGCTCATAAGCAAAATCTTCGGTCAATAATATTGATTTCGGATCCCGCATAGCGGTCTGCGCGTCTCCTTTTATTAATGGAAATGAAAGCATGTTAAGAAACGCAGGGTCCGTATAGACGCCTGTTGTCCTCAGGAGATTTTTTTCGCCGGTCTTGAAACGCTGTGTGCTGCCCCATTGCGCATAACTCACCGCATTTTCCACTCCCGAAAATTCCTTTTCCAGCGTAGGTGCAAGTACGCGGGGGGTCGTGCTCCAGCAATTCACCTGTCCGTTTTCATGAGCCCTGTTCCAGGCAATAAAAAGGCGATCCTTGTTTGAATGGAATTGTTCGAAGCTGAACTCGAACTGAATCCAAAGGAAAAGCAGCAGCGCCGCCGTGCCTCCCAATGCCAGTCCGGAAATATTGATCGCAGAAAACGCTTTGTTACGCGCCATTACCCGAAAGGCAATTTTAGTATAGTTTGCCAGCATATCAGTTGATGATAAATTATTTGAGAATCGGTTCCGCAAGAGAATGCCTGGCCTTATGAAACGCAATGCAGCCAGGATCATGCGCAACTTTGCCTTTCGCACGCCAACGGTTTTTATGTCGTGATTGTAGAGCTCGATCAGATCACCCTCTATCTGATCGACAAAATGAGCGGGACAAATTGCTCTGATGAGTCGCTGGGTTAATTTTGGCAGGTCTTTCATGCGCTCAGATGGTTTTAAATTGCGGTATGAGATTCCAGAGCTCAACCCTTTTTTCCCGCATAGATTTCAGGACCGCTGTTCCTGCATTTGTGATCGTATAAATTCTTTTGGCCCTTCCCCCACGCTCATTGGTTGCGCCACCAACCTTTGACTTGACATACCCTTTGTCTTCGAATTTATACAACACCACGTGAACTGCGCTGAGTGTCACTTTTCTTTCTAGCCACTTTTCCAATTCCAGGGCGATAGCCGCCCCATAGGCATTTTCTGCCAATACCGCCACGTTGGTTAGGACCAGCTCTTCAAATTCGTTTAAAAAGTCCCGCGCCATTTCCTTCTGATTTTAGAATCAAATAAAAAGAAATTGCGTGAAAATTGCAAGCGGGGGGGTTGGCAGTGTCCAAAGCGTAAAGAACCTGATCCCTCCGGGAGGGGTAAATTTTTTGGCTTAAAAAAAATTCAATTGTTTGTTCTTGAAAGTTTTAGATCGTTGCTCCAATCGGGAGGGACTGAACAACCTCCTCATGAGATCCAAATCCTTTTTTAACTATTAATGTCCTGAGGTACTGTCCTGCAGATTAAAGCGGGCTGAGATCAAGAGTAAGGCTAAAAATTTCACCAACGTTTACACGCAAGTCCTTCGCGCACCCTGAAAACTTGCGCCAACTTGATCAACTACTTCTTTTCAATTTTTATAGCCGTAGAGTAGCCAGGGGTACTCAAAACAAACAGGTATATTCCATTCTGAAGAAACGATAAGTCATATTCCAAACTGTGCTTTCCGGTTTCCAGAGATTTTCTCGCATTGAACAGGTTTGCGCCCTGAAGGGAATAAACGCTCAGCATAAACGGGCCATTCCGTGCTGCTCTGACATCAAGCAGGAGTTTGTCCACAAAAGGGTTGGGATAAGAAACAACGATCTGGTCTGAAGTTCCCTCTTCTGCTGTTGGCGCAACTTCGTTGGTATTACTACTGTATGCGGCACTGATGATTTCATTGGTTCTGATCCGTCCCGTAGTATGGTTCGTGCGTGTACCGCATGGTAACATTTTAGCTTTGAAGTCACTTCCATTTGCAGCATGGAAGCCCGGTTTTAAAATTACCTGACTGCATGCGTAGTACCGGGCTGTTTTCTCAGAAGGGATCTCTCTAAATTGCAAGGGATAATTGTCATCAGCGCTGATCAGTGTTCCGGCCGGTGTAGGAAAATAGCGGGCGTCTGATGTCGGAAAAAAGTTGCCATTCTCATGGACCATTGAATAGAGCCTGCTGTCTCGCTGTCGAAAACTTCGCCTAAATCGGCAGTGTGATCGCAGTTTATAATGTGCCGGGGTCTGATTCCAACTATCGCCTGCATCCATCGCTTGTAGGGATTTTCATCTTTCAGGTAGTAGTACCTGTCGTTTTCGTAACCTCTCCAGCCCCAGTTAAAATGAAATCTTCTGTCATTGCCCGGATCAACGCCATCTATTACCCAAGCGTGACCGGAGCCATCCTTACGGCCAGCATAATAAACGGGCCGGCCCGCGTCAATCTCCGCCCTCAGCATGGTGCGCCATGGACCGATGCGTGTGGCCTGTGCTCTTATGTCAGCATAGTAACCATAATCCTGAAGAACATTCTCAGCGCGACCGCTATAGGCACCTGAAGCACATTCACCGCCATCACAGTAGTCCATACCAACTGCGGATCCAAAATCGGCGACAAGACCAGCGACGGCATTGACTTCCGTATCTGTAGATGAGTCTTGAAACCGGTCGGGCATATTGCACCAGTCGTAACGCAAAGACGGATACCCCCAGTATCGCATGATCTGGGTTGCTGCAATCGCTACGCAGCCGGCAAGGCATTTGTAAACACCTCCGCAGGGATCACAACTACCATCCCCGCCTCCGTCATTCACAAATTTATTGTACGTTAGTCGTGAGACACCTGAATCATCAAGCGCATCGATACAATGGGATTGGCCCCACTCGGAGGTCAATAGGTTGGTTCCCCTTGCTCTCGCATTGGTGCTGGGCTGACTCAGTTCATCCCATGCCTGATCAAACTCAGTAGTTTGAATATTGTTTGTTATGATTGAATCAATCTCCAGTTCATAACCTTCCATCCACCATACGTAGGCCGGGGGCTGGTTAGAATCGCTGTAGACTCCACCTTCCGAGTATTCCAGTATCGGCTCATAGTTGCTGGTGGCTGATAACACTACATATCCTCCTCCTTCAAATGTCACAACATAATAGCTATTGTGGGAATTATATGTTTTAAGAATTGTCTGATCGATTCCCTTTGCTGCAACTCTGCCAATGCTGCTTCCGGTTACGAAGCCCATAAAATTACCAGCCGCGGCTTCTGCTTCGGTCTGGCTAATGCCCTGGGCGGTTGTTATTAAATACATCGTGATCATAAAGACCACCGATCCTAATTTTTTCATGTACATAGTTGAGGTTTTTGTTTTATTATAGCCACTGATTTCTGCAGCCTGCAATTCATTTTCTTTTTTCAATTCAATCAAATACAAAGTCAACTCCTCCACTTTCTTCTGTCGCAGTATATCCATTTCCTTCGGCCTTCATGCCGACCCTCCCAGTAGAAGTCCAATTCAATACAGGGTTGATATCGGATTCTGTCGTACCCCAGCCAAGACTCCATACCTGGGTGCTAGGATTTCTTCCTATTTTACCATCGTTTGACCATTGCTCTATAGGCCTAGGCCTGATCTTAACAACTCAAAATTGAGAATCACCTAGTCGGTTGGTTGTGACACGGATCCGATATAAATTATTGAGGATGTCTTCTCATTTACAATCGTGTAGAGAAATGGCCTGTTTACCAGGAAAGAGTTCAATTCTCTGGTTGTGGGCTTGTCGAAAATGTCCCCCACTTTGCCCCCTGCGTGATGAAAGATGATGGATGATGATTGGATCTGCTTCACCTCTGATTGAATACTCGGCTGTTGTCGACTTTCTTGCGTATGCCCTGCCGTAGAGATCTGTCTCAAAATAGAATTGAAATTGAAAGCATAATTGATCGATATTTTTGGCAGCTGAATATTGCCAAAATACATCGCCCGTTTTTTTGTTAAGGGTAAGAGTAAATGCTCAAGGCTAATTTTTTCGATCATTTGCTGCAAGGAGTTTCGGAGTGAAGGCTTGTAAACAATCAAGCAGTAGTTCGGATCCATGTATGGAATCACCAAGGCTTCAAAAGAATCATTACCGGAAATGCGGAAGCGGCCGGCTACATTCATATAAGTAATTTTGAATCTATTTTCAGGCGCATAAAAAAAATCTTCTTCGGCTGAGATATCAAATCCGCGCTGCCATAGTCCTGAAAAGTCATTAAAATTTATATTTATGGCTGCGGATGAATCGCTATCAACCACCTTCACAGAACCATTATGATGGTGCTGCACGGGTAAGTATTTGTTCAATTCGTGATGTAGCGCTGCAGGTGTCTCAAATGAAACGTTAACCATTGTATCCGAGCAATCGAAGTGAGGGCTGACGATTGCGTCTTCCACAAAACGTTTCACTAAAAATGAAATATGAGATATACCACTTTGAATGGTATCATCATTCCTAATGGCTTCAGACTTCATCTTCATGAGTTGTCTGAATACGTGAGGTTCGGACAACTCAGCGAAATTGTTTTCAAAGAATTTGGTTGTCTGTTGATCAGTCAGTGATTGAAAATAGGCGCCATAGGAAAGTGCCAGTCCAAGCGGCCCTACCACCACATTGTCATACGGATTTTCTTTGCAAAGAATCTTGAATGCTGCTACACCTATTTGGTTGACTAAAGAATCGCACAATACGTTTTGTGCATGCAAATGCGCAAATTGAAGAGTAAGGATGCCTGAAAAAAACAGGGAAAAAGTTCTATTTGACAACCAGCCTTTCATGATAAACCCTTTGTCCTTTTTCGCACCGAACGATATATAATCCTTTTGGCACCTGGCTAATGTCAGTTTCAATAAAGCCATTTTGCGCTGCCCAAGTCTGTACAATTTTACCTGTAACATCTAATAGCGTAATATAATACCCTCTGCCGAGTGATGAACAGGTGATGGTAACCGTAGAAGAGGCTGGGTTAGGTGTTAAGATTATTCTTTTAATATTGCCAGGAGCTTCAGCAGGAGAAGGTATTTTATGATAGTTATTCACAGCCGAATAATCCGTAATTATCTCCTTAGCCGGATCAGAAGATGGCGTCAATGAATCATCTGAAAAGCCGTCTTTGTCATTGGATCTTAAAGTTGAAACAACATTATGATCCAAAGGTCCTACCGGCTGATCATAAGGTGTTATTCCAATACAGTCATTAGCTTCAGCTCTGAAAGTCGACCCATGTTTAGCATGAAATCCCGGTTTTATCACAATGGATTTTGAAACAAGGGTCACATCCATATCGGTTTCGATGGTGGGAAGAGCCGATGTTCCATTACCCACCGTAATTGACTTATTAGCCCGATGAAGTGCCTCCCATTCCCATTGCTGATAGTCATCGTTGAATTCTGAAAACGCGAGAATAGTTTTTGTGTCTATGACCTGCGGATTGTTGAAATCCCCTTTCTCGTCGATGCCAATCCGATCAATCAAAATTGCCCCGTAGTAATAGATATCTTCGTTTGTCGTATTCCTTGGCCGCAATCTTATATAAATATTGTTATAATTCTGCTCAGCTATGAATTTGATCGCAAACGTCCACCATTTATTTTCGTCATATGACCCTTTATATCGATCGCGGTGCAATCTCAAAACGCGTTGTCCATAAAGTGCAATGGAATAAATATCTTCAGCGCATTCGCGAGTAGGAATGTCATTGTCCAGGATCACTTCCAGGTAGTCAGCATAGTTGTCGTTTTCATTGGAATTATAAACCTCCATTGAAAGCACGTATTCTTTACCCTGCACGAAGTTGAAAGTTCTTTTAATAGCCGTTGAAAAAAGCTTGGTTCCATGATGGGCACCAACTAACTGCACGTGATATGTCGGATTAACATAAGGGGTGCCATGGGCTACTTTCCAGATATTATTACCTTCACAAAGTTCTTGTCTGCCATCAAGATCTTTAAAATCACCAAGCATATAGGTTGGATTCAACAATACACCATCGCGGGCAGGCCCATACCCAACGAGCACAGATTCGCGGTCGCCTCCTGTGCCACCCCCGGGGTCGGTACCGCCATCATCGGTATCCTCGGGATAGGGAATATAACTCGAGAGAATCTGTGTGGTATTGTATCTGTCAAGATAATAACCCAATGAATTATTGTAAGGAGGATCGAATTTATCCCACGCATAGGCAAAGCGTGCGAAATAATCGGGACCGGTTATTGAACAATCAACTTGGTCCAGCTCACGATTCCAACCGGAAAGACCACCGGAAAGATATCCGACTGCAAGCTTGCTTCCCTGATCAATCAAAGGAGACCCGGATGAACCACGTTGTGTGACACCTTTATTTGGCGCCCAATTAATAACCCAATGGGTTCGTGGAAATGCTCCGGGGTTCTCATAAAGTCTGTTATCAGTCTCCTCTTTACCAAAATAAATATGAGTTGACTCAGTGGTGTGATTTGATAGGGCGACTTTTTTTGCATCACCGCTTGGATGAGAAATATTCACAGTTGATGAAAAGTCTATATCATCACGTTTATCCCATCCGAGATAGGAGACATCGAGCATATTCTCAATGGGTGTCGTTTGAAGATCAAACAGAGCAAAATCTGCTTGCTTATGCCTTGTGAGTAGACTTGCGCCCTGGACAGAATTATTAAATGCGTTGTCTGGTTCCGAACCAAAACCACAGCTTGACTTTTCGTAAGCAAACTCAAAGATCCACTCATGATGGCGCAACTTTGGATAATACTGATCTTGTGGTGGAATCGGGTTAGAGGGATCACAATTATCAAAGTGGTCATAGTCGCATACTTTAACACAATGACTGGCCGTAATGACATAAGGTTCACGGGTTGTTGCCTGATTGTTATTGACCAAAAAACCGCTGCAAAATCCGGTTAAGTTTGGTTCCGGATCATAGTAAGAAATTCTGCAAACCGCTTTTCGTTCATTTCTAAAAGGTAGTCCCTCCGGGCAAAGGGCATCAATGGTACAGATTGGAGCGTCACCCCATCTTCCATTCTCGGCGGGGGCCGATGAAGTGTATTCGCCGGCATCCTGAAAAACATGTATTACTTTATAAATCTCCAATACTCCGGAAAATTCCGCATCGCGCGCCTCAAAATATTCAAGCGTGATCTTTTTACCTTCGATGATCTCCGTGGCAAATTTTTCATCGATATAGTTGTTGGCGTGAGTAAACGCCCCTAATACTTCAGAGTAATCCTCGTTATAAATGAAAAGGCTGGCTTTCGCGGGCAATTTATATTTACTGAAATAAAACTGCATTCCTACTGCCGTGTTTGACGTGAATGTAAACGTCCATATATAACCATTTTCTATTTCTGTCTTAACTCCAGATTCTTTTACATTAACATCAACTCCTATCCCTGTCCCATAATATTCATTCCGGCAAGTTTCACATTCCTCCTTGTATTTGCGGGCTCTTTCTATTTCTTTTTTATTTTCCAATTCCGGAAGGCTATGCACTTTTGTGCGCAATGTTCTGTTCCTGGAAAACGTGGCTTCCTTTAGATGTTGAGAATATGGCTTGCCTGGAGTGCTCAATTGCGCAAGCACGGGACACGATGTTGTGAAGCACAACAGCAAAAACAGAAGGGCTTGTTTTGTTTTCATATATGTTGTTTTGAGAGGACAACCTTCAGGGGGATCACCTGGGGGCCGCTATAGAAAATTCAATCGTCTAGTAGTCAGATTCCGGTAGATGGATGATCATCGGTGTTGCAATCTCCCTATCAATTCCTGTCTTCAAATTTTTGGATTTCCTCCAAAAGTTTTTTATTTATTTTCTTTTGTTCTTCATTGATCTTATGCTGCTCAATCAAATACAATGTCAGTTCCTCTACTTTCTTCAACAGCAACGCGTTCATCTCTCCTAGATTCAAGCCATTCTCTTCGACTTCTCCCGCAGTAGGCACTTCAGGAAGATGCTTATTTGCTTTTATGTAAGTTTCCAGCTCGGTGAGGGAGGGAAGGTCGTACCTGGGTTCGAAGACATAATCAGGCCATGGACGCGTCAAAGTCACAACCACTTCACTTGCTCCAACTTTTCCTTCAACGGCCAGCTTGAACGAGCCAGGATCCAACGTGCCTATTCCAACGTTTCCATTTTCTTTAATGATCATCCTGTTCGTTAAAGTGAGGGGAGAATTTGCGGCCATAGAAGGCGCGGTTCTGAATTCAATACTTCCATGGTAACCCATCCGGATTGATGCTGCCGCATCCTGAACCACATAGGTGTACTGATCGTTCGTACTTGTAAATCCAACATTATATCCAAATTCATCATAGTGTCCACCAGAATGACCGATCGTTGCGGTCCCTCCGAAGCGCGTGTTGCCGCTGGCATATAATTTAAAAGCACCAGGATAAGTTGTTCCAATACCAACATTTCCATCGCCCCCACCATACATAATACTGGCACCGGCCTGGTTTTCAAAATGAAATGCGTAGTGCGTATTCAGGCCTCCTTTTGAATATAAGCCATATCCGGTTGGGGATGTGTTCGTAAAAACGGCATTGTTATCATTCGGAAGATCTCCCTGTTGCGTCAGTCTCCCTCCCTGAAAATTTGATGCCCCGCGAACATCCAACTTTGCAACTGGTGAACTGATACCTATGCCAACGTCTCCCAATAAGAATGCATCTCCATTTCCCTTTACCCAAAGCAAATCGGTGCCGCTTTGCTGGCCAACATAGAATGGATAGGTTGTGGCCTGCTCATCCTTTGATTTGACAATCAGGCTTGCATTCAGGTTATTGATGGTGGTTGGCGCACCGCCAATGATAGCCGTTCCATTAGCGATTTGAAGCGCAGCATTGGGAATCGTTGTGCCTGTTCCAATTCCAATTTTTCCCTTTACAACTAAATTATTTCTATCAGGATTTGCATAACTATAGCTATCCGATATGAGAATAGCACCAGCCTTTAAGCCAGAGGCTTGGCCATAACCTGACTCAGGAGAATTGGCCAATGTGAGAAATCTATTATGGTCAGTAGTTCCGGTACCTGTAAAAATTACAGGATTGCTGGTGCCGACTTCAAACACGATATGACCACCGTTTATATGCAATTTGCCTTTTGGATCATTTGTTCCAATGCCCACATTTCCTTCCACAATCATTCCGTTTAAAGGTGCGGCATAAAGATCGGCAAAGCTTCCACCAACTGATATCTGCTTCACTCTTATTCCCTCAAATGCATTACTGGTGCCGTAGAAGCCAAACGCCTGATTGGGAATCGTGGTGGATGTTTGTATTCTAAGTCTGTTGGCGTCTGCACCAATAGAGAAACCATTCGTCCCTGTAAATCTCGCAGCGCCAGCAACCTCCAGTTTAGTATTCGGAGCGGATGTTCCGATACCAACATTTCCAGCTACGGTAGACGTACTTATGCCGGAAGTGCCCGAGGGAACAAACAGTGTTTGCGCATAAGCAGAGTATCCCAGGAATAGACCTATTAAAAAAAACAGGACTACTAAGTTTTTTGCTTTGAATTTCATATTGTCTTTTTTTGTTTGTGAATAAATCGTTAGGGAGATCTCCAAATCTGAAAACTCCAGATAAATATTAATTCGATGTAGTTATCTCGCTTACCCTTTTTCAAATAGCACAAGATTCATTTCCATCTTGAACCATCGTTGGATTCAAATTCCTTCCTAGTCAACCTGTATCTTTTTAGAAAAAGAGGTTTTGTTTTTTAACCGAACCTTCAGCAAGAAAATTCCGCTAAGTTGTGAATGTATCTCCACCTCGACCAATCTATTATGTATATAGGTTGTCGTAATATTGGAACCTTGCCCATGAATATTGAACATGGTAACATCCAATATATCTTCTTCAAACGACTGCACTTTGAAATTTCTGTCCAGCGCAGGATTTGGAAATACTGAAACCATTGAATTCTCTTTATCTTGATTGTCAACCTTTGTCTGATAATCTGTAAGACTCTTATAAAGAGATGGAGAAGGGGAGCCATTTGTTTTCATCCTTCCCACATTCAGATAGTTATTGTTAAAGTTTTGGCAACCTTTAATTGATGCTTTAAATGAAACTCCACCCTTTGCCCAAAAACCAGGTTTCAAAACAACATGATCAACAGCCTGATAGTTAAAGTCTCCGTAATTATAAGCTACCGTGCAATTTGCCGGAACGCTTGCGTCACCAACCGAGATTGAATTAGCAATCAAATCATTTGGAACAGAGGGCAATAATTCGCACACATTCACATTGTCTGTGATGATATGATCAAATAAATCATACACGTATACTGAGCCAGAGTAATTACAAGAATGTTCGTCATTCTCTGTAGCCCCGACTACACAAAATGTTTCAGCCAATGCAGCCGTCTGACCGTATCGATCACCATAGCCTCGATCCTCAACTTTTTCCACCTGACCGACATACACATATTCTCCTGAAGCATCTTTTTTATAAAAATTTGTTTTGAATACAGTTGAAAAGAGTAAATAGTCATCATTTGTAGAAACATCGTAGCTTAACGGGAACTGATCATTTCCAATCGCCCAATTTCCATTGTGAAATTTTATCGAGTATTCTCCATTGATGATGCTGCCCGCCACTATAACCAAATTTCCATCGGTAGAAATTGCGGCCTTACCTAACCATTTGGAATTGGTAAAAGCAGCTTTAATACTCCACTTATTTTCGACTGGGGAATACTCTATAATTTTAACTGTTTTTTCTTGACCCCCTGCAACGGCAACGGCCCTGTTTGTTGTAATGTCAACTGATAGACCCAGGTTACTTCCGTCCGATACTACATTAACCTGTCTCCAACCATTTACATCTCTATTGTAAAAGGAAAGGTATCCCGAGCCTGGGGATCCAACAATTACGTTGTTGCCCTTAGCCGCTACGGCAAATCCATATTTTGGATCTGTACTGGATATTTTTTTTACAAGAAGCCAACTGTCACCACTGCGTTCATAGAAGTAAACTGTTCCAATATATCCATCATCCGGATGTCCAATTACCAGAACATCTCCATCCATGTCTAATGAATGACCAAACAAACCAGTAGTGCGGTCGCCATATAATTTTGTGATCAGCCTAACCGAACAATGTTCGCGTTTATAAACGTAGACTGTCTTTTCGTCTAAAGCGCTTACTGCAAAAAAATCACCTGATGCGGCAACGTCCCATCCAAAAGCCTGATTGTCATCTTCCAATGATATTTTAACGCCATTCGGATCTCCTTCGAGCCGATCCTGACACGTGTGGGGATTTCCACCTCCAGTAGGTGGAGCCTGCGGAACATAAGTATCAATAAACTGCTGACCAGTCAGGGTTGCATCCAGAAAGTAAGAGACAGGAAGATAGGAATATGGGAGTCCCATTGATTCATTGGCTTGCCCGGGATGATCCCAAATCCAATCCATCCTGTTGGCAAAATCAGGTCCACCAAGCGCGCCAGTAGGAACACACGCGTTTTCATCAGGAGGAGAGTCAGCACATCGGGAAATACCACCGTGTAAAACTCCAATAACACGTTTGTTGATATTTAATACCGGAGAACCCGAAGAACCAGGCCGACTAACTCCATAGGTGTTAGAATATTGCCATACATTGAGAGGATAGTTTATGCAGGTGCTGTATCTCACATTAGAACTGCCTGTAGGATCTGCGCCTACTGCAATCTTTTTCGCATCCGAATTAGGGTGACTGATGTTGTACAGGGTTCCGAAATGAGTGATAAACCTGCGATCCCAACCCAGATACGATACTTGCGTGTAATTCTCTGGCCTGTCCTGTAACTCTAACAAGGCGTAATCACTTCCATTTTCGTGCTTTTCAAAATTGGCAAAACTTTTCAGGTAGGCCCCCTGAAATGCTTTGGCACTTGATAGAGGATTATTAAACTGATTCTCACATGTAGAACTTTGATAGTTGAAATAGAAGACATAATCGAAATAATAACCTTCTGGCCGGCTCATACTTTTCAAACAATGTCCAGCCGTCATAAAGTAAGGTCTTTTTGATCCTGGTTCATCCGTTGAATTGATCAGAAACCCTGAGCAATAACCATGAAGTCCTGTTCGGTCATCAATTGAAGAAATCATGGCTACAGCTTTCACTTCATTTCTAACAGGATCGGCCTGGCTGCAAGCAACGTTTATCGTACAGGAGCCTCCACTACCATAAGATCCATCTCTTGAAACATCATTGGAATCTATGCTTCTGAAACCGTGTGAAATCTTATCAACCACCAACCTCCCCGGGAACGATGCATTTTTTGGTTCATAATATTCAAATACAGCCTCCCTTTCAGGAAAAATGGAAGTCATGAATTTTCCATCCGGATTTATATTTCGATGCGTAAATGCACCCAGCATCAACTCACTTTTGTCACTGTAAATATGAAGAGTCGCTCCTTCGGGTAAATAGAACTCACTAAAAAGAAAATGAAGACTTTTTGCGCTCTTGGAGCTAACCCGCAGAAGCCATAGATGGCCATCCGTCAGCTCAATTTTTTGTCCCTCCCGTTTCACATCCATACTAAAATTAATAACACGACCAAAATAACGATTGGGGCAGTCGCTGCAATTTTCATCTTTAATTCGTTTTGCTCTGGCCATCTCCTGTTCATTATCCAGGCTGGGCAAATCGAGATCCTTTACCTTCAGCCGTCCAGTGGAAGATACTCCTAGGTTTAAGCCCAATGAACGAGGCAATACAGATTCGCTGATCTGTCCAATGGCTTCTAATGATATTAAAATGAAGAAGAAAAAAATACTGCTTTTCATATCACGGCTTAATCAATTATATTCATTTGTAAAGCTGATTTTGAAATTATCTTGAGTGGGTTTATCCAGAATAAACCAGTAAGTTTTTCTAATGAGCATTCTGCAAACCCCGTTTTCGTGGATCTTCATCGTTGCAAGAAAATCCCCACCGACTTGCCTAATAGTTGTTTCTGTTATTGGATCCCTGCATCCACCGAACTGAATAGAATGGCCAACTAAAATCTTTTTTTCAAAGTCGATCTGTGGCCACTCAGCACATACTGCTCCCTTCTTATGCCATTCCAATTGTTTGTACTGCGAAAGAGCAGATATGACAATTGGCTCGTCTGCTGTCGCAAAAACCAGGCATGAAATTGACAAAGTGTCAAATGGCACAACCGGAGATTTTTGAGAAAATGTAGTACTGAAAACCAGTGGGAATGAAAGGCTTACAAGCAGCATCAATGATCTCATCTTATTGCGTTTTATTTAATATGCGTTTTTATTTCAGAGATTTCTTTTTTCAGATCCTCATTAGCCTTGTTTTGCAATTCAGTTTCTTTCTTTAGCGCAATCAAATGTAACGTCAACTCCTCCACTTTCTTCAGCAACAACACATTCATCTCCATCAGCTTCATTCCTTCCGCTTCCATTTGTTTGGCGGAAGGCACTTCCGGCAAATGTTTGTGAACTTTTATGTAAGCTTCGATTTCAGCCAGCGTTGGAAGGTCGTAGTCGGATTCGAAGACGTAGTCAGGACCTGGAATTGAAAGCGTTACGTTCACCTCGTGTGCATAGGCTGTTCCGAATACTTTTAAAAATTTGTTAGCTGACGACTTTCCAATTACAACACCTGTACCGCGACTGAAAACCAGCTCCAGCGGGTCGGTATCAATGGGTGAATTGACAACATCAACGGTTACATGACTAGACGGATCACCTCCTACACCAAATCCTATATCCCATGGCATGGTTGGGTCATTGATCTTTAGTTTTCCATAGACGTTAAGAATTTTATTGTCGCCGGTTTTTCCAATATTTACCCCTGCCCCTCTCGTATGAACCAATTCCAATAAATCTGTATCAATGGGCGAATTCACAACATCAACGGTTACATGACTAGACGGATCACCTCCTACACCAAACCCTATATCCCAAGGCGTTGTTGGGTCGTTGATCTTTAGTTTTCCATAAACGTTAAGAATTTTATTGTCACCGGTTTTTCCAATATTTACCCCTGCGCCTCTCGTATGAACCAATTCCAATAAATCTGTATCAATTGCCGAATTCACTACATCTACCGACAAAAACCTGGGCGGATCATTGTTAACTCCGAATCCTATACTCCAGTTTGTAGGATCCAAAACCTTTAGTGAGCCATTCACGGTAAGTTTGGAGTCCAGCGTTGAAGTTCCTATACCAACATTCCCTGTGCCGTCAATTATCATCTTTATATCACTTTCCGTATCCGTTCCGCCAACAGCGAACCCCAACTTCCTGAGCGTGCCTGTCCCGTTTTTATTCGAGCCCATGATATGGAAATTGGCGCTCATGCGATGGTACAAGTATGAATCATTGTTACCCGGATTTGCATTCCTGGCAATGAATGAATAACCATTAACCTGGTCATTGACAATGTGCAGCTCCCCTCCGCGAACATCAAGTTTGTACAATGGGTTGGGTACGCCAATGCCGACCCTCCCTGTAGAAGTCCAATTCAACACAGCGTTGATATCGGATTCTGCCGTTCCCCAGCCGAGACTCCATACCTGGGTGCTGGGATTTCCTATTTTACCATAGTATGTTCCATTGCTATTCAATCTGATCTGCGCGACATTATAGCCATCAATTGCAATCATTCCAGTTCTGCTTATAGGATTCAGAAGATCTGACGCGCTGGTCTGGCCAATCCATTGGGAATAGGAATTGAATGCAATAGAAAAAAGAAAGAAAAATGCTAATGTTCTTTTGTTCATATCTGGTTGACTGGGTTTCGAATTTTTTAATTTAAAACAGTGGCAAATTTTACTTTTTTGCAGTAATGAATTCGGAGCTTTTCTACTTAACAACAATTAATTTTTCGGCAAATACTCTCTTTGAAAACATTACATGAACCGTATAAAGCCCACTACTTAGTTCGAATAAATCCAATGGGTCATCAAAAAGATTTTCTCAATTGAAGCTAACGGCCAGTAGGACACTCTTTCCACAATGTTGTGATTAAACCACATGCAAAGTATAGCCGCTTAGCCATGCCGGCAATCCAAAGCATTAGTATAATAGTACTAATGCAACAAGGGAAAGGTTGGTGTTTGAAAGACACGCAATAATAAAAATGGAGTTGTAAGAGAAAATTCCAAAATTTCGAGTGCTGAAGCCTTAGGATGGTATCGTCAATTCAAAGTTGCCAATTCTTCCTGGGACTTGGTCCTTAATTTCATATTCAAAAATAATGCGCATGCCTGGCGCAGATGAACTTCTATTTTATCAATTCATTGTTCTGTTTCGCTTACTTCATTACTTTCTCAAAGGAAACAAAAGGAGAATGGATGATTTGATGTTCGTAGATTAATAACCTTTAGTTCTCCCTTCTTCATTAGGCTGCACATCATTCTTTAAGCTCCAGGCATTCTCCAGTTACAAGTTCAGTTTCAATCCTCCGTTTGCCACAAAGCCATCCACCGGAGCATATATATCTCTGAACACCGGGTTGGTTATCGTGCCCGTATAGATTGTATCGAATCGGGTTTGGCGTGCATCAAGAAAGTTTTCAAAGTTGATAAATAACGAAAACTTCTCCCACAGCCTCTCAACCATGAAACCACAAATCCAGTAATCCTTACCGAATGTATTGTCTGTCAATCTCTGTCTGCTGAAATAGTAAGCTTCAAGTCCAACTTTCCACTTTTCTTCGGCCTCATACATTAACACATTGTTCAGTCTATGCCTGGCGGTCAGTGGATTCTGAACCGCGGCGCCATTATTGTGAATTCTTGTATCCGTGAAAGTGTAGCCGACAAATAGCTTAAAATCCCCGTACTCCAGCTTTACATTCGTTTCAGTTCCTTTGCTATCTGTGAAGCCTGACAGGTTTACAAATTCATAATTGCCGTCGGTATCGGGCGAAAGAACAAGTGGATTATTCAAATAGGTATAGAAGAACAAATGGTTAACGCTGAAACCAATGTCTCCGATTTCTGTTCGGTAGTTCAAATCCCAATTTGCTCCATAGCTTTTTTCCAGGTCGTTCCTGTCGGATGAAACAGGAAGTACATTCCGATATTGAAGCCGTTCACTTTCTTCTGTGAATATGGTTGGCGCTTTATAGCCAAATCCACCACCTAACCTTGAACTGAAGGCAGAGCTCGCTTTACATAAAAGAGAGATGCGAGGAAGCAAAACGAAGCCGTAGTCAATTACGTAGTCACCTCTCAGGCCCGTTTCAAGTTTTACTTTTTCAGATATTGAAAAGTTATTCTGAACGAACGCGCCAAACGTTGACTGTTTATAATCTCTCAACGGTGTCGGCGTGGTTTGTTTCTCAGAAAAATCATCCGTCCAAAGGTTAAGACCAGCGATCCACTCTGAACGGTCGTTAGTGTTTATAAAGTTCAACTCCGTAAATGTGCTGTTTTGAATTCCATCAAATCGGTACGCTGGAATTTCAAGTACCCTATCGAAATGATTGATACTGTTCTTGAAATTGATTGAACCCGACTTACCCAATTTACGCGTGAATGAGAGCTGTGAGGAGTACCGCTGTGATTCATTATTTTCAAAATAACTGTGGGTCGGATCACCGTTTCCTTCAATAAATTTAATATCGCCCCCTATCCGGTTTTCAGTGGTGAAATTGATTCCGAGATTTAAATTTGTCTTTTCGTTGAAGTCAACAAACAGCCTTGGATTCACTGAATAGCGCTCAAATTTTGGAATCGCGGTAAGATCGGTGTCTGAGGGATCATATGGTTCGTTGGAATTGCGTGAGGCGAACAGTGTCATTCCGGCCTTTCCAAATTTCTTCCCGTAATATCCGCTGAGATCTAACCCCTTTGCACTGGTTCCGTTGATAAAGAATTTCAAGTCTCGCTTCTCGGTGGGGACGCGGCTAATAAGGTTAACCAGGCCTGCGATTGCACCTCCTCCATACAACGTTGAAGTAGATCCTTTGATGACCTCAACCTGTTTAAGGTCGAGCGGTGGAGTTTGCAAAAGTCCCAATCCCCCCGAAAAGCCTGCGTATAACGGAAAACCGTCTTTCAGAATTTGAGTATAACGCCCGTCAAGTCCCTGAATACGAATGGATGCATTGGCGGATGTCGGCGAAGTTTGTTGAGTTTGGATACCCGTGCTTTCATTTAACAACATCCTGATATCACCAGGCTTCATGTTCGCTTTCTCATCCAGTTCTTCTCCAGCGATAAATTCAACACGGGTTGGAATGTCTGCAATGGTCCGACTGCTCCGTGTTGAAGTAATTACAATCTCCTCCAATTCCTCACCCTCCCCTTCAAGTAACACCTCCATAGGTTGGGAAACCTGTAATGGAAATGTCAGAGAAATTGTCTTACGCTGATAACCGACAAATGAAAACTCAACTTCGTGTGCGCCATCCGGTATGTTCTGAATTTCAATAAAACCAGCTTCATTGGCTGCTGCGCCAATGGTGGTTCCTTTAATTGCGGCTGTTGCACCCGGAATAGGTTCTGATGTTTCCGAGTTCCTGACCACAGCTTTGAATGTGTTTTGTGCAAAAGATGCCGTTGTCACAAAGAATATAAAAGCGATTATCAATGCTTGTCGCATGCTTCAATAGTGATTTAATACCAGGAGTAAAATTTATTGATCTCTTGAAGAAATGGGGAGGGTTTGAAGACCTAGCAGACCCGGGGAGGCTGCCAAATGGAAGGCGTTATCGGTGGGGTAAATTCCGGGACCGATAAAATAGGGTTAGCCGGCGAATTCAGGAGTATTCTTTCAAAAGTTAAACCGGGTGACTGATGGTAAATGTGGATTTGACAACATCCGTCAATACAAAAAGGCGTGCAAGCCCCCTGATCCGAATGATCGTCCTCATGCTCCGCCGCATCTGCGCAATGGGTTTCCTCAGCATCGGGGCAAGTTGCTTCAGCGCAAGGGAAAGCCGACAGCAGTAACAAGTAGATCGATAATATAGCGCCAATAGACCGCACGATGCAAAAGTAATATTAAACTGACATTGATTGTTAGAAATACGATGAAAAACCGAACTGAAAACCGGCCGTTTTTGAAGGTGGATTGCCAAGAATATCGGTTTGCCAATTGTAACGGTAATTAAGACGGACAACTGTCTGCGATGTTGGCCGCCAGCTCAGGCCAGGTATGACAGATACAAAATCCTCACGGATATTCGTACCGGTTTCATTGAATGAACCTTTGTTCCAATCAACATATTCCGCGCGAATCGCGGCATTGATGACGGATCTTTCAAAATCAAAAATATTTCCCCTGAAAACTGGCTGTACGACATCGATGAATCCGCCGATCTGTTTCGTTCCATACTGCTGGCTGTATGTATCCGGCACATCGACATTCACCATTGCCCATTCTGTATTGATCCATGTTCCTGTTAACGGAATAGTTGTGTTAAAATCCACAGCAAGTACATGCAGTCTTCTTTTCCTGTCGAAGGTTAACCCGTCTTCCTGAAACTTGTTATAAACTCCGCCCATGTATGATATCCCCAGTTCACCGATGCGTCGATGTCTCAAAGCAGTCTTCGCGGTTAACAAAGGCTGACCATTAAAGCTTTCTTCGAAACGATCCGCGTTGGCCTTGGAGGCCGGAAGAAAAGTTTTGTTTTCTGAATTCAAAATTATCATGTCGTCAAATCCATTTGTGAGGTAAGCTTCATAAGCATACACCCAGTTATTTTCGTACAGCTTTCCATAAATACCAAACCCTACATTGCTCCAGGTTGCAGGAAGCATTTGCGTAGCTGAGACGGGTCTGTCAATAAACTCCCACCGCGGGCCATCGTGATTCTGATTAAATGATCCAATGGGATTCATCACGATTCCGCCACGTAAATTAAAAAGAGGATGAAACTCAATATCAACGGATGCAAATTCGATATTGATCTCCTTGGTACCATCTTCGAATTCTATTTCAGATAAAAACTTGATCCGTTTATAGATGCTTGACGCAAAAAAAAGGGTTAGTCTTCGCATTTGAAACTGATGCCCTTCGGTCAGGCCATCGGTTCCGAGGTGCTGCCAGTTGGCTTCAACATAACCGCCCACTGCCACGGGGAATTTTCCTAAAGACAAAAATGGACGGCTGTAAACGGCGTCCATGTTCAGTTTTATTTGCGATGAGTCCTGTGTGTCAATTCTCCTCAGTAATGTTGTATCAATCTGGCTAAAAGCGACACCGGTAACCGACAAGTAAAAAAGAATGATTGTAAATTTTTTCATGATCGCAGATCGATAAATATTTTTTCATTATCACTTGAAACGCTGAAAGCCCGAAGGTTTCTTTCCGCAGGCCCTCCCGAAACTACTCCCTTATTATTAAACTCACTTCCATGTGCCGGGCAATGCAGATGATCGCCTGACGCCTGGACCTCATTACCCTGGTGCGTGCATTTCATAAGCAATGCGGAATATTCATTGTCGGAAAACCTGTAGACATAGATTGGAAATTCCAGCGCATCATTTCTCACGATCAGGTATTGACGGAGCATGGGCTGATCTTTTTTCACATAAGTGAACTCTGATTTCGGAACCGAGATACCATTTGCCTCCATGCTTCCGGATGTATAGTAAGTAGACTGGCATGCTGATAAAACGGGAGCTATCACAGATCCCGTTAAACACATAATACAAGTCTTTGTAAACTCCCTTCGCTGCATGACTCTACAGACTTTCAAGGAACACAATAAGTCTTCTTTTATTTGCGTCGGATAATGACTCATAACCCTCACGGCTACTTTGTCCTTCTCCACCATGAAGGAGTATCGCTTCCTCAATGCTTCTTGCTCTGCCGTCATGAAGCAAAAAGTATTGTCCTCCCTGCGAGAATTTTGAAAGACCTAAACCCCACAGGGCGGGTGTGCGCCATTCGAATGTTTTTGCAGATCCTTCTGTGTAACCATCATCCAGTCCTGGCCCCATGTCATGCAGTAACAGGTCAGTGTATGGATAGAATGTTTTATTGGATAACGCAGGGATATTCGAGATGCCCGTTTTCATTTCCGGCCGGTGGCACTTTGCGCAGCCAATCTCATTGAACATGTTTTTGCCTGAAATAACATCTGCCTGATCATTACCTCTCGGTATCGGAGCCTTTAAGGTTTTAAGATAAAATATAACATCCTGAACTGTCTGATCGGATACCTCCGGATCGATGGCCAATCCGGAGTGCGTATCAAAGGCTTCATACGTTGATGTTATCCCGATATCTTCATTGTATGCCTGCGCTGTTTGCTGATGCAGATCATACGCCGCAGCTTTCTTTCCAAAACGCCCGATGTACTTTTCGTTAACTTCAATTGTTCCGGGACGTGGAAATAAATATTCTTTCATTTGAATCCAATTCGGAACTCCGCTGATGCCATCTCCATCCGCATCGTCGGGATCAGCCCACGCGAGAATATCCTCGTCACTCACAGCATCAATAAATCCGAGGCCTGTGTTGGCTGGAGGCGTAAGTTTTGAAAATCCGACTCCCGCAGGCAACTGTTCTGGCAGGAATCCAGGGATCGCGCGGTTTTGAAGTTGTGGTCCACCCATGTGCGTGTATTGATTCCCGGTATCATCCCATTGTCCGAATCTTGTCAGTGTTGTAAACGGGTGTCCCTTTCCGTCACCAGGATGACAAGTGCCACAGGAGTTTGCAACAAACAAGGGCCCTAACCCAATTTCCGGTGTAAATACTTCATCGTTGAACGCAATATCACCCCGAAGGAATCGCAGGTTTTCAGACTCATTCAATCCTTCTACAGGGCCATCAAGCAGGTCCTGATCATTGGGAGGCGCGGGCTCGAAGTTTTCACAGCTTAAAGTGACAATTCCGGCCAGGATGATGATAAAAATTGCACAAAGGACTTTCATAGCATAAATATACGGAGCGTAAAATTAAAAAGTTAGACATATCTAACTTATTTATTTGAATAATTTAATTATGATCCGTAAATTTTGATGAAAATTCAATAGATGGGGTCGTTAACAGAGGAGAATTACATTAAATCCATTTATAGCCTATCCCTGGAGGCCGGGGAAGTGTATGTTTCCGAGCTGGCCAAAAAGCTCCAGGTTAAGCTTCCCACGGTAAACAGCATGGTTAAAAAGCTTTCTGTGAAGAAAATGGTTGCGTATGCTCCTTATCAGGGGATCAGGCTTACTGAAAAAGGTAAAAAGGAAGCGCTTTCAATTATCCGCAAGCATCGGCTTGCTGAACTGTTCCTGGTTAAAGTAATGGGCCTTGGATGGGAAGAAGTCCATGATATTGCCGAGCAGCTCGAGCACGTCAATTCCGAAATATTTTTTGATCGAATCGATGAAATGCTCGGCTATCCCAACGCGGATCCTCATGGAGAGCCGATACCGGATGTGAATGGTAAGATTGCTTCTAAAAGTCGTATCTCACTGAGCCAGGTTGACGAAGGCGCCTCTGTAAAAATTATCGCAGTAGCAGATGATGAAAAATCGTTTCTGGCCCTTTTAAACACCAAAGGGCTTCAAATCGGTGACAACCTTACAATCAAGAAAAAAGAATTGTTTGATGGCTCGTTGGCGATAATCCACAAGAAGAAGGAGATGACGTTAAGTCACCAGGTCGCAGAAAGAATTTTGGTGGAATCTTGATTTGAATCTTTTATTGGATATTTCCTTCGCCGAAAGTTCCAAGTTAGAAAATATTCTAAATCTCCCTGTCGGATTTATTCGATCATACTGTTTGTTTAAAAATAAAACGCTTAGCCTTTATCATCTGATCCCAATGGATTTGCCGGTCATGAGTCGGTACCCGGCGTACGATCAACGATAGGTCGATTCGGTATACTTCTTCCGATACTCCAGCGGGCTGTAGTGCGTGACCACCTTGAACTGCCTGTTGAAATTTGAAAGCGTGTGAAAACCACTTTCATAACACACCTGGGAAATATCCATTTTCTTTTCAATCAGCAGCTTGCAGGAATGTCCGATCCTGATCCCGGTTAGAAAATCAGAAAATGTTTTGTTGGCATGTGTTTTAAAATACCGGCTGAACGAAGTAGGAGTCATATTCGCAATGGCGGCAACTTCCCCGAGGGTTATCTTCTCCCGGAATTTTTTCAGCACATAAGCATGCACCTTGTTCATTCTTTCGGTATCGGATTCCTTTAACGAATTGGTATACCCTTCACTCGATAAAAGATTATAATCCGTAGTGTTCGCCAGCAGATTCAAAAGATTCAATAACAATAAGAGGCTTTCAAAGTCCGTTGCTTTTAACAGATCAAACATAAGCCTTTCCGCCTTCTCCGATGTTTTACCTGTGATTTCCATTCCTCGTTGCGCTTTTAGAAAAAGCTGGCGAAGGGCATACGTCTCTTTTTTTTGAAGAAAGTCATTTCCTAAAAAATGGTCATGAAAATAGATCACGATCCCTTCCGTCCAGAACTGTTTGTCACCTTCGAAATATTCCATGTCGCTTCTCCATACATGGGGAAGATTAGGGCCGGTAAATACCAGATCTCCTTTTTTAAAAGGACTAACATGATCACCAATAAAACGTGTACCGGTTCCTTTTAAAACAATGAATAACTGATACTCCGAATGAAAGTGCCAGTTGGGATCGAAATGCGAGGCGCTCAGGAATTTAACTTCAAAAATCTGATCAGGAGATATGGGCGATTTTTGAAGCGCTGGTTTCATGTTTTAGCAAAGACCCTATAATAAAAGACTCTATATATAATGGATCGCGGAGTAATTCCTGGAAAATGAGGCCTGACAGCGCTTCGGGTTAGGGCTGAGCTCCTGATATAGTACTCATTTATCATGAGAATCGACGTTAATAATTATTCTAGGCTAAAATACAGTCAAAATCGGATAAAATTCAGGAAACGATTGAATTTTTTAAGATCGACCTTCATATCTCCAATAAGCAAAAAAAATTATGCGAATTTTTTCGATCTGTCTCATTCCGGTCACATTGATCCTTTTGTTTTTTTCGTGCGGAAACCCATCGAAAAAAAATAAGAGCACAGGACCGGGAAAAATAGAAATTTTATTTCTGGGCCATGACAGTCAGCATCATAATTCCGCCCTATACATGCCCATGCTGGCATCCATACTTTCAAAGGAAGGAATCAACTTTACGTATACCGATCAGCCTGACGCGCTGAATGCGGAAACACTATCGAAGTATGATGGGCTGATGATTTACGCCAATCATGAAAAGATAACGCCTGAGCAGGAAGAAGCGTTGATGGATTTTGTAGCACAAGGAAAGGGATTTATCCCCGTTCATTGCGCCAGCTTTTGTTTTCAAAACTCTCCGGAATACATCAGCCTGGTCGGTGGCCAGTTCCACAAGCATGATACAGGAACATTTACGGTTCCGATCATAAAAAAGGATCACCCCGTGATGCAATCAATCAATGAGTTTTCAACGTGGGATGAAACTTACGTTCACCATAAACTGAGTGATGACAGAACGGTATTGATGGAACGCCTGGAGGGAGATCACCGCGAACCATGGACGTGGGTTAAAGAACATGGCAAAGGAAGAGTGTTCTACACCGCTTATGGGCATGACGAACGCACCTGGAACAATCCCGGCTTTCATCAGCTAATGAAAGAAGGAATTCTCTGGGCTGTAGGAGATCAGGTAAAGAAACAGTGGGAGGAATTCAGAAAGGACTTTCCTGCGTTAGTCTACCGGGATGAGGCGAACATTCCGAATTACGAAAAAAGAGATCCTGCACCAAAATACCAGGAACCCCTGTCACCAGAGGAATCTAAAAAATTAATTCAGGTGCCCGTGGGCTTTGACCTTGAACTATTTGCTTCCGAGCCAGACATCATTAATCCCATCGCCATGGAGTGGGACGAGAAAGGGAGGTTATGGGTGATCGAAACCGTTGATTATCCAAATACGGTTCATGAGGATGAGGGCGTTGGCGATGACCGGATCAAAATATGTGAGGATACCGATCATGACGGAAAAGCAGATAAGTTTACACTATTTGCGGATAGTCTGAATATCCCCACCAGCCTTACTTTTTCCAACGGGGGAATTATTGTTTCCCAGGCCCCGTATTTTTTGTTTTTGAAAGATACCAATGGTGATGATAAAGCCGATGTTAAAAAGATCATTGCAGATGGCTGGGGCACTTTCGATACACACGCAGGTCCCTCCAATTTAAAGTACGGGTTCGACAACCAGATTTGGGGAGTGGTTGGATACTCCGGTTTCAACGGCACCATGGGAGGTGAAAACAGAGAGTTCCGGCAGGGGATCTATCGTTTCAAACCTGATGTTTCAGATTTCGAATTTCTCACATCCACCAGTAACAATACATGGGGATTGGGCTTCACAGAAAATAACGATGTCTTTGCCTCCACTGCCAACAACACCCACAGTGTATTTATGGGCATTCCTGATAAAGCAATCCAGGGCGTGGAAGGTATCCAGCTCAACGGCAGCATGAAGCTCGATGGACATTACGCCATGCATCCCATTACACCAAACGTCAGGCAGGTAGATGTATTCGGAGGATTCACCGCAGCAGCCGGACACAACTTTTATACTGCGCGGAATTATCCGGAGGAATTCTGGAATAAAGTTGCTTTCGTTTGTGAGCCGACAGGACATCTTGTACACATCGCGCGTTTTGAAAAAAACGGAGCAGGCTTCACGGAAAAGGATGGATGGAATTTATTTGCAAGCGCTGATGAATGGGTTTCTCCCGTTGACGCAAAAGTCGGACCGGACGGCGCTGTCTGGATACTGGACTGGTACAACTTCATTATTCAGCACAACCCAACACCAACGCCTGAGTGGGGAGGATATAAAGCCGAGAACGGGAAAGGAAATGCTTACGAAAATCCCCTGAGGGATAAATCTCACGGACGTATCTGGCGGGTGGTGAGTCAGGATGCAAAAAATTACAAACCGATAACGTTGGACAAGGATGATCCGGATGAGCTCGTCGAAGCACTTGGGAATGACAACTTGTTTTGGCGAATAACGGCTCAGCGTCTACTGGTAGAGCGCGGAGATGCAGACGTGCTGCCTGACCTGTACGACATGGCAAAAGACCAGGACGAAGATGACTTTGGATACAATCATGCCGCAACACATGCCTTATGGACCATTGACGGGCTGGGAGCGTGGCGTAAAGATGATCAGGGTGAGCGAATAATTTCAGATGCACTGAAACACAAATCCGCAGGCGTGAGAAAGGCTGCCGTGCAGATCCTTTCAAAAGCACAATGGACAGAACAATCCGTTACACAGTCCGGCATTTTGAACGATCCTGATCCGAATACACGGCTCGCTGCCATACTTTCGTTGGTGGACATCTCACCTTCCGATGTAGTGGGTAAGGCGCTCTATAAAATAAGCCTGGAGGAAAACGTGAAGAACGATTACTGGTTATCACAGGCTGTTTACGCGGCTGCCAACCAGCACCGGCAAGGTTTTATTGCAGCTTTTCTGGAGGCAAATCCGGGTTATAAAAAAGCAGAGCGCATCTCCGTCAACTATAAGGCTATTGTATTTGACGATTCGTCATGGAAAAACATGGAATTGCCCCAGCCAATGGAAAAGGCCGGACTGGATGTCGATGGAATCATATGGTTCCGTAAAACCGTTACAATACCAAACGATGCTGCCAGACAAAAGGCTTCTCTCTCACTGGGCCCAATTGGTGATTCGGATGAAACTTGGGTCAATGGAATCAGGGTTGGCGGCATGGAAAAGAGCTCGCGTGAACCGAGAATTTATGCAATTCCTCCTGGCACCCTTAAGCAAGGAACAAATACGATCGCCGTTAAAGTGGAAGATACCGGTGGATGGGGTGGCTTTTTTGGAAAAATCGAAGACATGTTCATCCAGTACGGTAACCGGAAAATATCCATTACGGGAAACTGGAAATATGAAGTAGAGAAAGAGTACAATTCAAATAATCCTTTTCAGGATGCTTCCATCGCAGAAACATTTATCGATACGTATCTCGATCTGGCGAACCAGACCGAATCGAATGTTTCGACTCCAGCCGGATCCGCTACTGTAATCAGGATCACGGTAGTTAAGAATCAGATGAAATATGATCTTAAAGCTTTTGAAGTTGAGGCTGGAAAACCTGTGGAGATCGTGTTTGAAAATCCCGACTTCATGCAGCACAACCTGGTCGTTACGCAGCAGGGCGCACTGGAAACCGTCGGTAAAGCCGCGGATAAACTGGCGTCAGATCCAAAAGGGGCCGAGAAACAATACGTTCCTGACATGCCCGAAGTGTTGTTTGCTACTAAACTTGTAAACCCTCAGCAAACTGTAAAGCTTAATTTCATTGCACCTGAAAAACCCGGAGACTATCCTTTTGTCTGTACTTTCCCCGGACATTGGTCAATCATGAATGGAGTGATGAAGGTGGTTAAAAACAAATCAGCATTATGATGTCTCAACATTTAAGTCTCAGATCTGACCGTATGAACATAGATCAACTGCACGTCGAGCTCCTGCCGCTGGAGAAAAGGGTTCCAATCGACGAAGAATAAATAATATCAAGTGAGTCTGAATATAAAATTTGGTGTAAGTACATGGCTATGGACTTCCCCGTTCACCACGGAAACGATCAATCTGTTTCCTAAAATAAGATCCATGGGGTATGATGCTGTGGAAATTCCTGTAGAGTATCCGGAGAGGATCGATGGAAAGAAAGTTAAGAAAGCGCTCAGGGAAAATGGCCTTGAAGCAATCGTCTGTGGCGCTTTCGGACCTGGCAGAGATCTTACTCACGACGATCCCGCGGTTCATAAAGCATGTTTCGGTTACATCATACAGTGCCTGGACCTGTGCAATACCTGGGATGCGAAATTTCTTGCTGGCCCTATGTATTCGGCGGTTGGAAAAGCCCGAATGGTTTCGCCGGAGCAAAGGAAAACAGAGTGGGAAAGAGCGGTCAAAAATATTTTTAAAGTTTGCAACCTCGCGCAGGAAAGACTACTCTCCGTTGCGCTGGAACCTCTGAACAGATTTGAATCGGATCTTATCAATACCGCAGAAGATGTCATGCGGTTGGTCCGGGATGTCAATCATCCTGCTGCCAAAGTTTTATTGGATGGGTTTCACATGGCCATCGAAGAACACAATCTCGAAAATGCAATAGTCTCTGTTGGTGACAAGCTGATTCACATGCAGGTGTCTGAAAATTATAGAGGGACTCCTGGTACGGGGCAAACACCGTGGGACTCTTTCAAGAAGGGTCTTGAGAAGATCAATTATCGGGGTGCGGTTTCGATCGAAAGTTTTACACCTGAAATCAAAGAGCTTGCGGGAGCGGTTTGCATCTGGAAAAAACTTGCGGAGAGCCAGGATCAATTTGCGTCACATGGAATTGCCTTTCTAAAAAAACTATTAAAACCGTTGAATCAATGAGTAATAAAAAAATCAATGTAGCCATTATAGGTCTGGGCTTTGGAGCCGAGTTCATCCCCATTTATAAAAAACATCCGAATGCGAATCTGATGGCGATCTGTCAAAGAACACAGTCCAAACTTGACGAGATCGGAAATGCTTTTGGAATTGAGAAAAGGTATACTTCCTACGATGAACTGTTGAAGGATCCTGAAATCGATGCCGTACATATTAATACACCGATCCCGGATCATGGCATACAATCCATTAAAGCGTTAAAAGCCGGCAAGCATGTGGCGTGTACGGTTCCAATGGCGACAACCGTGGAAGAGTGCGAAGAGATTGTCCGGCTGGCGCAAACAAATAAGCTCACGTACATGATGATGGAGACGGTGGTCTACGCACGCGAATTTCTGTTCATGAAAGAGCTTTATGAAAAAGGGGAATTGGGTAAAGTGCAATTCATGAAGGCAAGTCATCAGCAGGATATGGATGGATGGCCCAACTACTGGCCAGGACTTCCACCCATGTATTATGCAACGCATTGTGTTGGGCCGGTGCTGGGGTTGCTCAGAAAAGAAGCGGAATATGTCTCCTGTTTTGGCTCGGGTACGATCAGAGAGGAGCTGCAGCATCATTATAATTCTCCTTATGCCGTAGAGACAACGCACATAAAACTGAAGGATTCTGACATCAGCGCGCACGTATACAGATCGCTTTTTGATGTTGCCCGCCAGTATCGTGAAAGCTTTGAAGTGTATGGCTCCCGGAAATCAGTCGAATGGCCGCTGATCGAAGGCCGTCCTTTGGTGATGCATACCGCTAAACGTCCTGAACCTGAGATCCCCGAGGAAGTTGAATGTCCTGATTATGCAAAATTGTTGCCGGAGGCGATTCAACAATTTACAACAAAGGGAGTGTATGATGCCGATGAACATCAGCATCTTTCTTTTACGCAAGGTGCGGGGCACGGAGGCTCTCACCCGCATCTGGTTCATGAGTTTCTGAATTCCTTAATTCAAAATAAAGCGCCTTATCCGGACGCAAGCCAGTCGGCCAACATTACCTGTGTCGGGATCCTCGCTCACGAGTCGGCAAAACAAGGTGGAAAAATTATTCATCTGCCGGAATTCACGTTTTCAAAAAAACATTAGGCTCTGAGAGACTATTCGTCTGACGAGTTAATGGATTGTCTGCTGTCGCAAGGATCTGGAGTTGGAGTTCGCAAAAGATCTGATTCGTAGAAAAAACTAAGACAAGTCCCGTTAGGGACGTCAATCCTGGTAGAAACGGCAATAAATTTTCACGAAGTGCCGTCAGGCACGTGATAGTCGAACGATTTAAATACAAACCGTTCATCGTAATCAATTTCAAATTCCTTTAACACGGATTCATATTCTTCGATGAAGCTTTTTCGTCCTGTCCGGGTCTCCGCCTCGGGCCCCGGACAGGTTTCGACAGCGGGGTCCCGAGGCGGAGACCCCGCTTGGACAGTGAAAACCATTAGCCTCCTGATAATCCTATTCGTCTGACGAGTTAATGGATTGTCTGCTGTCGCAAGGATCTCGAATTGGGGTTCGCAAAAGATCTGATTCGTAGAAAAAACTAACGCAAGTCCCGCAGGGACGGCAATCCTGGTAGAAAACGGCAATAAATTTTCACGAAGTGCCGTCAGGCACGTAATAGTCGAACGATTTAAATACAAACCGTTCATCGCAATCAATTTCAAGTTCCTTTAACACGGATTCATATTCCTCGATGAAGCTTTTTCATCCTGTCCGGGTCTCCGCCTCGGCACCCGGACAGGTTTCGAAGCGGGGTCCCGAGGCGGAGACCCCGCTTGGACAGTGAAAACCATTAGCCTCCTGATAATCCTATTCGTCTGACGAGTTAATGGATTGTCTGCTGTCGCAAGGA
>Ga0196981_1000117_pt1 | contig 77442 bp, 65 predicted proteins | sample S3_2013CmetaG_FD_155462 | JGI IMG/M metagenome (GOLD analysis project Ga0196981, IMG submission 155462) | Soil microbial communities from Anza Borrego desert, Southern California, United States - S3_20-13C | ecosystem: Environmental > Terrestrial > Soil > Desert | place: USA: California... | reverse complement strand
TCATGCCAGCATCTCTGCTGACTATGCAAGACTCGTTTCTGGTGGTTGACCATTCCTTGCCAGACAGGATTTGTTTACCTGCAGGGAAATGTTGAGATGTTTCTTTCCTTGTTCTTATTTAAAAAAACGCTTGAGAAAATCCCCATCTCACGGGCTTATCACAGCGCGACGTAAATCGTCAATCGTACGTCGTAAATCAAAGAGCTCCCGCTCAAATCTTAAACACGATCCTCCCATAAATGCTTCGTCCCCTTGTGGCATACCCTTCAATTTCCGAGTATTCTTCATCCAGTATGTTTTCAACTTTAGCAATGAATGAAAAATGGCTGTTCAATTTATAGTTAAAGGTAATATCAAATAAATCGTAAGCCGTGATCTTGTTCCTTTTCAACGCGCCGTAAGGTCCGGAAGACGGATCGTAAGCAGAATCGAATCTGGAACCGGCGTGGCGGTATGCGGCTGTCACTGAAAATGCTTTAACGGGTAAATAAGTCAGTTGTGCATTACCGAGGAAGTCAGGCCGGCGCACCAGATCTTCCTGCTGCATGGTCCCTGAAAGGAAGACCCCGTAATTGAACAACTGAATGTGATGAGGCCCTGTTTTTTCAGGATCAATATCGTCTTTCGAAATTTCGACCTCCCCCCGCAACAACGAAATGTTTCCAGACAGGGACAGTCGCTGCGACAACCGAACATTCCCTCCTGCTTCAATGCCGGATACAATCTGCGTGGCGCTATTGACATACGTATCTCCACGGTAATGAGAATAGTCCAGGTCATTCACGGCTGTGTTCCCGTCCCACAGATAAATATACTCAATCGAATTGCGCACGCTTGTGCGATATGCTGAAACGGTAATATAGGAGCCGGTTGTAAAATCGCGTTTGATGCCAACCTCGAAAGACATCGATTCTTCGGGTTTTAGTTTCCTGTTTCCACGGCTGGTATATGCGCCAAATCCGAGGCTGGGATCATATAGCTGGTATAACGAAGGAGGGTTGTAACCTGACGAAACAGAAGCATAGATCAACCCATTGCGAAGTTTGTAAGAAGGATTTAATTCAAAGGTGACATAGTTCCGGAACAGAGAGTGATTGCTGAAACGTCCTCCCAATGCGATGTTGAAATTATTGAGATCATAGGCGACCTTTCCAAAAAAGTACATGGTCCGCGTCGACGAATCGATCGAATCGTAATTAATAGCAGATTCATATGGAAAACCAAAGGCATTGGAGTAATAATATGTATCGAAGAACATGTTTTCATTGTACAACCCTGTTCCAAGCAATGCAGTGATCCCGTTCTTTATGTAGTCAGACTGAAATTCCATTGTAACGATCTTGCCATCGTAGACGCCTTTTGAATATGATTTGTCTGTGTTGCCATTTTCATCGATCACCGATGAATCGTTTTCGTTGATGCGTTGCGATACGGTTACACCCCCAAGACCGCTGATTGACCATGAATCATTGATCGAATATTTTACAAGATAATCTCCAATTGAACGCTCCAATGAAACCGAATTGTTGTCATCATCCCAATTCGCACCATTGTCGATTTCAGCCTTTTGGTTAATCCGCTTAAAACCGGCATAGGCATCCCATGCATCCTTTTTGTAACCTGCTTTGGCCGCTACATCTGTTTTCCGGAAATCATCTTTGTCGTATGTTGAAAAACCTCCATCGGAATTTTTCAACGTTGCATCAAGACCAGTGACGTTTTGTTGCCACAATGCTGCATTGACGTAAAGTCCGTTTTTAAACGAATAACCTGCATCAACCTGTTCTGTGAAAGTGGAAGATCCATTGCCGAACGTTCCGCCCTGGAGAGAAGCCATTCCCCTCAGACCTTCACTGTGATTTCTTTTGGTAATAATATTGATCACTCCTCCGATCGCCGAGCCTCCATATGCCGAAGTATGCGACCCCCGGATGATTTCAATCCTTTCAACATCGGTAAGCGAAATCTCTGATAAATCGACGGCCGCGTTTGGTGATGAAGGATCGGTAATCCTTTTTCCGTCAATCAAGACCACAACCTGGTTACTGTTAGCGCCTCGTAAGAACACACTTTGATTCGTGCCGGGTGTCTGATTGCCACCGACAACATAAATGCCTTCCTGTGCTGCCAGCAATTCACCAACGGAATTAAAGGTCGTTTTTTCAATCATGTCCCGGTTGATCACTGACGCGCTTCTTGGTGCATCGAGGAGCACCTGGTCGGTCCTGCTTGCGGAAACAATGATCTCCTGAAGCACCGTAGTCTTCGTTGAATCCTGTGCTGAAATTTTGATTGCCAGCAACAAAGCAATTGCAGTTAAAATTTTTCTCATAGCATTGATGGTTAATGTACATACTATGAGCCCTGAGGAAAAATTGGAGAAGAAGGGAAATAGCCCGCCTACTCATCGCCTTTCACCCGAAAGCTCTGAAACAAAAATCAGATTGACGGCAGGTCTCCTGGCTTTCCGCATTGCCCGCGCCTTCCCGTCGCTAAAGTCGCGACAGTGGCTAAGATTGCAGGCAATAATATCAGCGGATCACAGTTGCGGGGACAGCTCCGGATTTCAGCTTGCGCTAACCGGTATTCCCTTTTAATCTTTTGACGATACGATCAGCAAAAGAACCGCGAATCTCCTGCAAACATACGCCGGGAAATATAAAATGCAAAATCACGGCGATGTCAAATCGGATGCGCTGACGGATTTGTTTCTTATTATTGCAGCATGAACAAGATCGTCGTATTTGTCCTATGCATGCTTGTGGGGTGCACAGGAAAAATTAAAGACCACCCGAATTCTCCAGGAGACATTGATGAGTCTGGCTTAAAATACGCCACGGGATTTCGGGTGTCCACGCTTGGGAGCTCCAAAATCGTTGAAGTCCTGTATCCTTTTCAGGGCGCCACCTCCGGTTATAAATACTTGCTTGTTCCGCGTGGCGAAGATGTTCCGACCCATGATGAGCAAACACGTGTTATTTACACTCCTGTCAGGAGCATCGTTTGCACTTCAACCACACACATACCTTTAATCGACTACCTTGGTGAAACGGAAAAACTCACCGGCTTCCCAACCACAGATTATATCAGTTCCGAAAAAATGCGCAAAAGAGTCGATGACGGTAAAGTAGTGGAGCTTGGAATCGACAAAGGCATGAACATTGAACGACTGGTTGTGCTTAAACCGGATCTGGTTATGGGATACCTCATGACTGCGGATTACGGACAGTTTAAAAAGATCGAGGAATTCGGGATTCCGGTTGTTATCAATTCCGAATACTTAGAACGGCACCCCCTCGGGAGAGCGGAGTGGATAAAATTCATGGCGCTGTTCTTCGGAAAGGAGAAGAGAGCCGATTCGGTATTCAATGCCATCGAGAAAAGCTATCTCGACGTGCGAAAAATTGCCACAAATGTTGCCGAAAAGCCGACGGTCATGAGCGGAATCGTTTATGGTGATTCCTGGTTCCTGCCCGGGGGACAAAATTACGCGTCGCGTCTATTGGCAGATGCCGGCTGCAATTATCTCTGGGGTGACGATCCATCGCATGGCTATCTTCAGCTCAGCTTTGAAACGATCTATCAGAAGGCGCATACGGCAGATCTGTGGATTGGCACTGGCGGATTGAACACACTTGATGAGTTGAGAAATTCCAACGACCGCTATACCCGGTTTAAACCTTTCAAAAACAAACAGGTGTTTAGTTCTGACGCGCGAACAGGAGCGCGCGGAGGAAGCGAATACCTTGAACTCGGATACCTCAGGCCAGACCTGATTCTCAGGGACCTTGTCAAGATTGCTCATCCGGAGCTACTTCCGCAGCACGAAATGTATTTTTACAAGAAGCTCGAATAACCGCGCGGAGGTTGCTACCTTCATAAAACCACAAGGTGATCAGGTTATTTTTTGTACGCCTGTGTTCTTCTCGCGACAGGGCTCCCTTTTCTTATAAGTGTTTTCACAGGGTTCGCTCATCGCAAAGATGAAACAGTAATCCACACGTAGCATAAACGTTTGATACCTTATTATCAGAAAAAAGCGTGGATGGTTATGTGTGTCAGGAACGATTTGTGCCCAATAGCGAAAGGCTAATCAGTTAACCAGCCGCCCAGCTCCCAAAGCCCCTTTCACAGCAACCGTGCTGAAGTCGAAAACCGGCTCTAAACCGAAACCTCCTCACTAACAATATCCATCCCCGCTTTCTCCATAGCCCCAAACCCTCCATAGATATTAATCAGGTCTTTGAAACCGAGCCTTCTCATGATAGAAATGGCAGTCATCGAACGGTAACCACCTCCGCAGTGCACAACGTATGACTGGTTTTTGTCGAGCTGTTTCAAATTTCCAGGAAAATCCCCCAGCGGAAGAAAGCTCGCCGTCTTAAGGTGACCGACGCTCCATTCCGATTGCTTGCGTACATCAAGTATAGCGGGGGCCTTTTTCAACTCGCCCTTCAGTTGCTCTGCGGTAATCGATCTGATCGTTTCCAACTTCCCGTTCCAGGCTTCAGCCCCGCCTTGCAGGTATCCGCGAACGTTTTCATATCCCACGCGCGCAAGCCGGAGCACTGACTCATATTCCTTGCCAGGTTCCGTAACAAGTACGAGCGGCCGCATAATATCGATCAGGGTTCCAACCCAGACCGCAAACTGACCATTCAACCCAATGTTGATAGACCCTGGAATGAAGCCCCTTTCAAAATCGTCCGCCTTACGCGTATCCAGAATAATAGCGCCCCCACCGACAGCATCATTGAAGTCATTAACCGAAAGTGGTTTTTGATTTTGTCTGATAACATTTTCTATCGGATCGTACCCTTCTTTGTTAATGCGGGCATCTTCGAAAAAGTACGGGGGCGGAGGCAATATTCCATCGGTCACTTTTCCAATGAAATCTTCCCTGGACATATCCTTCAGGGCGTAATTGAATTTCTTCTGATCCCCAATCGTCGAGTACGTTTCTTTACCGATATTTTTCCCGCATGCGGATCCAGGTCCATGCGCCGGATAAACAATCACATCATCGGGCAGCGTTTTTATTTTTCTGTTCAATGAATCGTATAACATGCCAGCCAGCTCGTCCTGCGTCATAACACCATCCAGCAGATCGGGCCGGCCCACATCACCGACAAAAAGCGTATCGCCTGTAAAAATTGCGTGCGGTTTCCCCGTTTCATCAAACAGGAGATAACAGCAAGATTCAGGGGTATGGCCCGGCGTATGCAGGACTTTGATACTCAGTTTTCCAAGTTTGAATGATTCGCCGTCCTTCGCCTGATAAACATCGTATTGCGGGTTCGCATCGGGTCCATAGACGATGGGAGCATTTACTTTACGCGCAAGATCCAGATGGCCGGATACGAAGTCGGCGTGAAAATGGGTTTCGAAAACGTATTTGATCTTCGAACCGCGCATTTCGGACAGTGCGATATAGGGTTCTGTCTCTCTGAGAGGATCAATAATTGCTGCTTCCCCGTCAGATTCGATATAGTAAGCGGCCTCCGCAAGACAGTTGGTATATAATTGTTCTATGTACATAGCGTCCGTATTTCTCACTCAAATGGTTACAAACCTTTTCATCGGTTTTTCAAACTACAAATTTGATAAAAATTCCCATCTTATCATGAACCCTGGTAACTTTGCCCAAGAGATGGAAAGCGTGCGTCGTATTATTTTTAGCCTTTTAACCCTGTTGTTCTGCTCCATTAGCGGATTCAGTGAACCAACATCAAATTCAGCCGGCTGGTTCCGCCTGAATGATTTCAATCCTTTTGAGCAAAACGGCAAGGTTGGTCTAAAAAACCAGAAGGGCGATATTCTCATCCCGGCACAGTACGACGCCTTGGGATGGAGCGATGGATCTTTTTCAGTTGTTGAGAATGTTACCGGGTATTCGCTCAACGGCAAATGGGGGCTTGTTAATCTTACCAATCATAAAGTTACTAAGCCGGAATTCCAGAATCTTTTGCCTGGCGACGGCTCTATGATCATCGCCAGAAAGGCCCTGCCCAATTCGTTCGTTATCCAGTCAGGGTGCATCACTCCTTCTGGAAAGGTTGTTATCCCGTTTCAATATGACGGAATTCGTTTTTCAAATCTCCGGGCGATCGTTTATCGAAAAGAACAAACCCGGTTCAAACATGGCCTGATCGATTTTGCGAATAATGTCCTGATCCCGCTAAATTACCAATCGATTTATCCATTGGGAAGTCTGCGTTTTGCGGTCGTTTCATTCGACAATAAAACGGCCATTTATTCCGAGGAAGGCGAGCAACTGTCGGCCTTTGCCATTGACAGTATTTCGTCTTTCAAAAATAACTTTGCGGTTATCTACCAGGATCAATGGCAGGGACTCATCAATCGTGAAGGGAAAACAATCCTTGAACCTGCTTACCGCGACATCCGGATTCTTGACGATGGCACCATTCAAACCAGAAAAGGCGATCAGTGGTTATTCCTGGACGGGGATAACAAACTTATTCGTGAATGCCACGCCGATCTGATCGAACCCATCGAACGCGATCTTTACAAGATCAGCATCTCCGGTCTCTATCAGCTGATCAATGAACAGTTTACTCCATTGAACTCGTTGTTTTTTACAGGGATTCAACCATTCCAAAACGGAAAATGTGTATTCTCGGTCGGTGACAAAAAAGGCGTGATGCGAAAAAACGGCTCGATTGTAATTGCACCGAAATACACGGACCTCTTCGATGACGGAAAATTTTTCAGGGGTTCGGAAATCACAAACCGGGGATTGCGATGGGTGTTGATCGATTCTGCCGGAAATGTGATCACACAGAAAAATTATCAATACATCGATCGTTACAATGGCCGTTTCTTCCCGGCGCAACATAAGGGGTTCTGGGGTGCGATTGACGATCGGGGAAAAGAGATCGCAGCATGCGTACACGACTCGCTTGTTCAGCAAAAAGGCGAGCACATCGTTGTCAAATTCAAAGGTGGTTACGGGATTATCAACACACGCGAGGAATGGATCATTACTCCGCAGAAAAAGAAACTTCGGCTCATCAATGATAAATATTATATACAGTTCGAGTCCCCCAACAGAATTCTGAAATCTTTTGCCGGTGATGTGATCTATTTCACCCAAAACAAATTCGAGATCCAGAACGATCACCTGCTCGAATACCTTCCATCCGGAGAAATCTGGAAGGTAATGTTTGACGGAGTAATCACCGAACGGTACGCGCCTGCGGAAAAGGTTGAAAAGATCTTTGATGAAAGCGAAGGCTATCGCGCGATCAAAAGAGATGGCAAGTATGGTTTTATTGACAACAGGTCCAGACTGCGGATCGCGAACCGGTACGAAGATGTTCAGGCCTTCAGCGAGGGCCTGGCTGGCGCAAAGATCCTCGGGAAATGGGGTTACGTTAATAAAGAAGACAAGATCGCAATCCAACCCGTGTACGAGCAGGTATCTCCATTTAGCAATGGCTTTGCAATTGTACGTACCAAAAACCTTTACGGACTGATCAATAAGAAAGGAAAACTCATCCTGCCACTGCGTTATGACCAGATTGACATACTTCCGGGCAATTTGTTCCGAATCCGCCAAAATGCTCTTTACGGGGTGGCCAATGCGGAGGGCAAGATCCTCTTGAACACCAAGTTCGACAATCTAAATGCGATCAATGATTACTTTATCATCGAACGCGCCGGGAAATTTGGCGTTGTCGATTCCGCAGGTCTAAGCACGATTCCTTTGATTTACGACGCGCTCACCTTTAATGTTTACAGCAATCAATTCATTGCCGTGAAGAAATGCACCTGGGAGCCCGCTGCTTTCTGAACCACAAAAAAAAGGAATCCATGCGGATTCCTTTTTCACTGAATTTTTATCCTGTTATCACCTTATTCTTTCTTCGGATTACCGGTTGTGCCTGCACCTGAGATCGCCTGACGCATGCCAGTGTCGGCCTGGACATTTTGCATCTTGTAATAATCCATGATGCCCATATTTCCGGAACGAAATGCTTCGGACATTGCCTTTGGAATCTCTGCCTCCGCCTCGATAACCTTTGCACGTGCTTCCTGTGCCTTGGCTTTCATTTCCTGTTCGAGCGCCACGGCCATTGCACGTCTCTCTTCCGCACGTGCTTCGGCAACCTTCAAGTCAGCGCTTGCCTGGTCGATCTGCAGTTTGGCACCGATGTTTGCTCCCACATCAACATCCGCTATGTCGATGGACAAGATTTCAAAAGCAGTTCCGGCGTCGAGACCTCTGGAAAGTACGAGCTTCGATATCTTATCCGGACTTTCGAGAACTTCCTTATGTGTTTTTGCCGAACCGATCGACGAGACGATACCTTCACCCACACGGGCCAGGATCGTATCCTCACCGGCTCCACCCACTAGCTGAGCAATACTTGCGCGCACCGTCACCCGCGCAACCGCGATCAGCTGGATGCCGTCTTGTGCAACTGCTGCTACCTTCGGGGTAGTAATTACTTTTGGATTAACCGAGATCTGAACTGCCTGAAAACAATCTCTTCCCGCAAGGTCAATCGCTGTTGCCTGTTTGAAAGTCAGACTGATATTTGCTTTATCTGCGGAGATCAGTGCCCGGATCACATTCGGAACATTCCCTCCGGCGAGGTAGTGCGTCTCAAGGTCATTTGAAGTGAGCTGTAACCCGGCCTTCGTCGCCGTAATAAGTGACTCGACAACCACCCGCGGCGGAACCTTCCTGATACGCATGAAGACAAGCTCCAGTAGTCCGACACGGACACCGGAAAATAAGGCCGTGATCCATAGGTTTACCGGGACGAAGTATAGAAAAATAAAAAAAAGGACAATACTTCCGAATACAATAATTAGTAGGGCTGCTCCTTCCATATGTAGATTTTGATTTAGTTAGTAGGTTCTACGGTGATTTGATTAGAGTTGATGCCGGTGATTCTTATTTGAACACCGGTTTCGATATAGCCCCCTGAGGTCTTAACCTCGAACTGGCGTTGCCTGAATTCGGCTTTCCCAACCGGACGCAGTGTGCTGATCGTTGTACCTACCGCTCCGACCTGCAGGTTTTCTGTCAATCCTTCGTTCACCTTACTGTTGATTGATGATTTTAGCGAGAATTTGCTCCACGCCTTATATTGAAAGCTGTAATACCAGATCCCGAGCTTGACCGCAGCGGTTGAAATCATCACGATAAGACCGATGTCACTTCCGAAAACCTTGTAGCTGATAATAATTCCCGAAATCGTGAACATAACACCGAGAATTCCAACTACCGTTAATCCGGGAATAAAAAACAGCTCGATGATGGTCAGCACCAAACCGATCAGGAGAATTGCAAGTATGATGACTAACATAAGCATAGTAGGTTTGTAAAAGTAATACGATTAAACAACATAAAAAATCACCTGGCGCCGCTTTCCGTTTATCGCAGATGTCAATATGCACGCGCGAACAATACCCTTCTCTGGGATGGCTTTCCGGAAAAAACACATTTACCCGGCTCTTCCTTTGCGTCCAGCGGAATGCAACGAATGGTGGCCTTTGTTTCGTCCTTGATGGCCGCTTCCGACTCCGCGGTTCCATCCCAATGGGCGGAAACAAACCCACCCTTTTCATCGAGCACCCTCTTTAATTCGTCGTACGAGTTTACTTCCGTTGTGTGCTCGTTCCTGAATCTCAGGGCCCGCTGATATATATTGTTCTGAATATCCTCCAGCAATCCGGGCACAGCCGCTGAGACCTCTTCGATCTTCATCACCTTTTTCTCCTTCGTGTCCCGCCGGGCAACCTCCACAGTGCCATTTTCCAGGTCGCGCGGTCCGATCGCGATCCTGATTGGCACTCCTTTCAGCTCCCATTCTGCAAACTTGAACCCAGGCTTGTGTGTATCGCGTTTATCGAATTTTATTGCCAGGCCCTGCTTTTTCAGGGATGCCGAGATCTCGTCGACCTTTTCCGATATACGTTTCAGCTCTTCATCAGTCTTGAAAATCGGGACCACAACAACGTGGATCGGTGCCAGCTTCGGCGGCAGTACAAGCCCATCGTCATCCGAATGCGCCATAATCAACGCGCCCATCAGCCTCGTGCTCACCCCCCATGATGTTCCCCATACATGTTCGAGCTTGCCTTCTTTCGACGTAAACTGGACATTGAATGCTTTTGCAAAATTTTGTCCGAGGAAATGAGAGGTTCCCGCCTGAAGGGCCTTTCCATCCTGCATCATCGCTTCAATACAATAGGTATCCAACGCGCCAGGGAATCTTTCTCCTTCGGATTTTCTTCCTTTGATAACTGGAAGGGCCATAAAACTTTCAGCAAACTCTGCATACACGTTCAGCATCTGCACGGTCTCGGCAACCGCCTCGTCAGCAGTTGCGTGAGCTGTATGTCCCTCCTGCCAAAGAAATTCCGCCGTTCTCAGGAACAGCCTTGTCCGCATTTCCCAACGGACGACATTGGCCCACTGATTTACAAGGATCGGAAGGTCGCGATAGGATTGTATCCACTTTTTGTAGGTGCTCCAGATGATGGCTTCACTTGTCGGCCGAACTACCAACTCCTCTTCCAGCTTTGCGTCAGGGTCCACCATCAGCTTGCCTTTGCGCTGCGGATCGGTTTTCAGCCGGTAGTGGGTTACAATTGCACATTCCTTGGCAAATCCCTCGGCATTTTTCTCTTCCGCCTCAAACAGGCTCTTAGGAACAAAAAGCGGAAAATAAGCATTTGAATGGCCGGTGTCCTTAAACATCTTGTCGAGTCCCTGCTGCATCTTTTCCCAAATGCTATATCCGTAGGGCTTGATCACCATACATCCCCGAACATCAGAATGCTCGGCCAAATCAGCCTTTTTTACTAATTCATTGTACCATGAGGAGTAATCTTCATTTCTGCTGGGTAGTTCTTTTCCCATAATGGTATAATTATTGCGTACTATATTTTATGAAACGGCAAATATAAACCGGGAATGATCGGATCAAAAATCCGGAACAAACAGTTTCAAAAGCCCCTTCATAAGGTGGCTGCATCGGGGAGAATCCTGGTAAATTTTGTAGATTTATAGAATACTTTTGATCGATTTAACGTTTGCATAGATAAATAAGGAGATTAATACCATGAAAATCACAACAATCGTATTCAGCATTTTATCATCCATGGTACTGGGTGTGGCCGTTGGCCAGGATCTCGAGCACGATGACATGTACTTCAACTCCAAAGACCGCAAAAAGCAACTTGCGCTGAAGCCTGATGTACCCGCGGTTGCCGCTGTTGCAGAAAAGAAAAAGAAACTTCCCGATTATCAGGATGACAGCGACGTTAATCCTACTGATTCCTATTCAGCGCGAAATGTAAACCCGGAATTCGTTTCAAGGTCAAATTCGCAAATGGCACAAACTGATAACGAAGACTATTTTGTAAACAATTACCGATATAATCAACAGACCCGGTTCACCAGCTGGAACAACAATTTCAATAGCTGGTACACCAACCCCTGGTACCGTGTATCTTACTGGGGTCCCGGATCAAGCAGCTGGAATATGCCTTATTACAGTGGTAATTATTATAATAATTACGGATACAACGATCCGTGGATGAACCCGTGGTGCAATCCTTATCGATCGGGCTGGTCGATGAACACAAGCTTTTATTGGGGAAACAGCTGGGGTCCTTCCTATGGTTACAGCCCCTGGTCCTCTCCTTATGATTCCTGGTACTCACCCTACGGCTATTCGGCATACAACTCATGGAACTCGCCTTATTATGGCGGCTGGGGTAACTCTTACCGCGTGGTAGTTGTGGAAAGAAGGGATCCGGTCGTTTATGGCAAACGTACTTCACGGAGCACCAACAGTTCCAATAATTACTATAATAACAATGGCAGGTCGACCTCGACTTATGCAAACACAAGCAGTCGCACTCCGGATAATACGGGTGGACGGCAATCGACCAATTCGTCGAAAGCCAAACAGTCGGATTACTACAATCCGTCATACAGAACGCGCACGAGTGATAACACGGGGAATAACAATAATTCCGGCCGGACTTCAACTTCATCCTGGAACGACAATAACAATAATTCCAATAACAATAACAGTTACAGAACTCCGAGCCCGGCGCCAACTTATGATCGCACTCCTTCGAGAAGCTCGAATTCCGACGGAGGTTCAAGGAACACTGGAAACTCTTCTAATCAAAACTCAAATTCCGGATCGAGGACGTCACGAGGAAGGGGCAACTAATTTATTTTTGACAACGAATTCAATTTCTTAAGATGAAAAAAATCATCTTGATTGTTACTACCATGTTTGCCGGAATTTCCGGTTACGCTCAGGATTTTGTAGATAACGCATTGTTGTTTAGTCGCCTGCGCCCAGCCGGCAGTGCACGCATTCAGTCCCTCGGCGGAGCCCAGGTTTCTCTCGGCGGAGACTACAGCTCTGCGATGTCAAATCCGGCGGGATTGGGGATGTTCAACAGGTCGGAATTTACGTTAAGCGCGGGAATGACGTTCGTAAACAGCGATTCCGAGTATCTGGGTTCGGCATCGACTGATTCGAAATCCGCTTTTAATATTCCGGGCCTGAGCATTGTACTTCATAAATCTTCGGAAAGAGAATCAGGATTTATGGGAGGATCATTCGCGATAACATTAAACAGGATCAACGATTTTAACAAAGATTTTCAATACAGCGGAACAAACGATCAGAATTCACTCATAGACTACTTCCTGAACTACGCCCAGGGTGCCGACCCGAATTCTTTTCTGCTCGATCAGCATGACGAACCCGGTTCCGAGTACTATTCAATAACAGGTCTGGCCTACCGCAATTTCCTGATCGAGGATTTTTTCGATTCACAAAACAACGAATACTATTACACCTCTGAGCTAACGCCACTACCGGCGGATCCGGACAATCCTGCGGAAATCCGGACGCTCGATCAGAGCGAGACGAGTGAATCGAAGGGCGCACAATACCAATGGGCAATTTCCTATGGTGCCAACTTCAGTGACAAATGGTTTGTCGGTGCATCGCTGGGTATTGTTTCCTTAAAATACAAGATCCATCAAACCTTTCATGAGTCAAATTTCAGATACAGTGAAGACCCTGATTATCAACCGATCGATTATTTCCGGGTTCGGGAAGATTTTGACATTCGCGGCTCGGGTGTGAACTTTACCATTGGTGGCATTGTCCGTCCTGTGGATTTCCTTCAGATCGGAGCTTCTCTGGTGACACCGACATTCTACAGCATTACCGATGTTTACGATGCGGGCATCAACAGTGTCTGGAAGATGTACAATGTCTCGGACCCGAGTTTTCCATCACAGCCTAATGTGGAAGCTTCATTTGACCAGCCCCTGGTTTCGGATTACAAATTAAAAACACCGATGCGGTTGACTACGGGCGCGACACTGATCGCAAAATACGGATTCATTTCCGCGGATGTCGAATTCATCAACTATACCAGGTCGAAGTATAAATCGGATTATGGCAGCTACGAGCCGGAGAACACGGACATCAAGGCAGAGTACCAATCCGCTGTAAACTACCGTGTAGGCGCTGAATACAGGTATGAAAAATTCCGTCTGAGGGGCGGTTATAACTTCCTGGCTGATCCGTTTGAGAGCTCGGAAACAAATCGCTCGCAAAGTGCAGTGACGGCAGGTGCCGGATTCCGTTCAAAACATTTTTACATTGATGCAGCGGCGATCTTCAGCTCTTCAAGAGCTACCAGGGTCCCGTATTCTGTTGATGGACCCGACCCGGTGGCAAAACAGAAATATAATACGAGCGTTTTTCTGATGACATTCGGTTTCCCGTTCTGATCAACGCTGACGGTATTTGCTGTTGAAATGGATGGCCTCCAATAATTTTTCAAGGTCGGGTTTGACAACCGTGATGTGTGCTTTTTTATAACACGAAAGACGTGTCTCGAGTAGTTTGATCAAAGTCTTTTCCCTTTCTTCAGAATTTGCGTCCAGCAACGGTCTGTTGCTTTGTGAGGCGACCCTTGCCATGAGCTCTGCAATCGGAACATCCAGAAAGATGCTGAGGCCGCTGTTGTTAATCACATCCATTCCGTAAAAAAAACACGGTGCCCCTCCACCTGTAGCCATCACAAAGTTGGTGTTTGATGCTGCCCACTCCGCCAGCAGTCTTGATTCGGTTTCACGGAAAAAATTTTCACCATGGTCAACGAAGATCTCGGGAATTGACTTGTTAACAAATTTTTCGATTTCGTGATCCAGGTCGACGAAAGTGAGCATGAGTCTGTCGGCAAGTTTTTTACCGAAGGTTGTCTTTCCGGAGCCAGGCATTCCTACCAGATAGATCTTCATGACGGGTCGGGTGTTGTTTCCATGGCGGAAACCTGTTGTTACTTGGTCAGCGTCAGTATCTCTTCGGCGGTTGGTATATCGTTGTGATGCCACATTCCCCTCACGGTGCCATCTACCCAGATTGTCAAACCCGGATTAGAACGGATCATCGTTTTCAAAACGGTGGCATCGACGAAATAAAAGGGAACAGCAATCTGATGCTCGTGCCGGAACTCTTCAAATTTCGCCTCCGGTGACGCTGTGAGGATCATCATTTCTATTTTTCCCTCCAACGCCCTGGTCAGCTGCCGGATATCATCCATGTTTTTAACGGAGGCGCTACCAACATCCGCGATAACGATGAAAAGTTTTCTGCCTTCGAAAGTCTGCATGGTGACGTCTTCGCCAGCCGGGCTTGTTACCGCATAGTCGGTGATATTCGGACGCGTCTTATCTTCATTCGTCTGGCGTGCACGGACATATTTGTATTGCGCGGTATCATTGAGAAACTTATCGGAAGAGATTTCCTCGCCGGTGGCTTTATCGAGAAAAATAAATTCAAACTTCGGTTGTTCCTCCGGCTGCATCTGCCCCGGTATATAATTACCAATGCGGTAGGCGCGAAAATCAATAAACGGAAGATGCTGTATGGCCCATATTCCCATAAATGCGGACATGGCCGTTACCGCGACGATTACCGCATGTCCTTCCAGCGTCCGCAATACCGGGACGTATGTTTTGCGGTACCAGAACAGGTGCAATACAAATACGAGCAGGATAACATCTTTCATGAAAGATTGCCATGGCGTTAGCTTGATCGCATCGCCGAAACAGCCGCAATCAGTGACCTTGTTAAAATAGGCCGAGTAAAAAGTGAGAAAAGTAAAAAAGATCGTCAGCCCCAGCAAGAGTTTGCTGGTAGTATCCATCTTATAAAACAAAAGGACCGCAATACCGAGAACAACTTCGAGGACGATCAGCACAAATCCGATTTCAAGCGCATAGGGAATAAAGAATTCAAAAAAAGATCCGAAATCCTGTGCGAATACTTCGAAGTACTCTTCCATTTTGATCTTCGTCCCCACCGGATCGTTGAGCTTGATCAGGCCGGAGAAAATAAAAAGACCCCCAACTAAGAATCTGGAAACCTGGTCAGCAATTTTTTTAAAAGGAAACATTGTGTTATACGTTCAATTTTATCAATGCAAAAACAGCGTAGTTAATCATATCCTGGTAATTGGCTTTTACGCCTTCGCTCACCAGCGTCTTCCCCTGGTTATCCTCGATCTGTTTCACCCGAAGAAGTTTCATTAATATAATATCAGTAATGGAGGTAACTCGCATTTCCCTCCACGCCTCACCATAATCGTGATTCTTATTCTCAAGCAGCGCCAGAGTCTCATTGGCAGCGCGATCGTAATGCGGCTCGAGTTCCTCAAAGCTCATCTCCATTTTTAAAGAGCCGGCAAGTTCGATCTGCATTAGCGCAATAATGCAATAGTTAATGATCCCGACAAATTCATCCTTCACAGGATCGCCGATCTTCTGAACGCCTTTTTCCTGGATGCTTCGGATACGTTGCGCTTTGATGAATATCTGATCAGTGATCGAGGAGAGTCGCAGGATACGCCAGGCTGTTCCGTAATCACGCGTCTTCTTTTCGAACAAAGCTTTGCACGTGGAGATTACCTTTTTATATTCGACGGACGTTTTTTCAATCATAAAAATTCAGGCGGTGCAAAATACGGCATTTTCAACAAACAAAACACTGAACCTGGCGGGTCAGCTGGTAGCGCTAACCGAGCCGAAAATTATGGGGATCCTCAATGTAACCCCCGATAGTTTTTATGATGGAGGCCGGTACAACGACGAGAAAGCAGTGCTGGAAAAGGTCGAGCAAATGTTCGTGGAAGGCGCAATATTTATCGATATCGGCGGGTATTCCTCAAGGCCAGGAGCCCCGGACGTGACGGAAAAGGAAGAGCTTGAACGGGTTCTCCCGGCAGTGCGATCAATTGCCCGGAATTTTCCTTCCCTGTTTATTTCAATCGATACTTTCCGCAGCAACGTGGCGAAGGCAGCCATTGAGAACGGTGCATCCCTTGTTAATGACATTTCAGGCGGGGCCCTGGATGACAGAATGTTCCAAACGATAGCAGCGCTCAGGGTTCCGTATATCGTGATGCATATGAAAGGGAATCCTCAGAATATGATGTCCAATGCTCACTATGACGATCTTGCCGGAGAGGTTTTGAAATATTTTGATGAAAAAGTTCACCAGCTGCGGGAATATGGTATTAAAGATGTGATCATCGACCCAGGATTTGGTTTTGCAAAAACCCGGCAGCATAATTTCGAATTGCTTCAGCAGCTGGATCTGCTCAGGATGGTCGGCAAACCCATATTGGCGGGGCTTTCGAGAAAATCCATGATATGGAAAACGCTCGGCATAGATCCTGAAGATGCGCTGAACGGGACCACGGTTTTAAACACGATCGCATTGCTGAAGGGTGTTGACATTTTACGCGTTCATGATGTGAAGGAGGCAAGGCAGGCCGTGCGCCTGCTGGAAGCGTTTCAGGCGGCAGCAAGGCAGGCTTGATTATTTAGACATTCAGGACTTTTACTTCAATACATTAGTACATTTGTTTTCATGGTGTTTGTTTTTAAGATAGGGTTTTTGGCGGTCAGTTGGGTTGACATCATCGACATAGGACTGGTCAGTATCCTGTTGTACCAGGTCTACAAGTTGATCCGGGGAAGTATCGCTGTCAATATTTTTCTTGGGATTCTGGCGCTCTACCTGATTTATCTGATCGTCCGCGCCGCGCAAATGGAATTGCTGGCTTTGATCCTTGGGCAGTTCATGGGTGTGGGCGTGCTCGCCATGATCATCCTGTTTCAGCCCGAGATTCGAAAGTTCTTGCTGGTCATCGGACGAAGCACGGAATTCCGCGAAAATATTTTCAAGACCCTTGCCAACTGGCGTCACAACTATCATGAAGACTTCGACATTCAACAGGTCATTGAAGCCATCAAGACGCTTAAAGCTACCCGCACCGGCGCGCTCCTGGTTTTTTCCCGGGACGTTGAACTCAGGTTTTATGTCGAGACCGGTGATGTCCTGGATGCATCGGTCAGCAAAAGACTGATACTGTCAATATTTAACAAGAACAGTCCGTTACATGATGGTGCCGCGATCATTTATAAGGGCAAGATCAAAGCCGCGCGTTGTGTACTTCCTGTAAGTGAAAACGATCACCTTCCAGCACATTTTGGTTTAAGGCACAGGTCGGCCATCGGGATGTCGGAGAACACCGATACCTTGGTTGTAGCTGTTTCCGAAGAGACCGGAAGGCTTGTGCTTGCCCGCAACGGCCAATATATCCGCGGCCTGAAGCTCCGGCAGGTAGAGCAGAAGATCCTCGATTATCTGCACCATAACGAGCCGGAAAACTGGGAAGAAGTTCGGGAGGAAGAACCAACGGAAACCGAGTCGTAAATCAGTATTCAAATGATTTGACTTTTTCTTTTTGATCCACAAGGTAATCGATCAGCTCTTCCAATTTCCTGGAGTCACCAATCAGCTGGTATTCATATTTAACATCCCCCTCCTGTCTTCGTTCCCTAAGCCTTTCAAACCTGATTCTTAATTCATCCATTCTTTGCTCCACCAGCCTGATCCCGTTGTTTTCGGATAAAAAAACAATGTGAAGCACCAGGCTCTTGTGAATCCTGTCAAAGATCCGTTGCAGGTAGTGAAACAGCACGAGCACGACCATTACAATAGCGGTAGCGATGATCGCCAGCTGGAAATTACCCACGCCGATGGCCATTCCCAAAGCTGCAACAACCCAGATGGTGCTTGCAGTTGTCAAGCCGGAGATATTCAGGCCGTCACGCATGATCGCCCCGGCGCCGAGAAAGCCGATACCGGTCACAATGTTCGAAGCAATCCTGCCGACTTCCGATTGATGGGATGCTTCAAACGAGATAATTGTGAAGATCGTCGACCCGAGACAGATCATGATCATCGTCCTCAGTCCGGCAGACTTGTTACGGTATTCACGTTCTCCGCCGATAATAAATCCTACAATAAGCGAAAGTGCCAATTTGATCACAATTCCAGTGAGGTGTTCATCAGGAGCCATTGTGCGTAGATTTATTTTTTATGTTTACCTGTAGCAATTAGTCTACCCTTGTTCGTTATGAATAAATTCCTTGCCACCATGGGCGATTCGGTTGATGGTATCACAAATTTCCCCGCGGCACGGCTCGGACATTTTGATAAGGGACCATAAGTCGGTCTATTGTCGGTCGTGGAGCGATGCGAATCTTGTCGCCAACTTAGGCACGGATATATCCGTGAAGATTTTGAGCAAATCTAGGCGTTCAAACAATTGATTGCCAGTCCACCGGAAACGACAACCGCCAGATATGGGAAGGACCTCGGCATGCCCTTTTTACCCGTGTTCTTGATTTTGGTGCCAGAGAAAAACCCAGGGGCCGGCGTGTGGAACGGTTACGATCTTTAAATTAACGTTATACATCGGGACCGGTTTCCTGAGACAAGATGAATGGTAAAACGAAATCCCGAATCGGTATGCTTTTTCATGGGCGGCCAGGATTTCTCTTTCTCGGCATTGAACAGGAGAAACAGAAACTTTCAAATGAAAAGAATCGTACATTAATTGTTGTAACCATACTCCGGAAACGATGGATGCAAACCACGTAAAATTTTATGTTGCGAAATACTTCTTTCTTTGCTTATCTGTTCTTCAAATAATTTTAATTGGCGCGATCCTCATCCAGGCCGGATTTTCAGCCAGGACATTTTTTCTCACGCTGCTGTTTTTTATCCTGAGCGGAACATTTTTGCTCTTATATTTTGCGATCAATAACAAGATCAGACGGGTAGCTATTGGAAAAAATAAAATTGTTGTCATCGAAAGAAATCGCAACGTCAGATTCTCCTGGCCTGAAGTGAAGTCCGTGAAGGTCTTACCATTTTTTAATCTGTATCGTCTGAAGATCCGGGGAAAGCGGAGTATTTATTTTTTTCCTTCCGGGAATACCGATCCGGCTTTCGGTTTGCTGAAAGGCACGTCCAGGCTGGCCGAGCTTGTCGGCAAGCGAAAACGCCAGTTCCGTTAACAGCTTATTTCAGAACGTTTAGATGTTTTCCAACTTCGGAGAAGGCAGCGATGGCCTGATCCAGGTGGTGGATTTCGTGGGCTGCGGAAATCTGAACGCGGATCCGCGCCTGTCCTTTCGCCACTACCGGGAAGAAAAAGCCAATAACGTAAATGCCTTTTTCAAGAAGTTTTTCTGCAAACTGCTGCGCCAGGGGAGCGTCGTACAGCATGATCGGCACGATCGGATGCTCACCCGGCTTGATGTCAAAACCTGCTTTTGTCATTGCATCCCGGAAATATTTCGTGTTTGTTTCGAGTTTATCCCTTAACTGGGTCGTTTCCGACAACATGTTAAACACCTCGATGGAAGCGCCGACAATCGAAGGAGCAAGGGTATTTGAAAATAAATACGGCCTTGACCGCTGACGCAGCATTTCAATAATTTCCTTTCTTCCGGAAGTAAAACCTCCTGATGCGCCGCCCAACGCTTTACCAAGCGTCCCGGTAATGATATCAACCCTTTCGATCACGTTGCGATATTCCGGCACTCCTCTTCCGGTCTTTCCGATAAAACCGGTCGCGTGGGATTCATCTGTTGCAACAAGCGCTTCATATTTGTCGGCGAGGTCGCATATCAGGTCCAGCCTTGCAATAGTGCCATCCATTGAAAACGCTCCGTCGGTAACGATCATGATATTTTTCGCGCCAGCGTTTTTCGCTTCCTTCAGTTGTGTTTCCAGATCGCTCATGTCGTTGTGTTTGTACCGGTACCGCATGGCCTTGCACAACCGGATTCCATCGATCAGGGACGCGTGGTTCAGCTCGTCGGAGATAATGGCGTCGCCAGCACCGAGAAGCGGTTCAAAGAGGCCACCGTTGGCGTCAAAGGCTGCTGCATACAGTATGGTGTCTTCTGTATGAAGGAACGTCGAGATTTTTTGCTCAAGCTGTTTGTGGATATCCTGCGTGCCACAAATAAAACGGACCGATGACATCCCATATCCGTGAGAATCGATGGTCTTTTTTGCAGCGTCAATCACGCGCGGGTGCGAAGAAAGACCGAGATAATTGTTCGCGCAAAAATTGATGACTTCCTTTCCTCCGGTAGTTTTGATCTCCGCACCTTGGGGCGTTGTAATAATTCTTTCTCTTTTAAATAATCCTGACTGTTGAATATTGTCTAACTCCTGCGCTAAAACAGGTTGCAGTTTTTTATACATGACGTGATTGTTAGTTAATTTTCGGTTTTGGTTTTACCATCGGACGTGCAATTTTCGGAACAGGCGTCTCAGATGAGGCTGAGGTCTCTGTCGTATCGCCCGACAGCCGGTATTTTCGTCTGACAGGATTGATCAGGTTTAGCTTCTGGACTGTGAAGCTATTGGGATGCATTTTTTCAAACTCTTCTTTCCAGCTGTCAAATAAGCTCTTTTCGTAACGTTCAAAGGCTTCTGCATCAATTTTCTTTGACAAAAGGTATTCTGAAAAATTCACGGGCGCTAAGTTAAGAAAGGAACCCTAACGAATAATAGGTGAATGATAAAATTCTGTAATTTCGCCGCCACGATTTAACTCATGAAAACGCAAAAGATTTTGGTAATTGGTGCAGGCGGACAGCTGGGGTCAGAGCTTACACAAGGATTATGGAAATTATATGGCAAGGAAAATGTCATCGCTTCCGACATCAAAGCGCCCCAGGGCATTCTTGCTCAGGGCAGATTTGAGATCCTCGACGTCCTGAATCAAAAAAGCCTCTTTTCATTTGTGAGGACTCACGGCATTTCGCAGATCTATCACCTGGCGGCTGTTCTTTCGGCCACTGGCGAAAAGAATCCCAAGTTCGCGTGGCACTTAAACATGGATGGTTTAATACATGTGCTCGATGCGGCGGTTGAATTCAAGCTTGACAAGGTCTACTGGCCGAGCTCGATCGCTGTATTTGGTCCGAATACACCCAAGAAGAAAACGCCACAAAACACGGTCATGGATCCGGCGACGATCTATGGGATCAGCAAACTGGCGGGTGAGCGGTGGTGTGAATGGTATCATCACAAACATGGAGTCGATGTCCGGAGTTTAAGGTATCCGGGATTGATCGGGTACAAAACCAAACCCGGGGGAGGAACTACTGATTATGCAGTCGACATTTATTTCAAAGCACTCGCTGAAAAAAAATACGAGTGTTTCCTCAAGCCCGAAACCTATCTGCCGATGATGTATATGGATGATGCGGTGAAGGCGACGATCGACCTCATGGAGGCGCCCGTCGAACAAGTCCGGATCCGGTCCAGTTACAATATTTCCGCGATGAGTTTTTGTCCCTCCGAAGTAGCCGCGTCCATCAAGGAAAAAATTCCGGAGTTTACAATTAGCTATAAACCTGACTTCCGCCAGCACATTGCAGATTCATGGCCGCAGTCCATTGACGATTCTGCGGCGAGAACAGACTGGGGATGGAAACCACAGTTTGGCTTAAAGGAAATGACAGACGATATTCTGAAAAACCTGCCGTCCATGGCAGAAGAGTTTTTGATGGATCCTAAAGACTGACGGGAATTACGATCTTACTTCTGGATCAGAAGCCTGACTGTTTTTGAATAACCAGGCCCCTCATACTGCAGGAAATAAACTCCCGGCGTCAGGTGTTCGAGCAGCTCGAGTTTGTTTACATTTCCTGAAACTTCCATTGTGAGAAGCTCTTTGCCAAATGTATTCAAAAGCTTTACGCGATCACCGGAGGAAGGGCTGAAGTTTGTTGAAATTGAAACAGAGTTGCCGAGACCAGGATTGGGAAACACGCTGAAAGATTTATCTCCTTCGATTCTGGCCGATTTTATTCCAAAGTATTCAAAAGAACCGTCGAGGTCCACCGCTTTCAGGCGATAAAAATTATATCCAAGGACCGGGGTAATATCCTCAAATGAATATTTTGAGATCTGTTTATAGATGTCCCTTTTCTGGCCCGGAACCTTTGCAATATTTTCAAACACTGACCCATCTGCAGATCGCTGGACGATAAAGAAATCAAAGTTTTCTTCCGATAGGGTTGACCAGTCTAGCTGAACGGAAGTGCCAGTGATGGCCACTTTGAATGAGAGCAGTACTACAGGCAGGGTTGGTTCATAGCCATCTTCATCAAACCCGGTCGGGCCCGTGAATCCGCCACCCGGTTCGCAATATGGGGGGTCTCCGTTGGGATAATCGGCATTGCAGCCACCGCCTCCCGCTCGTGCGATCTCCTCTCCGCAAATAAATAACTTGTCATTGGATCCCGTACCGGGAAAATCTGCCAGACCCCCGCTTTCAATTGCCAATGAGTTTCCGCACCCTGTCGCATCGGGTCCAATCCGAAGCTTTTCTGTGATCTCGAGATGACCGCCGTTAAAGACATGGATGTCTCCTATGATGCGCACGTCGCTTTTATTAATTTCTACCTTTCCATATATCTCAAAATCTCCCGTATGCTTCGGGTCAGGGGTATTTGTTGAGAACTGTAATATCACTCCATCCGGAACGATTATCAGGTCGCCACTTACCGGCGCAAGTCCGGTCTCGTCGCAAACAGCATCGTCCCAATCAACGGTTCCGGGACCGTCAATCGTACATTGTGCGATTACAAAGTGGGTAGTGATACAAAAAAGGAAAGCCAGTGAGATTGTTTTCATAAGACTTCAGATATCCAGGTCACGACAAAAACCGACATTTTCCGTAAATACCCCAGAACTGACCATGTTCATCGATTTTCCATTGGTTAGGTAACCTGAGGAATTACGAAAATAACTGTTTAAGCGCAATCCTGCAATTTGGACAAAAAGCGCCATCATGAAGTAGCAAAAATATCGCCGGAATGGTAAAGCATTTCCCGATGGCCGCGATTCCTCCTTTTCGACGCTGAAAGGGCTGATATTTGAGAAAGATTTTTATGGTTCTAATCAGAAATATTTCCATTATAAGACCGAATTCTCAAATTTACCCGTTAATAAAAGCCAATTCGCCGAATGAACAATCTGAAAACCGAAACCAGGAATAACACACTGCTCATCACCCTTTCGCGGCCGCAGGCGCTAAATGCCTTAAATGTGGCATTGCTCGATGACTTACGGACCGTGATCGATTCGGCCTACGCTGACAAAGAAGTAAAAACGATTATTCTCACTGGGGATGGCGAAAAAGCATTTGTTGCCGGAGCGGACATCAAGGAATTAACCGGCCTCAACGAGCAGGAAGCCCTTCGGCTTTCCACAAAAGGTCAGGATCTATTCAAGCGTATTGAGGATTGTCCCAAACCAGTAATAGCCGCAATAAATGGTTTTACGCTTGGCGGTGGTTGCGAGCTTGCAATGGCGTGTCATATGCGGATTGCCACTGAACAATCAAAATTTGGTCAGCCGGAAGTGAGCCTGGGCATCATTCCCGGGTACGGCGCAACGCAACGACTTACCCAGATCGTCGGGCGGGGGAAAGCTCTCGAACTGATGCTCACAGGTGATATGATAACTGCCGAGGAAGCGAAGTCGATCGGCCTTGTGAATCATGTGGTTAAAACCCGCGACGAGCTCATGACCCTGGCCTTTCAAATTGCCGAAAAAATTAACCGCAAGGGACCAGTTGCAATATCTCTTGTCATCAGGACGGTGAATGCCGGTTTTGGTTTTGAGGAGGCAGGCTATAAAGCGGAGGCAATGAACTTCGCAGCGTGCACGAAGACTGCGGATTTCAGGGAAGGCACTTCCGCTTTTATCGAAAAAAGACAACCACAATTTAAGGGCGCGTAATTGGGAAAGATCAAGCGATTAGCGGGGGAAACGGTACTTTATGGCTTTGGAAGTATTCTTCCTCGCGTATTGAATTTCCTGCTGGTCGGCGTTCACACGGAGGTTTTTGCAGCAGAGGAGTATAGCGTTCTCACAAAACTTTTCAGCTATGTCGCGCTGGTCAATGTCGTGTTTCTCTTCGGGATGGAAACCGCATACTTCAGGTTTGCGAGCGCACCGGGAGCCGACGAGAAAAAAATATTCAACCTCGCCCAGACGGTAATTGTTTGTATCAGCCTGGCGTGTTCGGTGCCCTTCCTCGTGTTCAGCCATCCGATCGCGGATTTCCTCGAAGTTGCCGGTCACGAGAAACTGGTCAGAATACTGGTGGTGATCATGTTCATGGATGCCATCACGGCAATACCGTTTTCACGGCTGCGACACCAACACAAACCCCTGCAATTTGCCGTGGGCAAGCTGATAAATGTCGGCCTGTTCATCGGTCTTAATTTTGTGTTCCTTTATTCCTCTTATTTTGAGCCCAAGGTTGATTACGTGATAATCGCCAATCTGATCGCAAATGCTTTTTTTGTGCTGATGTTTGCAAAGACGTTACTGCAATGGAGACCACAGTTTGACAGGCAAATTTCCCCAAAAATGTTTTCATATGCTTATCCGGTGATGTTAACGGGTTTGGCAGGAATGACGAACGAAACGTTTTCAAGATTGATGCTGGATAAGTGGTTGCCAGATAACTTTTATGGCAACATCAGCAAGGCCAGCGCGCTCGGAATTTTTGGTGCCTGTTACCGATTTTCGGTGCTGATGAGCCTGGCAATCCAGGCTTTCCGGTATGCCGCGGAGCCCTTCTTTTTCGCCCAGTCAAATGAGAAAAATTCTCCACAACTGTTCGCAAAAGTCAACCACTACTTTGTTATTGTCTGTTGTCTTTTTCTGATTGGTGTTTCAATCAATCTCGACATTCTGAAATTTTTCCTTCGCAGGGAGGAGTACTGGGCGGGAATCGATATTGTTCCGATTTTGCTTCTCGCATATTTATTTCTCGGTATCTACTATAATTTTTCGGCATGGTTCAAGATCACAGACAGAACCTATTATGGCACAATCATCACGTGTATTGGTGCGGTGGTGACACTGATCGGAAATTATTTTCTGATCCCTGTGGCGGGCTATACCGGAAGTAGTTTTACGGCGTTGCTTTGCTATTTTTCAATGACGGTGATCTGCTACGTGCTTGGACAGCGATTTTATCCAATCCCGTATACCGTAGGAAAGGACCTGCTCTACGTCATTTGCACCACCGCCATCGTTTATGGTGTTTATTATGTCGATAAAATGCTTGGGCTTTCGAGTCAAGTCGTTGCAACGCTTTTCCATGCGATCGTAATACTTGTATATATTGGGGCAATCATACTCATTGAACGCAACGGGTTCACGGAAAAGCGGGCGTAATTTTTTTTGTACATTGAACAGCTGCTTCGCAGCAATTTTGTTTACCAACTTCGTTAAAATTTTAAGCAGACTGTTAGCATGAACATTATCATTCCGATGGCCGGATTAGGAAAAAGAATGCGGCCTCACACACTCACTGTTCCCAAACCTTTGTTGCCCATCGCTGGCAAGCCGATCGTGCACCGATTGGTGGAGGACATCGCAAAGGTTTGTCCGGAAAAAATAGCAACCATTGGATTTATCATACACCCCGGTTTTGGAAAGGAGGTCGAAGAGAGTCTCAAGGCGATTGCCAGTGAATCCGGCGCGGAAGGAAAGATCTATTACCAGACGGAAGCGCTGGGTATATCCCATGCGTTGCTTTTCGCGAAAGAATTGTTTCAGGGAAAAGTTGTCGTCGCTTTTGCCGACACGCTTTTCAAGGCCGACTTCAAACTGGACACCGCTGAAGACGGCATCATTTGGGTCCAGCAGGTGAAGGACCCCTCGCAGTTCGGCGTCGTGAAAATGAATGACAAGAATGAGATCATTGAGTTGGTTGAAAAACCGTCGTCGTTTGTGTCGGACCTGGCGATCATCGGAATTTATTACTTCAGGGACGGTGGGGCTTTGGCCCGCGAGATGCAGCATCTGATCGATAACAATATCAGAGAAAAAGGCGAATTCCAATTTACAACAGCGCTTGAGGCCTTGACAAAAAAGGGCGCCAGGTTTAAGACAGGAAGGGTGACCGAGTGGCTTGATTGCGGAAATAAAAATGTCACTGTTCAGACCAACCAGCGGTATCTCGAATTTATCAAAGATCAGAAACTGGTCAGCGCGCGGGCAAAACTGACCAACTCGGTGATCATTCCTCCATGTTTTGTCGCAGACGATGTCACCATAGAGAATTCCGTCATCGGTCCCTATGTATCGGTGGGCAGGCAAACCCGGATAACCGACAGCCGGATCACCAATTCGATTATCCAGGCAAATTCTTCTGTCAGTAAGGTGGTATTAGAAAATAGTATGTTGGGGAATTTCGTTAATTTTGAAAGCCGGGCCCTTGATTTGAGCCTGGGTGATTTCAATACGATAATGTGATTTTGACAAGGAAAAAACTGAAAACGGTTGTTTGGTTCACAATACTGCTGGCCGGTTTGTCAACACTTCCCTCTTTTGCCCAGAAAAAAAAGAAAGGTGATGAGGATTCACCACGCGGCATTAAGCTCCGGGAGGCGGAGTTCTATTTTACAGAAGGAGAAAAATATTTTATCCTGGAAGATTATTCCAAGGCGCTGATCTATTATCAGCGGGCGATTGAATCAAATCCCGACAATGGTACAATCCACTACAAGATTGCCGAGGTGTTGTCGAAAAGCAATAAAGCAGACGACCTGATCAAAGCCTCTGCGAGCATCGAAAACGCCATTGCCCTCGACAAGACCAATAAATTCTTTTATTTGTCAGCGGCGGCGATTTACAATAGCCTTGGCCGGTTTGAGAAGGCGGCAGAGGTTTACGAGAGTATGATGCGTGAAATAAAGGGCACGGAAGAATATCTGTACGAACTGGCGGCCGTTTATCAGTACGGTGACAGGACGGCTGAAGCAATTAAAACCTACGATCGCGCAGAAGACGTGTTTGGTGTCAGTGAAGTGTCGTCGGTCCAGAAGTTAAGACTATATCTCGAGGCGGGAAAACAAAAAGAAGGGTTAGCGGAAGGTGAGAAACTGATGAATGCCTTTCCGGACGAGGAAAAGTTTGTGATGGCCTTTGCCGAAATCCTCGCTCAGAAAGGGCTTCGTGAACAAGGAGTCGCCTATCTGGAGAAATTTATTGCAGCAAATCCGGCGTCCCTGAATGCCAAAATGCTTCTCGCGGGTTTCTATCGCGACACAAATCAGGAATCCAAAGCCCGCCCGATCTTGCTGACGCTTTTTGATAACCCTGACCTGGAGATGACCAGCAAGCTAGTCATCATCGGAGCGTATAACACCGAACTGAACAACGACAAGACGAAAGGGATAACGGACACGGACAAGCAGGGCTTTGCGCTTCAGCTGTTTGAGAAGCTTAGAGACTCCAACCCCTCGGATCCCAGCGTCCACATTGTCGGTGGCGACCTCTACCTGGCATCTGGCAAAATCCGGGAGGCTCAAAAAGAATACTTGCTTGCGGCTGAAAACGGTGATGTCAGTTTTGAGGTTTGGGAGAACCTTTTATACCTCGAGATTCAACTCGAACAGTATGACCTTGTCCTCCAACATTCGGAAAAGGCGCTTGAACTCTATCCGAACCAGGCGATGATCCATTATTTCAATGGATTCGCTCATTTGCGGAAACGACATTTTGAGGAATCGGTTGCGTCTTTGGAGCAGGCCAAAAAATTGTCGCAGGCAAACGCCGCGCTGGTGAGTGAAATCAACGGAATGCTTGGTGAGGCTTACAACGGAAAAAAAGATTATCCGCGATCAGATAAAGCGTATGAGGATGCGCTTGAATATAGTCCGAACAACGTCACGCTGTTGAACAATTACAGTTTTTACCTGGCCATGCGCAAGGAGAATCTTGAAAGAGCTGAAAAGATGTCGGCTACGCTGGTTAAGACCCAACCGGATAATCCGATTTTTTTAGATACACACGCGTGGGTTTTGTATATGCGTCAAAAGTACAGGGAAGCACGGAAGTTTATGGAGCGGGCAATCAGTACCGGCAAGGCGACCGCATCGCATTTTGAGCATTATGGAGATATTTTATATCAACTTGGAGAGATCGATTCGGCAGTTATTCAATGGGAGAAGGCAAGGGGTTTAAATGCCAAGAGTGAAACCCTCAACAAGAAAATCGCCAATAGAAAAATCTATGAATAGAAGCTTTCCACTCTTACTGTTGCTCCTTTTGGCAATGTTAGGAGCTTGCAGTAAGAAAACAGTGCCTTCAACACCTGCGACTCCCAAATCAGCTCTCAACGTCGAAGAAATAGACTTCGAATATTTTCATGGCAAAGCCAGAATGGTGCTGCGCGATGCGAACAAGGAACGTGAAGTGAAAGCGACCATCCGCGTCCGAAAGGATAGTGTGATCTGGATGAATTTTACCGTGCTCGGTGTCCAGGGTGGAAAAGCATTGATCAACAAAGACTCGATCACCATCATGAGCAATGTCGACAAGGAATACTTCGTATTTGAATACACGGAGCTTTCGAAGCGTTTCAAGATCGACATAAACTACGACATCATCCAGGCTGCCATGCTGGGAAACTCATTGTTTCCGCGTTCAGAAAGCGACGAAGTGACGCAGGAGAGTTCGATGTTCCTGCTCAAGCAACAAACCGGCGATATCAACGTTCTCACGTATGTGAACGGGGCCAGTCAAAAGATTGAAAAAATCGAGATGAAAGAAGGGAACAGCACAAATTCGCTGATCATTAATTATTCCAACTTCCAACCTGTTGGCAACAAATTATTCCCCTATAATGGAACGATTAACCTGTTTTATAAGGCCGTGGCAGGATTGTTGAATACCACAATAATCTTTGAATACAATAAAGCAGAGGTCGGGGACCGTGAACTTAAATTCCCGTTTAATATTCCTAAAAGGTATGAACGCAGGTAAGCCGATATTCCTTCTTTTCATGCTGAGCATCTTCTGCCTGACAGATGTTTGCGCCCAAAAGAAGACGAAAGCCCAGCTTCAGCGTGAAAAACAACAAAACCTTGAAAAGATCCGTGAGGTTGAAAAAATATTGACGGAAACAGCCGCTAAGAAAAGTAACACGCTCGGTGAACTTGCGGCCCTGAATCAAAGAATAATCGAACAGGAGAATCTGATCACCTCCATCAAATCAGAAATATCCTACCTGAATTCTGAAATCAACGAGAATAACGACATCATTGAAGCCTTACAGGAGGATATCGGCAGACTTAAGAAAGAGTATGCGGCGATGTTATTTGCCGCTCAAAAAGCCAACAACAGCACAACACGTCTTACTTTTCTGTTCTCGTCGAAATCTTTTGACCAGCTTGCGATGCGGCTTCGATATATGGAACAATACGGGAACACCCGCAAGTTGCAGGCCGAGCAGATCGTTAAAGTACAGGAGGAGCTGACGGGGCAGGTGAAGGAGATTGAATCGCAAAGGGAGGAAAAAAAGAGCTTGCTCAATGATGAGATCTCAGAGAATAACAACCTTGCGGACCTGAAGAAAAAACAGAACACGCTGGTGCGGACGTTGGAAAAAGAAGAAAAGAAACTTAAACGCGACCTGGAGGATACCAAACAGGCGCTTGCCGTACTTGATAAAAAAATCAACGAGATCATCCGTGAGGAAATAGAACGCGAGGCGGCGCTTGCGGCAAATTCCCGGACGCTCGAACTCTCTTCTTCATTTGAGGAGAACAAGAACAAACTCCCGTGGCCGGTGGCGTCTGGATTTATTTCCCAGAAATTCGGACGGCAGAACCACGCCGTACTGAAAGGCATCGTACTTCAGAACGATGGCGTTAATATTCAGACCAAGGAGAACGAAAAGGTAAAATGCGTATTTCAGGGGGAGGTCCGCGCGGTGGCTTTTATCCCGTCATTTGGCAGTACCGTCATTATCAAACACGGGGAATATTTTTCCGTGTACACCGGTTTGAAGGAAGTCTACGTCAAAAGCGGCCAGAATGTAACCACTAATCAGGAAATTGGAACGGTCATCTCCAATAATGATGGAATTTCCGAATTGCGTTTCCGCATCCACAAAAACACAACGGCGCTCGATCCGCAGGCCTGGTTGCGGAATATGTAAAAGCCCAAACTTTACGGTTTTTTCCTTATCATTCTTGGAATTTTTCGAGTACTTTTGTAGTTCGACTAAAAATCAACAACATGATAGCGGTACTATTAATTTTGGGTGGACTCGGCTTGCAGGAACTTCTTGTTATTGGCCTCTTTATTCTCATCTTTTTCGGAGCCAAAAAAATACCTGATTTCATGAAAGGCCTTGGTAAAGGGGTTCGTGAATTCAAGGATGCGGTGAAGGATGTGAAGAAAGAAGTTGAAGATGCAGGAACAACAGCTGGTAAGATCGACGACGGAAAATAGGAAGTTGAAAGCATACGCTACACTTCGCGATATTCGAAACGATCTGCAGCGCGGTACTCTCACCTGCCACCATCTAGTCGAGTATCACATCTCGAACATACGAGCCAAGGCACATCTCAATGCATTTTTGAGTGTATACGAACACGAGGCGCTTGCCCGCGCGTCAGAAATCGATCGCAAAATCCAACATGGTATAGCCGGCAAACTTGCCGGTCTGGTTGTTGGTATTAAAGACGTTCTTGCCTATAACGGTCATCCGCTTCAGGCGGGCAGTAAAATTCTCAACGGTTTTCATTCAGTCTACAATGCTACGGCAGTCCAGCGTTTGCTGGACGAAGATGCGATCATCATCGGGCGGCAGAACTGCGATGAATTTGCCATGGGATCATCGAATGAGAACTCCGCATTCGGCCCTGTGCTCAATGATGCAGATAACACACGCGTTCCGGGGGGCTCGTCCGGCGGTTCAGCGGTTGCTGTAATGGCAGACATGTGTCAGGTTTCGTTGGGATCGGATACGGGTGGATCAGTAAGGCAGCCTGCGGCGTTTTGCGGGGTTGTTGGCTTAAAACCAACCTATTCGCGGATCTCGCGCTATGGACTTGTGGCTTACGGTTCTTCCTTTGACTGTATCGGACTTTTTGGAAAAAGTGTGGAAGATGTTGCACTAGTCCTCGAAGTGATTGCGGGAAGTGATGAATACGATAGCACAGTTTCTCAGACACCTGTTCCATCATATTCCGGAGATCTCAAGCGGGACAACGACAGGCTTTACAAGATCGCATACGTAAGTGAGATTGATGAGGCGGACGGCTTGCAACCGGAGATCAGGGACCAGATCAAAACAAAAATCACCCAACTCCAAAACGAGGGATTTTCAGTTGAAAAAATTGAATTTCCCCTCATGGAATACATCCTTCCAACATATTACATTTTAGCTACGGCGGAAGCGAGTTCGAACCTGTCACGATATGATGGAGTTCGGTATGGTCATAGAAGTCCCCAGACCTCAGACCTGCATTCCATGTATAAAAAAACACGTTCTGAGGGTTTCGGAAAAGAAGTCCAGCGCAGGATTCTGCTTGGCACATTTGTGTTAAGTGCCAGTTACTACGATGCGTATTACACAAAAGCGCAAAAAGTGAGGAGAATGATCCGTGATAAAACAAAGGAAATTCTCAGAAAATATGATTTTATCGTCATGCCTATTACACCTACAACAGCATTCAAACTGGGGGAGCATACGGAAAATCCATTAGAAATGTACTTGGCAGATCTTTTTTCCGTTCAGGCTAATGTGGTTGGGGTTCCGGCGATCGCCATACCCTGCGGAAAGGACCGTAATGGAATGCCAATTGGGCTGCAAGTGATTGCGGATGACTTTGAGGAATCGAAACTATTACATTTTTCTAATTTTTTAATGAATTTAAAACAAGCATGAAAAAGGGTCTCTTTCTTTTTTCCCTGTTCATTACTTTTTCAACACTCGGATTTGCACAGGAATTTTCCACCGATAATCTCAGGCAACCTGATTCACTCGTAGTCGATTCCCTGGAAGTGGCTGCTGCGGAAGAAGAAATGATCTACAAACAAGATACGGCGGATTACGTCTTCCACTATCTTCCCACGGAACTCGAATATATTCCGGGTGACGATCATCCCGCTGTTATCGCAGACCGCTTGTCCTGCGTTCAGAAAAAAATTCCCTTGGTTTACAATGACAAGATCCACGCCTTCATCAATTATTTCACAGTAAAAGACCGTGAATACACCAAGCTGATGATGAAGCGTCAGAATTTGTATTTCCCGATTTTTGAAAAACACCTTGCAAAGTATGGTTTGCCGGATGAACTGAAATATTTATCGATTATCGAATCCGGCCTTAACCCTCGCGCCGTGTCTCGTGTTCGCGCCGTTGGACTGTGGCAGTTCATGTCTGCTACCGGAAAATATTACGGACTGCACAACAACTGGTACATTGATGAACGTATGGATCCCGAAAAAGCGACCGATGCCGCTTGCCGATACCTGCGGGATCTTTACAGAATGTTCAATGACTGGGAGCTTGCCCTTGCTGCATACAATACCGGACCGGGAAATGTCAGAAAAGCAATCCGTCGCTCAGGGTACAAAAAAACTTTCTGGGAGATCTATTCACACCTGCCCAGGGAAACCAGATCATACGTTCCGCAGTTTGTGGCGATCATTTATACAATGAATCATCTGGATGAACATAATTTCATTTACGAGGGTGATGAACGGCCTGTCCGTTATGATACGCTGCAGGTTAAGACGTTTCTAAATTTCGAGACTTTTGCAAATCTGACGGGAACATGCATGGAGGATCTTCAGAAACTGAATCCATCCATACAACGAAATGCGATTCCTGAAACGGGCAAAACGTATACGATGCTCGTGCCTCAAACGGCTAAAAAGGTGTTGGCAGAGAGTCGCCTGGCGATACTCGATTCGGCAAGCAAAGTTGGCAAAAAAGAGCTTGAAATGCTGGCGAAAGCCATGGAAGGAAGCACGTACGGAAGAGACCGGTTCGTCTATAAAGTTCGCAGCGGGGATGTGCTCGGTTCCATAGCAATGCGTTACAATGTCAGGGTTGCTGATATCAAGAAATGGAATAACCTCAGAAGCAACACGATCAGGACCGGCCAACGACTGAGTATCTGGACGAAACAAAGCACATACGCAAAGAATGCAAAAACAACTTCGGTCGCCCTGGGTACGAGCAACATCAGGGGGTCGAAAACATACGTCGTCCAGCCTGGCGATACCCTGTGGGATATTACAAGAAAATTTGATGGGCTGACGATCGAAAAGATCAAAGCAATGAACAAGCTTAGCAACAACAAGATCCAGCCTGGGCAAAAACTGGTCATCGGCATCTAACGCGATATTCGATTTTCATTGAAAAAGCTGACGTATGAAACGTCAGCTTTTTTTTGGCCGATGAAGTCTGGAAATTTTTCGACCTTTATTTGCGCCACTTGTTATATTTGACGCCTAAACCCATCCAACATGTCTATTAAGATACGGAAGGAAGACGCCCTCAACTATCATATGCAGGGACAACCTGGCAAGATTGAAGTCGTTCCAACCAAAGTACTCAGTTCACAGTTAGATCTGGCGCTCGCATATTCACCAGGGGTTGCCGAGCCATGCAAGGAAATTGCACTCAACAAGGAGGATGTGTACAAGTACACCGCAAAAGGCAACCTGGTGGCGGTGATAACGAATGGCACCGCAGTGCTCGGCCTCGGGGACATTGGCCCGGAAGCTGCGAAACCCGTGATGGAAGGTAAAGCGGTTTTATTCAAGAAATATGCAGGCATCGACAGCTTCGATATTGAAATCGACGAGAAGGATCCGGATGCTTTCATCAAGATCGTAAAGGCACTCGAACCCACTTTTGGAGGCGTTAACCTGGAGGATATCAAGGCGCCGGAATGCTTTAAGATTGAAACCGAACTAAAGGACAAGATGCATATTCCCGTCATGCACGATGATCAGCATGGCACTGCCATCATCTCATCCGCGGCCCTGTTAAATGCCCTTGAAGTGGTGGGGAAAAAAATTGGCGACGTTACGATCGTCGTCAATGGCGCAGGCGCTGCGGCGGTGAGTTGCACTAAATTGTATATCGCGCTGGGTGCCAGTAGGGAAAATATCATCATGTGCGACAGCAAGGGTGTGCTCGGCTCGAAGCGAACGAATCTTGATGACATAAAAAAACAATTCGTCACAAGCAGGAACCTTACAACATTACAGGAAGCCATGAAGGGCGCCGATGTCTTTGTGGGGCTTTCGGTAGCCGATGCAATCACACCGGAGGATCTTCTCAACATGGCCGACAATCCAATCGTGTTCGCGCTGGCGAACCCGAATCCGGAGATCGACTATGAACTTGCAAAAAAGACAAGACCGGATGCATTACTCGCCACAGGCCGTTCCGATCATCCCAACCAGGTGAACAACGTTCTTGGATTTCCCTATATTTTCCGCGGTGCCCTCGACGTGCGCGCGACCGAAATTAACGAAGCGATGAAACTCGCGGCCGTGCATGCGTTGGCAAATCTCACAAAAGAAGCCGTGCCGGATATGGTGGTGAAGGCATATGGTACCGACAAACTTCAGTTTGGCCGTGAGTATCTGATCCCAAAACCGCTCGACCCAAGGCTCATTACAACGGTGTCGCCAGCTGTCGCAAAAGCAGCCATGGAATCAGGAATGGCGAAGAATCCTATTAAAGACTGGGGAACCTATCACCTTGAACTTCAGAAGCGGATTGGCATCGATCAAAAGCTGATGTCGCGAATCATTGACCGCGCCAAGCAAAGCCCGAAACGCGTCGTATTCGCCGAGGCCAATCACCACAAAATTCTTAAAGCAGCGCAAATTCTGAAGGACGAAGGCATTGCCAGGCCGATCCTGCTTGGTAATAAATCTGAAATCCTTTCCCTCATAAAAGAATACGACCTCGACCTGCAGGATTGCCCCATCATTTATCCCCGCGAAGATACCGCGATCACGAAAAGGTATGCCGAAACACTTTACGCGAAACGTCAGCGCAAAGGAGCTACGTATGCAGACTGCCTGCAGCTGATGCGCGAGCGCAATTATTTCGGATCGATGATGGTTGAGCTTGGCGACGCAGACGCGCTCGTATCAGGCCTGACCAAAGATTATCCAAAAACAATCTCACCCGCCCTGCAGGTGATCGGGGTCGCCGATGGTGTTAGCCGTGTGGCCGGTATGTATATTATCACCAACAAACGCGGTACCTATTTCTTCTCAGACACGACCGTGAACCTTGATCCGAACGCAGAGGAGCTTGCACAGATCATTGAACTCACTGCACGCGGCGTCCGGTTTTTTGATATTGAGCCGCGAATGGCTGTATTATCCTATTCGAATTTCGGCTCATCAAAGGGCGATGTGCCGGAAAAGACCAGAGAAGCTGTCAGAATTGCGCGAGCCAAAAATCCAAAACTGATCGTGGAAGGGGACATCCAGGCAAACGTCGCTCTCAATATGGAAATTCAGCGAGAGACATATCCGTTCAGCGTATTGGCCAACGAAGCCGCGAACACGCTGATATTCCCGAATCTCGCCTCCGGCAATATCGCCTATAAATTATTGATGGAGATTGGCGGGGCTGAAGCGATCGGACCCATCCTGCTCGGCATGAAAAAGCCGGTCCACATTCTTCAACTTGGAAGCTCGATCCGGGAGATCGTCAATATGGCTGCCATCGCTGTAGTTGACGCGCAATTACACGATCAAAACGACCATCTGTAGCATTAACAACATCCTGTTCAATATGAAAAAAACCCTTTACTTCTGTCTGATCGGTTTGGCAGCCGTCGGATGCGCAGGCCCATATCGGGCGCTTACGCCTTCAACGTTAAATTTTCAGAACCGAAATTCGGTTCCCACAGCACAACTGGAAATTTCTTATCTGTATGACATCCAGGGTCTGACAAAAAATAAAAGATATTCAAAAAAGGAGCGCAAATTCGGCTACGCCGCCGTGGCATTGAGAATCGATAATAAAAGCTCCCAAACAGTTAAGATCACAAAAGAAAATCTGAAAATTCTTGCCAATGGAGTCAGTAAATCGTTCGTTGATCCGAACGTTTATGCATTGAAAGTAAAACAGACCTCTGCTACGTACCTGTTGCACGGCCTATGGGGACCATGGCGCTACAGTTATATGGAGAACCTCTCAACGGGCGAGCGGGAAACTGAGTTCAAATACCTGCCGGTCGGTCTTGCGATTGGGATTATAAATCTCATTATCGCTGAAAGTTCGAATAAAAAGCACCGGCAGACCCTTGAGCAAAATACAATATTCGACAGGAGTATTGAGCCAGGAGGCACCTTATACGGTATTGTGATCATACCAAGCGGCAGTTATGAACCTTTGAGTTTTGAGTACAATTAATTTCCAGCGGTGAAAAAAGCATGATCTCATTTTTAAAAGGACGACTGGTCCATAAGGAACCGACCTTTGTTGTCATTGACGTCAACGGCGTCGGTTATCAGGTAAGCATCTCGTTACAGACTTTTTCTGAAATAAAGGACCATGAAAACATTTTGCTCTATACGCATCTGAACATCCGCGAGGATGCGCACCTTTTGTACGGGTTCAGCCAGGAATCAGAAAAAAGACTTTTTCAACAGTTGATCTCCGTTAATGGTGTTGGACCAAACACGGCGATGGTGATGTTGTCATACATGAACAGCCAGGAATTGAAAACTGCGATCATCAGCGAGAACACGGCAGCGCTTCAGTCTATCAAAGGCATCGGAGGCAAAACCGCACAAAGGGTGATAATTGAATTGAAGGACAAGCTGAAAAAAGAAAGCTGGGAGGAAACAACCCCCTCAGTTTCTGCGGGACCACACAATACCATTCGAAAAGAAGCGTTATCTGCTTTGCTCACACTGGGTTTGCCAAAAGGGGCAGCCGAGAAAAGTGTGGATACTGTCCTGAGAAAATCAGGAAATAACATTACCTTGGAAGATTTAGTAAAACAGGCTCTTAAGAATTCTTAACAGCCTGGCTGATAATGTTTAGCCATGCATTTTCAGGTGGAATTGCGCCGTGAAAAAAGCACCTTTACATTTGTAAAATCTGCTTGTGACCTTGACGCCTAATAATAAGAAGAATTACAATTTTGTGACCTTCGTCCAGGTAATCGCCTGGCTTGTCCTGCTCGTCCCTTTCGATTCATTCTCACAAAGACAGGATACCACCCGCAACGACACTTCCGCAGTTTACAGACCGACCAAAAGACCGACTTACAGGCCTACGGACCGGTACGGAGACCCGTTTTCGCACACCACAACGGAGTCGCCACTATTTCTGAAAGACCCAAACAAGCTGAAGCTGGATGTCGAGATCGATACGTCTCTGAATTACACGGTATATGAAAAAATAGGAGAACTGAATTACAGGCCTACCACCAGCATGTCTTTCCAGGAATTCAAGCAATATCAGGACCGTCGTATTCTGAAAGAATACTGGCAGAGCCGTTCGCGTGCCATGGATGGAGAAAGTGCGGTGGAAGGACGTGGGTTTACACCAAAAATTTTCGTCAGCCCTATTTTGGACCGGATCTTTGGCGGAAGTTATGTGGAGCTGGTCCCACGAGGCTTTGTAACGCTCGACTTCGGAGGATCCTTTCAAAAAATTGCCAATCCTTCCATTCCCATTCGTCAGCAACGGAACGGTGGTTTCGAGTTCGATCAGCAGATCAATATGAGCGTGGTAGGCAAAGTTGGTGAGAAGCTGGCTGTGACCGCCAACTTCGACAACAACAACTCATTTGATTTTCAAAATAACATGAAGGTCGAATACACCGGTTTCAAAGAAGACATTTTGCAGAAACTTGAAATCGGTAACGTGAGCCTTCCTCTCAATAATACATTGATCCAGGGAGCGCAGAATCTTTTCGGCGTCAAAGCGCAAATGCAATTTGGAAAACTCAACGTCACGACCATTGCTTCCACCCAACGTGGAAAAGTTTCGTCGATTGAAATTCCCGGTGGTAATAACGGACAGGGCCGCCCTTTTGAGATCGTAGCTTCGAATTACGACGACAACAGACATTTTTTTCTTGGGCATTTTTTCAGGGATAATTACCGGAGATGGATCGCAAATCTTCCCCAGATCACTTCCGGTGTGAATATCACCCGGATTGAGGTCTATATCCTCAATCGGAACAATGACACTCAAACTTTGCGGAATGTGGTCGGGCTCATGGATCTGGCCGAGGGAAGACGCATTTACAATACCGCTACCGTTACAACCAATGGAGCAGGATTTGCCAATGCAAACGAAGCGAACAATTTGTACGCGAATCTTCTTTCCAAGTTTCCACTTGAACGCGGAACAGTCCGGGATGCCGACAACATCAATGAAGCGCTCGAGGTTTTTTTTGCAGGGGAGGAAAACAACGGGACGGACTTTGAGAAAATAACAGGTGCCAGGAAATTAAGCCCGACCGAGTTCACCTATCATTCACAATTAGGCTATATCACCCTGACAAGGAAGCTGCAAAACGACGAAGCGATCGCTGTTGCCTACCAATACACCCACAATGGCAAAGCATACAGAGTTGGCGAATTGTCAGATGCGTATGGCGACCTGGCAGATGAGGATGTCGTTTTCCTGAAGCTGTTGCGTCCACGCAAGGGTACAAGGGTCCGCGATGAGAACAAGCGTATACTGCCCACCTGGGACCTGATGATGAAAAATATTTACAGCCTGAATGTGAATCAGCTGACGCGGGAAAATTTCGAGCTTCGGATCATTTACCGCGACGACCGCACCGGCATCGACAACCCGCAATTGCAGGAAGGCAGCGCAGAATTACGTCAGAAACAGCTGATCGACGTTTTTGGCCTCGACAGGCTCAACCCGCTGAATGACCTGCAGCGCGATGGCAACTTTGACTATGTCGAAGGAATTACAGTCAATTCCGAGTCTGGACTGATCATCTTTCCTTATCTCGAGCCTTTCAGTGAAGCTTTGCGAGCGCAATTCGCCAGGGAAACAAACCTGAACGTCCGGGACCAGCTTATTCAAAAATATGCTTACGACACCTTGTACCGGACGACCAAAGCCGATGCAGAATTGTTTGCTACGAAAAACAAGTTTTTCCTTAAAGGGCAATACAGTGCCGGCTCCGGCCAGGAGATTCTCATTCCCGGATTCGGACTTTCGCAAGGCTCCGTGAACATCTTCGCAGGCGGAATACCGCTGATGGAGGGTTCGGATTATACCGTCGATTATACCTTTGGAAAAGTGATCATCCTCAATGAAAGTATTTTGAGTTCCGGAAAAGATATCACCATCAATTACGAACAGTCAGACCCTTTTGCATTCCAGACGCGCAGTCTGATCGGGACCAGATTCGATTATAAGCTGAATGAAGATGTCAACTTTGGCTCGACACTTTTGTATTACAACGAGCGCCCGCTGGTCAGTCGCAATCAGATCGGTACGGAACCAGCGCGAAATGTTCAATATGGTTTTGATTTCAACATTCGTCGCGACAGCCGGGTGCTTACAAAAATTGTCGACGCGATCCCCATTCTGCAAACAAAGGAAGCGTCCTCCATTAATATCTCCGGTGAATTTGCACAGTTAATTCCCGGAACATCGAACATCATCGACGGAGAAGGAACCGCCTACATCGATGACTTCGAAAACTCGGCAACGCCTTACTCGCTCATGTCACCAGCTAACTGGAAGCTGGCGAGTATTCCGAAGGAGCCAAGATTCGATCCGACCGGGGGTGCCAAGAATGATCTCAGGGCCGGTTTCCGGCGGGCCAGGTTGGCGTGGTATCAAATCGACAATCAGTTTTATCGCGCCAATAGCAGATTCAAACCCGAGAACATTACGGAAAGAGACCTGCAAAATCACTACGTCCGGGCTGTGGGTCCACAGGAGATATTCCCGTACAACAATCCGCAGCAGGGAAATTTTTTTCAATCCGTGTTTGATATTGCTTATTACCCGGACGAACGCGGCCCTTACAACTATCGTACACAAAACCTTCAGCAAGACGGCAAACTACGCGATCCGCACCTAAACTGGGGCGGCATCACAACCGCCATACGCACAGAGGTTGATTTTGATAAGGCGAACATTGAGTACATTGAATTTTGGGTTCTTGATCCGTTCATTGATGTGCCGAGTGGCAACGGCAAGGTGATCGTCAGCGGAAAGGATCAGGGAGTTCCGAACTCAACCGGTGGAAAACTTATCTTCCAGTTGGGAAGCATTTCAGAGGATGTCGCCCGGGATTCGAAGCATGCCTTTGAAAACGGACTTCCCCCGAAAGGCGACCTTGACACAGGACCGGCCACGACAACTGAGTGGGGATATGTCACCACGCAGGAATATCTGACGAATTCTTTCGACAATTCAACTTCGGCGCGGTCCAATCAGGACGTCGGGCTTGACGGGATTCCTTCTGAAATAGAGAGGACTTTTTTTAGTGATTTCGTCGGTGCGGTTCCCGCGGTGGCGCCGGATCCTTCGTCCGACGATTTCCGGTTTTATCTCGACGGCGAATACGACGCCGCGGGCGCCCAGATCCTGGAACGCTACAAGCACTACAATAACATGGACGGAAATTCGCCCGTGATCCAGAATGACGCTATTGCCCGGTCGGGCAGCCAGATACCGGATAACGAAGACGTGAATGCAGACAATACACTTGGTGAGACAGAACAATACTACGAATATGAGGTCGATCTGAAAAAGGGTCAGCTCGACGTCGGCAAACGCTTTATCGTAGACAAAATCACGGTGAATCCGGATAACGGCGGCGGCGACTATGTTACCTGGTACCTCTTCCGGATTCCGGTGCGCGACGTGCAGAAAAAAGTTGGCAAGATCGAAGGATTTAAAGCCATCCAATATATACGGATGATTCTGACAGAGTTCCAGCAACCGGTTGTACTGCGTTTGGCAAATTTCAGGATGGTGGGAAGTCGCTGGAGAAAATACCCCGGTGATTTGCGCACTGGCTTCGACAGGGACCAGGAAGTGTTGAATGACTTTACCATATCCGTTATGAATCTTGAGGAAAATGGTTTTGCCGAAGAGGGCAGTCCCACTTCTCCGTACGTCATTCCTCCTGGCGTTCGGCGAGACAGAGATAACACCTCCAGTATCCCGCGCCAGCTTAACGAGCAGTCTGTGCAGGTTTGTGTGGACGAGCTCAAGGATGGCGATGCCCGCGCGATCTTCAAAAATGTCACGGTGGATCTGTTCAATTACGGGCGGATTAAAATGTTTCTTCATGCCAATAGTGAGACTGCACAAGACGGTGATCTTCGCGCATTCCTGAGATTGGGAACCGACTTCGACCAGAACTACTACGAAGTCGAGATTCCGCTCAAGATCTCGGACCCTGCGTTACGCGACCCTCGCGATGTGTGGCCCGAAGAAAACGAGATTGACCTCGACCTGAACGAATTGTATAAATTGAAATCGGAGCGCGATAAAAGCGACGCTTCCGTGTTCGAATCATTTCCGCGGAATGGTCCGAGACAGGTCGGCAATCATTACGTCAGGATCTTCGGACGACCAGATCTTAGCAGTGTGCAGCTGATGATGATCGGCATTCGCAATCCGCGAACCGATGATAATCGTTCTATGTCGGTGTGTGTCTGGGCGAACGAGCTACGTGTCACGGACTTTAACCGGACAGCCGGCTGGGCTGTTAGCTCTACCGTTAGCACCAAGCTTGCGGATTTTGCTACGCTCAACGGTGCGGTGCGTCACTCAACATTCGGATTTGGCAGCGTGAGCTCAAAGATCGGGGAAAGGGACCGCGAACAAAAAACAGGATACGACGTCTCGGCAAACGTAAATGTCGACAAACTGCTTCCCGGGAACAGCGGCATTAAAATTCCGATGTTCGTCAGTTACGAGAACACCATGAAGAAACCGAACTTCGATCCCGCAAATCCCGATATGAAGCTCGATGGAGCACTGAGTTCGCTGTCCACTTCCGAAGATCGGGAAAATTTCAGGCGGTTGATTCAGGAACAGGAAACCAGAAGGAGCCTGAACTTCCTGAACGTGCGCAAAGTAAAAACAAATCCGGACGCACGTGCTCACATTTATGACATAGAAAACCTTTCTTTCGGCTATTCATACAGCGAAAGAACACGTAGGGACTTCTTTACTGCGCAGGACTTGCTGCGGGAATATAAGGGATCGGTCGCGTATAATTTTTCACCAAAGGCCACAGGCGTGGAACCTTTCAAGAATTCCAAGTTTCTTAAATCGCCGTACCTCAAGTTTATCAAAGAGTTTAACTTTTCACTTCTGCCATCCAACATCAGCGTGCGCGCCGATCTCGATCGGTCATTCGGCAAGAAAGTGTATCAAAATGCCGTGGACGACATCGAAGATCCCGATCTGTCTCCAGCAAACTATCTGAAGTTTTTTACATTCAGCCGGCAATACAACCTGCAATGGCCAATTTCCAAATCGTTGACATTTGAATACACGGCCCGCGCAAATGCCGGCATTGACGAACCCAAAGGTGATATCGACGAACAACACGAAAAGGACAGCATCATCCAGAACCTGAAAAATCTTGGGAGGATGAAACAATTTGAACAATCAGTAACAGTGAATTATTCCCTGCCTTTGGATAAATTTCCTGTCACTGACTGGGTTTCCGCTGAGTATCGATACCAGGCAGGTTACAAATGGGAATCAGGTCCTGTTAATGCCTTGCCCGATGAGGTCGCGGTTTTAACGCCCGATCAGGAGGACCTGGCAGACTCGCTTGACTTCAAGCACACGATTCAAAATACGCGGGAGAATAACATCACCGGGAAGTTAGACCTCGTCAAACTTTACAACAAGGTAAAATTTCTCAAGGAGCTGAACACACCACCACGTCAAACAGCCACGACGCGACCGACGACCGGCCGGCCGACAACTACCCGGCCCTCCGCCCAGAAAGAGGACACCGTAAAATCGCTGCCGAAACCAATCAAAGGTTTCTTCCGCATGCTTATGTCGCTGCGATCGATCAACGCAACTTACAGCCTCAATCAAGGGACCATCATGCCCGGTTTTAACGAAACTCCGAAGTACCTCGGAGTCGCCGAAGGGTGGGGCGCTCCGGGTTGGAAATTTGTTGCAGGTGACCAGGATCCTTCCATCAGATTCGACGCCGCAAAAAAAGGCTGGATCACCAATTTGCAGGATCTTACCAATAAATTCGCGCAGGTCCGCGATGAGACGATCAACCTCCGGGCGACGGTCGAGCCGGGTCCCGACCTGAAAATACAACTTGATGTAAAAAAGGAAACAACCGCCACCTATAATGAAATTTTCCGGTACGATACGGTTGGAATTGACGGATTTCAGTCACTTAATCCTACGCGATCGGGATCATACAAGATTTCCTTCATGTCAATAAGAACGGCGTTTGACCGCACCAATGACAATTTGAGCTCTGAGGTGTTTTCCCAATTCGAAGAGAACCTCGCCACCATCCGGAACCGATTCGGAGCAACCGATTACGACAGTACAACACAGGATGTTGTTATCCCGGCATTTATTGCAGCGTATAGTGGTAAAGATGCGCAGACCGTGAGCCTTTCACCTTTTCCATCCATACCGTTGCCAAACTGGCGCGTCGATTATACCGGGTTGGGAAAGATTGAAATATTCAAGGAACTCTTCCAGTCAGTTACGATTTCACACGCATATCAATCGTCATTTGCCGTTTTGAATTATACCAACTCACTGGAGTTCGATGACCAGTCAAAGATCGCGATCGACCGCCGGGTCGAAGACTACAACCGAACCTATTTCGGCACAAACATCAACGGGGAGTATACACCGGTATATATCATTTCGCAGGTTATGATCAGCGAACAATTTGCGCCGCTGATCGGAATTAATGTGCGGACCAAAAACAGACTGACGGCGCGAGCGGAATATAAAACCAAACGGGACCTGGCCCTGAACATCTCCAACGCGCAGGTGACCGAACTCATTAACAAAGACGTCGCTTTTGAACTCGGTTTCACAAAAAACAACATGAAACTTCCGTTCAAATCACAAGGCCGGACCATCGTGCTTAAAAATGATGTCACCTTCAGAATGAACGTGACGGTCACTAATATGAAAACGATCCAGCGCAAGGTGGCAGAGCTTCACACCATCACCAACGGAAATATTAATTTTCAGCTCAGGCCCAACATCAGCTACGTTGTGAACCAGAAACTCACCGTGCAGGGCTATTTCGAACGTTCGATCAGCGAACCGGTTGTTACTACTTCCTACCGCCGGGCCAATACGCGTTTTGGCATTCAGGTACGCTTCAGCCTCGCGCAGTAATGGCGGAAGAAACTTTTATACGGCATTTCCCTTTATTCGTTACTTCCGTTATTTTTGGCGATCAAAACCAATGAAAAATGAACATTCCTGACAACCTGCAATACACCAAAGACCACGAATGGGTAAAAATTAACGGCAATCAAGCCCTCGTTGGCATCACTGATTTTGCACAGGGCGAACTTGGGGACATTGTCTATGTCGATATCACCAGCATGGGTCAGGAATTAAAAGCGCACGAGGTTTTTGGGACTGTCGAGGCTGTAAAAACGGTGTCTGATCTTTTTATGCCCATTGACGGAAAGGTACTGGAAGTCAACCCGGTGCTGGAAAGCAGCCCTGAAAAAGTAAACGACGATCCTTACGGAGAAGGCTGGATGGTGAAACTGGAAATGAAAGGGGGCGCCGGGAACCTGTTGTCGGCCACCGAATATAAAGCGCTGATCGGCAAATAACTTCAAACCAAAAAACGTTTTCTGCTGTTTTATTACCGTCAGCAGAAATACAAAATGATCGAACTGCCTGTTATACCGCAAGAAAGCCGTAAACGCAAGCCCGACTGGCTGCGGGTAAAACTTCCTGTTGGCCCGGATTATGCCCGCGTACGCCACCTGGTTGATAATTATAAGCTGCATACGATTTGCGAAAGCGGTAATTGCCCGAATATGGGCGAATGCTGGGGAGCCGGCACTGCCACGTTCATGATCCTGGGAAATATTTGCACCCGTAGTTGCACCTTTTGTGCGGTGGCAACGGGACGGCCCACTGAATACGATCTCGATGAACCAAAACGTGTTGCCGAAGCGATTAAACTGATGCAGGTAAAACATGCAGTGATCACGTCGGTAAATCGTGACGAGCTCAAGGATCGCGGAGCTGAAGTTTGGTATCAGACCGTTGTCGAAACCAAGAAGCTGAGCCCGGAAACAACGATTGAGACGCTAATACCCGATACAAAAGGTAATTGGGACGCCCTTTATAGAATGATTGAAGGAGGCCAGGAAGTAGTTTCGCACAATATGGAGACGGTAAGCCGCCTCTATCGCAATGTTCGCCCACAAGCCCGCTATGAGCGCAGCCTCGAACAGATCAAACGCATCCGCGAAGCCGGTAAAAGAACCAAATCCGGAATCATGCTGGGTTTAGGGGAGACAAAGGAAGAAGTCTTTGGGGCGATGGATGATCTGGTAAATAATGGTCTCATGATCCTTACGCTAGGGCAATATCTGCAGCCGACAAGACTACATCATGAAGTGCTCGAATACATCCATCCCGATATATTTGCAATGTACCGTGAGGAAGGACTAAAAAGAGGACTAAAATATGTAGAGTCAGGACCCCTTGTACGCTCTTCGTATCACGCAGAGCGGCATATCCATGTGCCTTTTTAATCTCCAGTAGTGACTGAAAATCATAGCTCCTGTTCCATATCCTTATCCACGATATCGTTCGCCGATCGTCAATAATAAACACAAAGAAAAGAGCGCCAACAAACGGTGCTCTTTCTTGTGTTGTCATGCGGCTACTTCTCGGGATTCAGAATTACAACGACATGATTTTTCATGTCAAGATACTTATTGGCAGCGTCCTTCAGATCCTTGGGTGTCAACGCATTGATCCTTTCCTCGTAGTTCAGTATTTCCGCTGCGTTGCTGTTAAGCTCAAGACTTTGCAGCAATTGCCTTGCCCAGTAACTATTTTCCTTGACGTTCACGAGATACTGCTGTTTCCACGTTTCTTTGACCTTGTTGAGGTCCGCTTCGAGCGCGCCGGTTTTTTTGACCTTTTCGATTTCATCCAGTGTGGCCTGTATAAGTTTATCGACGTTTTCGGGCCCGCAGGGTAATGAAATTCCAATCGCGTAGTTGCTGTATGGATACTTGTTGAGGCTACCGTACATTCCACCACCATAAATTCCACTGAGGTCTTCGCGAAGCGTTTCAGTGATCTTGATGTTCATCAACTCTGCAAGGGCTTGTATTTTCAACTGCTCTTTATCACTAAAGGGAGCTTCACCGTTCCAGAACATTCGGATAAAGCTCTTCGGCTCTGTACCTTTTTTGATCTCTTTTTTAACAACGCCACGTACAGGACGGAGTCCGACATCGCGAAACCTGGACACCTTGCCGGTTGATGGTAAACTGCCCAGGTAAATTTCGATCAGAGGACGGATCGCAGCAGGATCGAACTTGCCTACGATTACAAAGTTAAAACCATTGGCGTCGCCAAATCTCTCCTTGTAAATCGCCATTGCGCGCTTGAGATCGATCTTCGAGAAATTTTCGGACTTTGGCAGTTTGGGCGCCCATGGATGATTCCGGTAAATAATATTAAACACCGAATCCTGAAATGTAAACTGCGGATCGGAAGTCATGTTCTGATACATCGCTTGTTGTTTGGTAACAAATGAATTGAACAGTTCTGAATCCTCGCGCGGCTGCGTGAAATACAGGTGGGTGAGCTGCAGCAGTGTTTCAAGGTCGACTGCACTCGATTGTCCACTGAGCGTTTCCGAGATCCCGCCGATACGTGGAGACACGGATGCTGATTTGCCTGCAAGCACTTTGCGCAAATCGACGGGAGAAAACTGACCCACGCCCATTTGTGAAACAACAGTTGACGCATATTCGGCGTTGAACCGCTCCGAGGCCTCGTACAGGTACTGGCCGCCAAATCGTGAAGCACTCATCACAACCTGATCATTCTTAAAGTCGGTTGGTTTCAGGAGGACCCTTACACCGTTACCCAGGGTAAGCTCCGTTGTGCCAACAGCCGCGTTTTGTTTTTCTGAAACTATTTTCCCGGGAGCGGGTTTGGTTTCAATAAGTGACGAAGCGATGGTTTTTTCTTCATACGGTTTTATTTCGGCGTTACCGGCAGCTTCGGCCATTTGAAGTACTTCGCCATTTGACGGAATCTTAAAATCGGCATTGTTCGGCCCCGTTAAGATCACAAGTTTAAAGGCTGTAGACAGAGGTATTATTTCCGACGTCAGCTTGTTGACTTCATCAAGCGAAATTCCTTCGAGGAACTCCTTGTAATATTTGAATTCATTTTCAATGCCGGGGATCGGCTCTCTCTCCAGGAAGTTTCTGATGTATTCGCCAGCAAGGTCTGCCGATTCGGTTTTATCACGCTCGTTATAACTACGCTCTATATTTTTCAACATCACCTTTTTTGTCCGTTCGAGCTCAGCCGGCGTAAATCCGAATCTGCGGGCGCGCTCGTTCTCCTGCACAAGAGCCTGAAGGGCGGCCTGCGGTCCACTTTTGCTCACGTATGCAAATGAATTGAATCCCTCGTAGCCCCGCGCCCAACTTCCGATGTTGCTTCCGCCGAATAAAAATGGCGGTTCTGCTTTTTGAGTTAGTTCCTGCATGCGTTGTCCGAGCATACTCCGGAATAATACTTTCACCAGGTATTCGCGGTAATCCTGAAGGGTAATTTCATCTTTTGACGGTTTATAGGAATAGTAAATCTCAACAACATGGTTGGTCGCTTCGGGATCGGTGACAACGAGGCCCTCTGATTTCAATCGCGGGGGAACGGATACAAGGGTTCGTTCGCGTGGATTCATCGGATTTTTCAGCTTTTCAAAATGCTGTCTGATCAAACGCTCAGCTTCGAGCGGGTCGAGGTCACCGACAACAACCACGGCCATCAGGTCAGGCCGATACCAGTCAGTGTAAAAACGCTTGATCACATCCTGTTTAAAAGACTTGATGATATCGGGCTTTCCAATCGGAAGGCGGGCTGCGTATTTGGAACCTTCGAACATCTTCGGATATGTCACCCTGAACATTCGGTCGTCGGCGCCTTTTCCGAGTCTTTCTTCTTCGAGCACCACGCCGCGCTCCTTATCGATTTCTGCCGGATCGAATGTTATCGTGCTTGCCCAATCTTCGAGGATCTGAAAAGCCTTTTCGACATTTTCTTTTTTTTCCGTCGGGATGGGAAGGATATAAACGGTTTCGTCAAATGCCGTATATGCATTGAGATCGGCGCCAAATTCAACACCGATCGACTGAAGGAAAGAGACGATATCGTTCTTCTTGAAATTTTTCGAGCCGTTAAACGCCATGTGTTCGGCGAAGTGCGCGAGGCCCTGCTGCTCATCGTCTTCGAGGATGGAACCGGCGTTGACAACAAGCCGAAGCTCAACTTTTTTCTCCGGCCGGCTATTTTGACGAATATAGTATGTCAGGCCGTTGGAAAGTTTGCCAATCCTCACCTGAGGATCAACGGGAAGTTTTTCGCTAAGTTGAAGCTGGGAGAACGCCGGGAACCCGGCAAAAACCAAAAACAGCAGCATAACCTTGCCGCAACTAAATTGAATTTTCATATGATGGATTTTATAAAAAACTAATAGCCCCACCGTGGTTTAATAATCTGTAACATCTCTTCATGCATTTGCCGGTTGCCGGCACATAACTCGCCCCCAAACAGGTAATTGCTTTTTCCCTGAAAATCCGTGACAATGCCGCCAGCCTGTTGCACGATAAAAGATCCCGCTGCAACGTCCCAGGGATTCAGATTGAACTCAAAAAAACCTTCAAGTCGTCCACAGGCAACATAGGCGAGATCAATCGCGGCGCTTCCCAACCTTCTGATACCGTGGGAATGTTTGAGGAACTCTTTAATGATCTCAAGGTACACATCGCCTTTATCAAACTGATAGTAAGGAAAGCCTGTCGCCAGCAAGCTTTCATTGAGGGTTGCCGTTTTCGAAACGGTGATTTGACGATTGTTGCAGTAGGCGGCCTGGCCTTCGATTGCATGGAAGCACTCATCTCTTCCTATATGATGGACAACGCCTAAAATAATTTTTTCACCGCGGGAAAGTCCGACGCTGATCCCATATACAGGGAGTCCATGTAAAAAATTTGTCGTTCCATCCAGGGGATCAATGATCCATTTGTATTCATGTTGTGATGCCTGAGCAACCGTTCCTTCCTCGGTAATGAAGCCGGCTTCCGGTAACAACTTGTGCAGTACATCGACCAATCGTGCCTCTGCTTCTTTATCAACGTACGAGACCAGATTATTGAATACCTGCTTTTGCTCAATGCGTGTCCGGTCAAATGCTGCCCCTTCCGTTCTGATAAAAGCCGCAACTTCTTCGCAAACAGTGATAACACCTCTTTGAATCTGTTCTAAATTCATAATTATTATTCAAGCTCATCCGACATTTTCATTTCGTCAGCGGGGTAAGTACTACTTTTATCTCCTTCAACGACGATGACAATTTCGCCTTTGGGCTCCTTGTTGGTGTAATATGCTATAATTTCCGCGAAAGTGCCGTTAACGGTTTCTTCAAATTTTTTGGTTAGCTCCCGGGAAACCGATGCCTTTCTGCCAACGCCAAAGGTTTCACCGAATTGTGCAAGAGTTTTTAAAAGCCGGTAAGGTGACTCGTAAAATATCATCGTGCGTTTTTCGGCGGCAAGCTGTTTCAGCAAAGTCTGGCGCCCTTTTTTGAGAGGCAAAAAGCCTTCGAACACAAAGCGGTCTGCCGGAAGGCCGGATTTCAGCAGCGCGGGAACAAACGCCGTTGGCCCCGGCAAACATTCAATATTCAGCCCGGCCTGCAGACATGCGCGGGCAATCAGAAATCCCGGATCTGAAATTCCCGGAGTTCCCGCATCAGAAATCAGCGCCATCACCTCTCCTTCCTGCATGCGCCTGATCAATTTTTCGACCATGCGATGTTCGTTGAAATTGTGAAAACTCTGCAAAGGCTTCTGAATAGCGTAATGTTTCAACAATATCCCCGATGTTCGCGTATCCTCTGCCAGAATTACGTCTGCGGACTTCAGTATCTCCAGCGCGCGTATGGTGATATCGCCAAGGTTTCCAATGGGTGTCGGGACAAGAAAGAGCGACGTTTTTTTTTCACTCATCATTTAATCCCGTCAATTGCCTGGGCGAGCTTCCGGTCGCGATCCGTGACGATATCGCCGGCATCATGGGTGCTTAAATCAATCTTGACGACGTTCCAGGTGTTGGTCCAGGTAGGATGATGATCCATTTTTTCGGCGATCAGCGCCACCTGAGTCATAAATCCAAAAGCCTCCTTGAAGTCTTGGAATTTAAAGGTTTTTGACAAACGATTATTTTGTTCTAACCAGCTCATAATGATTGACTTTTGTTGGTACGAGTTAAAACTTTTGCTGCGAAAAGCAAAGGTTTTCAGAGCGCAATCAGCCCTTCTATGGAAGCGGCCTGTTCGTAGATCTGTATCACGGCGTCACTGCTCGGCATCATCATCTGGACCGTAATGCTTGCGTAATTGCCCTGTTTGGATAGTTTTTCAGAGGTGTTATGCAGGGGAAAAAGCCGTCTGACTTCATCTTCCTTGCCTTTGGGGACAATAAATTTGAACATATACAACGAGGGCCAGGCGTAATGCCGGTCGAGTTTTTCCCGAAAGGACTTGACCCATTGCTCGTCCATAAAAAAAAAGCCACCCTGCGAATGACACAGGGCGGCTGCTTTTTAAGAATTACTTAATAAAACTTATATCTCTTGTCCTCAATCTTGGCCTTCTCCTTAATAGCCTCAGCTATTGAAAATCCTGCCCTGTTGACGACGTTTTCCTCCAGTCGCGTTTTGTAAGTCGTGTAATCGTTTAATTCCGGAGCGGTAGTCCTGTTCTGGGCTTCGACGATAAATACACCATTCTCCCCGGCAAACGGCGCAGACCTTTTACCACTCTCCAGTGAAAAGGCAATCCCAATCGCCCTGGGATCAAATCCAGCGGTCGGCAATGAGCTGCTGTTCAGCTTAAGATCACTGCTGGTGTATACGTTCACGTTTTCTCCGTATTTCTGAGCAATTTCATCCAGCGTTCCCTCAAGACCCTTAAGCCTTTCGATAATTTGTTTGCCCTTGATCTCCTTCCGTACTTCAGGAGTTATATCGGCTTTGACGGATTCGAAAGTTTTGTACCCTTTGTTTGTTTCACCGGCCAATACAGCCACGACATATTCCGTTTGAAGATCAAAAACTTCAGAGACATCACCGGGCTTGGCGTCGCGGAATGCCCATATAACAATCTGGCGAGCCTCGCCGGAATTGCCAACTGTCCTGTCGGTAGAACGAAGATCCTTTTCTTCCATCACCGTATAGCCCTGCTTCCTGGCGCGTTCCTCGAACTGATCAACACCCGATAAATCCGCCGAAAATATTTCTGCGTTCCGGTAGGCTGTGTTGATCGTTTCATTGCTGGGACCAATGCTGCGGTCGACCGTAGCGATCTTGTATGAGTCGTTGGTTTTTAGGTTTGTCACTTTAATGATGTGATAACCAAAACTCGTTTCGACGACATCATTTATCAAACCGGTTCTTGTTGCAGCAAATACCGCATCTTCAAAAGGCTTCACCATTCGTCCCGTCGTGAACCACCCCAGATCACCACCAGACCTTGCCGTTCCGTCGGTTCCAAACTCTCTTGCCTTGTCTTCAAAGCTTGCGCCCGCTTTAATGTCCTTGAGAATGTTACGTGCCTTCTCCTTTGCCGTTTTTTTCGCAGCATCGGTTTCATTTTCCCATCTGATCAAAATGTGACTTGCCCGGGCGTTAAAGACGGTGTCCTTCGTTACAGCCGTAATTTTTATCACCTTGTAAGCATTCCCATCGATGATCGGCCCTATGACATTGCCTGGTTTGAGATCTTCACTTTTGATAACGGAGGGCAACGATGACGGATTGAAAGTGCCAAAAGCCGATTCTGCATTATCGGCATTTGTCGCGGCATATGTTGAATCCTCATTGGTGGCACGAAGTTGTGCGGCAACGTTTTCCATTTCTTTTCTGATCTCCAGGGAATCATTTGACGTCGGTACAACCGGAAAGGAGACAAATTTGATATTACGCGCTTCTTCAGTTTTGTACCGCTCCTTGTTTTTGTCATAATACGCTTCCAATTGCGCATCGGTCGGTTCGGCGGAAGAATCGGAGACTGAATAATATGGGACAAACAGATACCGGATCTCGTTAACATCTGTTTGGGCATGATATTCCCGCGCTGCTTCGGCGCTTGTTACGAAATGCGTTTTCAAGAGCAGGTTCTCGTATTTAATTCGCTCGCGGCTTGGCACCAGGTCGCGTTGAAACATTTCCCAGCGATTGCGCTGATCAGCCCAAAGTTGCCGCTGCTGTGGGTCCGACGGCTGATCCCTCAACTCCTGTAAATATTTGCGGATTCTCGCCTTATCAACCTGTCCAGTACCAGGATCGGTAAAAGCCTGTTGAATGCTCGGATCTACATTCTTACCGTAGATCATGTCCTCGAGTTCTTCGGTTGTTACCTGGACACCGACTTTATCATATTCCTTTTGAATCGCGTACCGGACGATAAGCAATTCCCATGCTTGCTGGCGCAGTGTGGCCATCTCCTTGTCCGTGGGCTGACGGCCGAAATTCAGCTCATAATTTATTTGGCGTTCTTCGACCATTCGCTGAAACTCTTCAATTGAAATCGAATTGCCAGCGATCTCACCCACCTCACGGTCGTCACCGAAGAGTACTGAATTATTTCCAAGAAGATCATTCAAAATGAACGAGACAATCGCAACGAATACGAATACAACAACCCATAGGCCCATCTTGTTGCGCAAGGTTCCAATCAATGCCATAATTTGCTAGTGTTATTAGTAGGTAAAATGTGTCGTTAAGTCAGGCCTTCACAATCGTAAAGCCCGCAAATTTAAACGGTTCTCTCTGATAGTAAAACATCCATGAAAAAAATAAGAAACGGCAATAAAAATTCTTGCGGATGGTTCTTATAAAAGCTTGGTTTATAGTGATTTACCTACTTTCGGTAACGATAACTTTCACGGTATTGATCCGGGTTTCTTCGGTGGCCTGGACGATAAATGTGTAACCTTCAATCTCGATGGTCTCACCGGCTTTGGGAATATCCTGAGAACGCGCGAGAATTAATCCACCGAGCGTTTCATAATCGCCGGTAGGCAAATCCCATTTGTAAGCGTCGTTCAGATAATCGATCTCCAGCCGGGCACTGAGAAGATAAGTATGATTGTCGAGCTGATGTTCAATGAGGTCGTCCTGATCGTGCTCGTCTTCTATCTCGCCGAAGATCTCTTCAATAACGTCTTCCATGCTGATCAGGCCGGACGTCCCTCCAAACTCATCAACGACAATCGCCAGGCTTTTTCGCTCGTTGATCAGCCGGATCATCAATTCATTCGCAAGTGTGGACTCGGGAATGGTAATGATGGGCGTGAGGATCTCTTCGATTTGTTTTGGCCGGCGAAACAAAGCTGAAGAATGGCAATAGCCGATCACATCATCGATCGAATCCCGGTAGATGATGATTTTCGAATGGCCGCTTTCGATAAATGCATCCTGCAGGGTCTTGATCGGTGACCCAATATTAACGGCGACGATCTCTGTCCTGGGTATCATGCAGTCTCTGACGCGTACAGTTTTAAATTCCAGGGCATTGTTGAGGATCTTTTTATCAAGCTCAATATTTTCCTCACGCGGCTTGATTCGATGAATGCTTTCCAGGTATTGATTGACGTCGGTCAATCCAAATACCGGTTTATCCCTGGAGTACTGCAATCCCATGACGGAAACGATCAGAAACTTCGCCAGTGAAATCACCAGAAACACAATGGGAAAAAGCCCCATGGCAACAATGACGAAGGGAATTGCCATTGCCGAGACGATTTTGTTGGAGTTGATGATAAAAAGACTTTTTGAAAGAAATTCTGCTGTGTAAAGGACGATCAGCGTCAGCAAAAAAGTCAAAATGAAAATAAGCAACCACAAGCTGGTCAGGGAAGGCCACATTTTCAGGAGCAGGGTCATGAATAATTCCGTGGCAAGTCCTGCGAACAGAATCAGAGAGGCGATGTTACCGATGAGGGTTGTGCCTATGAACCATGTGGGCCGCTGGATAAAGAAAGACAATATGCGGCCCGAGATACTACCCTGCTTTCCCCGCAGCTCAATCTGAAGCTTGTTTGCCGATAAAAACGCTACTTCAATACCGGAAAAAAATATTGCAAACAATAGTGATACAACAATACCTGTGATCAGCATCGGCTCCATTTACTCTGTCTTTCGCTTGCGCAAGTTAAAAACAAAAAACAGAATGAGTGCCACCATGATCGCCCAGTACGCATCTGCGATCCCTACTTTCATTATCTGATCAATACCAATGATGAGAAATACAACCGCTGAAGAAAGGATAACGATATCAATAAGCTTCATCAAAGACAAAAATAATCAATTCGCGGTCATTGTTCATTGACCTCAAATTCTCCCTCAGGTTTCAGGATCGTGTACTCGGACATGTCTTGTTTGGCTTCCAGGCCCTGGCCGTAGAGAACATCATCCTCCTGGCGAATGGTGACAAATTTATCAGTGAAAATTCGTTCCTCCGAAGGTTTCCAGAAAAGCTCCTCGGAATTCAGCTGTTCATTGGTGGCGACGTTCCTTACCTGAACTTTTCCGCGGCCACGCCATTGTTTTTCCTTTTCAAAATAAAATGCATGGTCAGCCCGTAAAGTCGACTCCAGTTTGCCGAGTTCATTGTAAAACTCCACAAAGATACCTTTGGGAAATTCACGGTCGCCATTCTGGAATTCATAAACGTGCGGGGCAGTCATCTTGACTTTCACAATATCATCTTCGCTGTAAAAGGTCTCAACATTCTCAACTTCGCGCAAAGGCCCCTCATACATTTCAGGCTCCTTGATCTCGGTTTGGTTGCAACCGGAAAAAACCAGTAAAAGAAAAATCAATGGCAACGAAAAAGCCATAGTGATCCTATGGCTGGAATTAAATCGGTATGGTGCTTTCTTATTCAAATTTTCTTTTAACAAACCATTGACTATTGAAGGTGACGCCAAAAAATATGCGGAAATAGCTTTCTTCAATCAGGTTTTCTTTTTTGTCTCCGCGTTTTCCGAACCGGAAACCGAAGTCGAGTGTCCCGTGTTCGCGGCTTTGCGTAATCACCGTGGGCAATGAGAACCCAAAATTGATGCCAACATCCTGAACTTTTTGATTATTCGCCAGAAAAGGATATTCCTCAATCGATGCTCCCAGCCTGTAGGTAGCCCTTTTGAAATAACTTTCGGAATAAGCATCGGGGGTTCTTTCACCGCCAACCGCGAATGACCATGACTCTTTCAAACCTTCATCGTCGCGACTGACACTCTTGAATGTAGACCAGTCCCGATAGGAGAACTGCGCCCCAATAGACCAATCCATTGCGTGGCTCAGATTCATGCCCACCGTAAAACCGGCTGGCATCCTGATCATGCCAATTGAACTTTGGACTGTGTCACTATCGATCACGCCACCAACCTGGGTTGTGCGGTAAAGCAAATGCCGTTGCCTTGTTTTCAGATCAGTTTCAAATTCGTAAACGCCGCCGAAGCTCAGTCGACCGCGATTGCTTTGAAAAAGAGAATCGAAATTGTATGAAAAGCCTCCGCTGAAAGCAAAATCCTTGACGTACGATCTTTCTTCAAGCGCAACGTAAAAATTGGCAGGTTGCGTTGTGTTGATCAGCTTGTTCTTGTAAACGTTATTTATCGATCCAAATAAATAAGATGCCTTTAATCCAATTGATAGCTGGTTCGTTACTCTCACACCATTTGACCAGCTTAGCTGCGTGATGCCACCATTGCCTTCTTCGATGACATCCACTTTGTCGTCACTGCCAATGATATCATCGGTGTAGGCAAGTTTATATTTAACAGTTGTATAGGGGGCGAGTGACATCGAGGAAGCCCACCTTAAACAATTTTCTCTTACGCAATCCTTCTTTTTCCATGCAATGGGAAATGCGATGACCAGGTAGTTGAGATTGCCGGCTGTCGAGCTTTCGCTGAGTGTATCCGTTGAAATTCTTCTTTGTTCAACAAGGGCACCTGCCTGAAAAATCGCATAGGTATTGAACACCAGGAGTGAGGGATTCATGTGGTTGACAAAAAAATATTGCGGCTGGCTTACCCCGACACCCGCCATCCCCTGACTATTTGTCAAAGCGTTTCCAAACGATTCACCGATGCCAAATGTGCTGAACGGTGACCGGGTGGCCTGACCGAAAACCTGGGCGGACAAAAGAAGGGCAAAAAGAAATACGAGAGAGTTTTTAACGATCGACATTATAAATCAAAATGCTGTTTAATCCCACAAGAACCAGTTCCGGGCTCGCAAATATGGAGGCTTTAAGTTTGTTTTCAAAAAGTCCGGTATCGCCACCACACAAAATCACCCGCAAATCCTGAAATTTGGCCTGGTATCGGGCAATTATCCCGTCGATTTCGGAAATAATTCCATAAATAATTCCGCTTTGAATACAACTTTCTGTGCTGTCACCTATTAGCGGCGGATCGGCAACCGGATATACTAACGGCAAACGGGCGGTGAAAGTATTCACTGCCTTAAACCTCATATGCAGTCCCGGCGAAATAGCGCCCCCATAGTATTTGCCCTCCCGGTCCAGAAAATCGAAGGTGATGCATGTGCCGGCATCTATAACAAGGCAGTTTTCAAAAGGGAAAAGTTGCCGGGCTCCGCATACCCCCGCCAGCCGATCGACACCGAGCGTACCCGGAGTCTTGTAAAGGTTCTGAATCGGAAGTGGTAACGAGGCATCCAGCATAAGGCCCTTGCCGGAATATTGAATGTTTTCCAACAGTAACGATGGGGAAGTGCTGACTGAGGCGACAAGGATGTTTTGAATTGAAATCCCTTTTAGAAACGTGTTCAATTCATCAGAGGCGGGGAACGTATACTTCTCCACCAGGTTTTGGTGATCGAAAATTCCTACCTTGGCTGCGCTGTTGCCCAAATCAACTACGGCATTCATTTAAGGTGCTTCATTTATTTTACACCTGCAAATCTAATCATAAGATCAAAACCAAGAATTTACCAGAATATGGATGCAAAACAGAAATATACGGTTATGGGCCTGATGTCAGGGACGTCCCTCGACGGATTGGATATGGCTTGTTGTTCATTTGAAAAGGTTGGAAACAAGTGGAGCTTCCGAATCATCGCTGCCAAAACTTTAAAGTACCCCGCGCGATGGAAAAAGATACTCTCCGAAGCCCACGAGCTTTCCGGCGAGCAGCTTGTCGCGACAGATATCGCGTACGGTCGTTTTATCGGAACGTCAGCAGTCAATTTTATAAAAACATACAGGCTTAAGGTTGATTTCATATCATCACATGGCCACACGGTATTTCATCAGCCACGAAAGGGATTTACATTTCAATTGGGAAACGGAAACGCGATTCATGCGGTGACCGGGTTGCCACTGGTTTGCGATTTCCGCAGCCTCGATGTAATTCTCGGGGGAGAGGGTGCACCATTGGTTCCTGCGGGTGATAAATTTTTATTTGATGATTACGATGTGTGCATCAATCTCGGAGGAATCGCCAACCTTTCGACCGATCAGAAGCGCCAGCGGATCGCGTTTGACATTTGTTTCTGCAACATGGGTTTGAATCATGTCGCGGCGCAAGCGGGAAAAGAGTTTGACAATAACGGTCAGATGGCGGCCGATGGAGAGGTGCACAAGCCGATGTTCAGACAACTCGATAAAATCTATTCTGTCATCAGAAAAAAAAGACCCTCGCTTGGAAGAGAGATATTTGAATCAAAGGTGAAAGGTTTACTCGACGACGATCGCGTTTCCATAAACGATAGACTTGCAACCTTAACCGAATCCGCAGCAGTTGAGATTGTACGGGCGATTCCGGCCAACATTAAGAACGCACGTGTACTCTGCACGGGTGGAGGGGCATTCAATTCATTCCTGATTTCCAGGATACTGGATCACGCCGGAGACCGCCTGACACTCATCATACCGGATGAGGATATCATAAAATTCAAGGAAGCCCTGGTATTTGCATTTCTCGGGGTGTTGCGCGTGCGCGATGAAGCGAATTGTCTCAGGTCAGTGACGGGCGCCTCACAGGATTCCAGCGGGGGCATTTTGGTGGGATTCTAACTCTTGCCATCTTTGCGACCTCATTAACCTTTTTTTCATGAAAGAGCTTCTTCAAAAATTCGAGAGCAAAAGACCCGAAGTTGTGTTTGAATGGAAAGATCCGGAGTCTGAAGCGGAAGGTTGGGTAGTGATCAATTCGTTACGCGGCGGCGCCGCGGGCGGTGGAACACGAATGAGAAAGGGTCTCGACAAGCGTGAAGTCGAATCGCTGGCCAAGACGATGGAAGTAAAATTTACCGTATCGGGACCGCCGATTGGCGGGGCGAAATCCGGGATCAATTTCGATCCCAGCGATCCGAGAAAACACGCTGTACTTCAGCGCTGGTACTCGGCGGTAATGCCTTTGCTGAAGTACTACTACGGCACGGGCGGAGATCTTAATATTGATGAGACCAACGAGGTAATTCCTATTACCGAAGACGTCGGCATATGGCATCCACAGGAAGGTGTTTTCACGGGTCACTACAAACCAACGGAAGCACAGAAGGTCAACAGGATCGGGCAGCTGCGCCAGGGGGTTTCGAAGGTAATCGAGGACGAGCAGTTTACGCCATCGATCCGAAAAAAATATTCAATCGCCGATATGTGCACCGGATATGGCGTTGCGCAGGCTGTCAAACACTATTACGATTTATGGGGTGGCGAAGTACAGGGAAAACGCGCGGTTGTCCAGGGCTGGGGCAACGTCGGGGCGGCGGCTGGATTTTATCTTGCCCAGTTAGGTGTTCAGATCGTGGGGATTGTAAGTCATGAAGGCGGTCTTATCAATCAAAAGGGATTTACCTTTGATGAGATCCGCGATCTTGTTATCAACCGCCATGGCAATAAACTGGTATCGGACGACATACTTCCATACGACATCGTAAATCAGAAAATATGGGATCTAGAATTTGAGGTCTTTATTCCGGCAGCAGCTTCCAGGCTAATTACAAGAGATTATGTTGATCGGATGATCGAATCAAAGATTGAGGTATTCTCGTGCGGTGCAAACGTGCCCTTTTCGGATCCGGAGATTTTCTTTGGCCCGACCGGATTGTACGCAGATCAAAAGTTCTCCGTCGTGCCTGATTTCATTGCAAACTGCGGCATGGCCCGTGTGTTCGCATATTTTATGGAGAACGAAGTGAAAATGGACGATGCTTCTATTTTTAATGATATTTCGCAGACGATCCGTAGCGCCCTTGTGAAAACACATGCCTTAAATCAAAAGAAAACAGGAATTGCTCAAGCCTCGTTTGAAATTGCGTTAAAACAACTGGTGTAACGAATGTTCGCCGTAAGATCGTTGATTCATTTATGGCGTCGCGGTCAAGACTAATTTTATCAGCAGACCGGCTCCGGCGGCGAGCAGTATCATATACGGTTCTTTCACTTTCTTGAATCTGATCAAAACAAACGCCGTCGCCACAGCGATTCCGATTGTTGGGAGATCTGTTAATGTTCTCTTGCCCAGGACGAGCACGGCGCCTGCAATCGCACCAATGGCTGCCGCCGTAATACCATCAATAAAAGCTTTGATCCCCGGATGCTTGCCATATTTTTTAAAATACGGTGCCGGAAGAATGGTAAAGAGGTAACATGGAAAAAATGTCGCCAGGGCCGCCACGCATGCTCCTGCAAATCCTGCGACTAGATAACCGATAAAACCAACGGTGATCACGACAGGTCCGGGCGTGATCATGGCCACTGCAACGGCATCAACAAATTGCTGCTCATTAAGCCACTGATATTCTTTTACAACGCCCCCGTATAAAAACGGAACGATCGCAAGTCCACTGCCAAAAACAAATGCGCCGGCTTTCGTGAAGAACCACAATATCTGCCACAGTTTCGTATTTGCGGTCGTGTCGATTCCGATCCGTAAAAGTATAGGAATAATTATCGCGGCCTTCGATGTCCGAAACGTCGGCGGAGATTTAACAAGCCAGTAAATAATACCACCGCCGATAATCACAGAAAGAATTTCCTGTTCAAAAATGAATGTGGTAATTGCGGCCACCAAAAAAACACCCCACAGCAACCGGTCTTTGCCAATCGTTTTACTTGTCAGCTTGTAACTGCTTACGGCAATGATCGCGATAACGGCAGCTCCAACGCCGTAAAAAACCGCTTGCATCCACGGTATTCCTCCGTAAGCGACATAAGCCCATCCAATTGCCAGCACCAGGATGAATGAAGGAAGCACGAAGGCGATCCCTGATACTGTAGCGCCGAGTATTCCATAATGGACATAGCCCAGGTATATTCCCAATTGTGCGGCGAGGGGACCCGGCGCAAGCTGCGACAGAGCAAGTCCCTCGCGATAATCTTCTTCGGTAATCCACTTTTTGTCCAGCACAAGATCACGATGCATGTAACTGACCAGGGCCACGGGGCCGCCAAAACCAAATGTTCCAAGTTTCAGAAAGTAACGAATCAGATCATTGAGGGAGTATGATGGAGAAAGGGTTGACATATCTATTTCAAATTCGGATTCCAGGTATGCTTTTCATCATGTACATGCCTGGCCCAGCTGTAAAGAGCGTCATAGATCCTGATTCCAATCCCGAGCATTTCGAGGTCATTGCGGTAATTGAAGGATAGGCCTGCGGAAATCGCCCACAACCCTGCCGACTGCGGAGCAAGCTCGAAACGGTCCGTATCAGCTCCGCGCACGATCAAAGCAATCGTCTGTAAAGCGGGGTCGTCGAGCTTATGTTTTCGTAGAAAGTAATCGAAGGTACAGTCCTGTCCCACATGCGTATAGTCGGCCCCCGGTATATCAAACGGGATTGCGTTAACGTTTTTGGCAATGGGCAGTACGTCCACGGTCGGGACATAAAGGATCTCAGCGTCCGGATCGATAAAGCGTTTTATCAGCCACGGACAGGCGATCCGGTCGATCTTGGGTCGTTCGCGTGTGATCCATTTCATAGCAGCACGATTTTACCGAATGTCGGCATCCGCGAAAAATTTAGATAGAACGAATTTGATCTTTGGGATCCTATTTACCTTTTTGAATCGATTTCCGGTATACGGAGGGCGGCATACCGGTGTGCTGTTTGAATATCCGGATAAAGTGGCTTTGATCAGAAAATCCGGTGAGGTAAGCTATTTCTGAAAGTGTATACTGCGATTCGCCGAGCAAATGGATCGCTTTTTCAATGCGCATCTTGCGTATGTATTTGCCGAATGTGAGGTTGTCAAAATACTTTGAAAACGCGCGCGACAAATAAGCGGGATGAATGTTTAAATCCCTCGAGATTTCCTTAAGACTCAGCGACAAATTGGTGTCGACCTGGTCCTGTATAATCTCCCTGAGTTCCCTGGCCCACACCGGTATTTTCTTTCCCGCGCCGGATTTTTCCCTGATGTATTTATTGAAAACGTGCACCAGCAATTGTTCCTCGGCGGCTTCTGTATGCTTTTTCCCCTGAAGGAATTTGGCCCAGCTGTACAAAGCGTCGTAGATCATCATCCCTTTTTGCAGCAGCGCGTAGTCATCTTTCGTGTTGTGGGCCAGCCCGGCGGAAATCGCCCATAATCCGGACGCCTGGACAGCAAGGTCGTGCCTGTCGGTGTCGGCACCTCTGACAATCGGGGCCATGATTTGAAGTGCTTTATCCCGCAGTTTGTGTTTTTTGATCAGGTAATCAAAAGTACACTCATCGCCATAATGCGTATACTCGACACCGGGGACATCGAATGGGATGGCGCCTATTTTTTTAGCCTGCGCTTTCACCGTCTTTTCCGGGACGAAATGAAATTTCGCATCACGGTCGATGAAATTCCTGATCAGCCACGGGCAGGCTATGCGGTCGATTTTCGGGTGTTCACGCGTGATCCATTTCATATCTTAAACTTGATTTGCGCCAGATAGACGATGGCTCCGCCGATATAGGCGATCAGGGCAAGCCAGCTGATCTTTTTAAGGTACCATATGAAATCCACTTTTTCCATGCCCATAGCAGCAACTCCGGCGGCGGAACCTATGATGAGAATACTGCCTCCCGTGCCGGCACAGTAAGCCAGGAAGAGCCAGACTGCGTGATCAGCCGGGAAAACGGAAAGGTCATACATGCCCATGGTAGCAGCGACTAGGGGCACGTTGTCAATGATTGCCGATAAAATGCCGATCAGGAATATGATGATGCGCTGGTCCCCGATATTATCCGAAAGGACCCCGGAGAACCGATGAAGGGTCATCATCGATTCGAGACAGCCCACGGCGAGAAGAATCCCAAGAAAAAACAAAATGCTGGGTACATCGATCCTCGACAACGCACCCGCCGCGGTATATTCCTTTTTTAAGGCGTCGTCCATGTCGGGATGGCGAAGTTCAGAAACGACCCACAGTATCCCCAGCCCTGCCATCATTCCGATATATGGGGGGAGGTGGGTGAGCACTTTGAAAACCGGCACTCCTAACATAATTCCAAGGCCCAGCACCAACATCAGTGGGCCTCCCGAGACTTTGTTATTGTCGTCGCCAGGTGACTGAGTCTCGGAAAAACCCAGATCGCCCTTCATCCTGAAACTTAAATAAATCAGGGGCACAAGCATACAAGCAAGACTGGGAAGGATCAGCGATTTGATGACGGTGAAGGCCGTAATCTGCCCCCCGATCCACAACATGGTCGTTGTAACGTCACCCATAGGGGTCCACGCGCCTCCGGCATTGGCCGCGATAATGATCATGCCAATGAAAAGCAGCCGTATCTCCCGATTAGGTACCAGCTTCCGGATCAGCGAAACCATGACAATCGTGGTGGTCAGGTTATCCAGGACTGCCGAAAGAAAGAACGTAACCCAGCAGACGATCCACATCAGTGTCTTGGGATTTCTGGTTCTGATCCTGTCTGTGATAATTTTGAATCCATTGTGGGAATCAATCAGCTCCACAATAGTCATAGCCCCCATCAGAAAGAACAGAATCTGTGAGACAGAGCCGAGATGTTTCCCCAATTCATGAAGTATGAATTCCGAAAATGCCGGCTCGGTGGCGTTACCATTCTCCAATTCATGCAAACTGACAAAAATCGAATAATGCTTGCCCGAAAGAATTGCCTCGGTTGGTGACGACAAAATCAAAAGCGTCCAGCAAATGACAGCGGTGAGAATAGCTGTCGCAGTCTTATTTACTTTGATTTGATGCTCAAAGGCGATCAGGAAATACCCGATTGCAAAAACTGAAATGATGACAAATTCCATTTTGCTTTTTTCTGGATGGCCATAAATATAAGGGGAATCGCTCAATGCAAAAAAAAAGGACCCGAAGGTCCCTGCATGCTTTCCTCGTCGATGTTACTTCAGGCCGAATAGTCCTTCGTTCAACACATTCAACGCTTTCTCCTTGTATTGTTTGTCGATCAGTACTGACACGTTGTTGGCACTGCCACCGCACGAGACCATACGTACGGGAATTTCAGAAAGAGATGCAAATACTTTTTCCAGAATTCCCTTTTGATCCATGATCTTGTTTCCCACAATACAGATGATTGTCTGGTCTTTATCCACTTCGATCGAACCGAATTTTTTCAGTTCTGTTTCAATAGAAGAAAGGTGGTGATTGTTATCGATTGTAAGCGAAACGGCCACTTCCGATGTTGCGATCATGTCGATCGGTGTCTTGTGGCTCTCAAAAATTTCGAACACGCGCCTGAGAAAGCCGTACGCCATCAGCATGCGCGATGACTTGATCTTGATCGCAGTAATGCCGTCTTTGGCGGCAATCGCCTTAAAAGAACCAACGGTACCTTTTTCAGTAATGATGGTACCAAACGCTTTTTCGTCCATCGTATTTTTCAGCCTCACAGGTACGTTATATTTCTGCGCCGGAACAATGGTTGAGGGATGCAAAATCTTCGCGCCAAAATATGCCAGCTCCGAGGCTTCGTCGAAAGTCAATTCGGAAATCGGCACTGTTTTTTTCACAACACGCGGGTCGTTGTTGTGCATGCCGTCGATGTCAGTCCATATCTGGATCTCGTCGGCACGAATGGCCGCTCCGATCAACGAAGCTGTATAATCGCTTCCGCCACGCTTCAGGTTGTCGATTTCGTTCCTGTGATTCCGGCATATATAACCTTGCGTGATGATGATCTCAACATTCTGGAGGGACGCGACCAGTGGTTTTAGACGTTGTGAAATTTTCTCAAGTTCCGGCTCTTCATTTTCGTCAATCGACATGAAATGCAGGGCGGGCAAAAGCCGCGCCGGGATCTTCCGCTCCTGCAAGTGCTGATAGAAAAGCTCGGTTGATATCAGTTCACCTTGTGCAAGCAGCTCCCGGTAACTTTTAGTATCAAATTGACCGGCAGCGAGCAAACGCATAAGAATGAAGTAGCGGCTCACAATTTCCTGGCCAATCGCCTGAAAGGCCTCGCTTTCGAAAAGATCCTTGATGAATGAATGATAATGTTTTTCCAGCGCGGATATTTCCTCGCCGGCATTAACGGACTGCCCAATCGTCAGGTGATCTCCGATGGAAACGAGTGCATTGGTGGTGCCTGAAAGCGCTGAAAGAACAACTACCTTTTTACCCGGAGTTGAGGTAACAAGGTTTGCTATTTTCTTCATGCGTTCCGGCCTGCCTACTGAGGTACCGCCAAATTTCAAGACGAGCATAATCTTATGTTTTTTTAAAAGGCGGGCAAATTTACCTATCTGCAAATAATAAAAAACATGAAACAGAAGAGAATCTGGATTTTTTTAACAAACAAATGTTCGGAAAGGTCGAGGCGCGGCGTACCTAATTGCGTTTCATGAAGAGCAGCATGCTCGCGGATCCCGGCAGCGTCATTTGCAGAGGTCCCGGATATATCCGTTTGTATCCTCAAAACCGAGCTCCTGTGCTTTTGTCCAGTCCGCACAGGCGCCGCCTTTGTCCATTTGGCTGGCCCTGGCATTTCCGCGGATATAGTACGCTTCCGCATTCGATGAATCCATTTCGATGACCAGCGTATAATCCTTTACCGCCGCATCATATTGCTTCATCAGAAAATTTACATCCGCGCGTTTCATGAAAAATTGAGCAACGGTCTTGTTGATACCGATCGCCTTATTGAAGAATTCCAGCGCTTCCGGAAAACGTTCGGTTTCGCTTGCAATGATGCCTGCAAAATAGTTCCCCATTTCATCCATGGTAAAGTAATCGGTGTGTTTGAGAATAGCTTCGAAGGCTCCCGCCTTGTTCCCGGACGAATACCTCGCGATGGCAAGATCATAATAAACGAGGTTGGTCGGATCTAGCTGTACCGCCTTTTCATAATCCTCAAGCGCTGCCTGTTTATTTCCCAACTTATTATTCGTATAGCCACGGTTTCCGAAGTATACAGACGCCGGGTCATTCTTTATCGCGCTATTCAGGTCCTCGAGGCATTTTTGAAGGTCTCCCGAACGCAAGTATAATAGGGCACGCGTGCCATAGCCTTTTGCGTTCGCCGGATCAATGCGGATTGCCTTGCTGGCAGACTCAATTGCGCCCACCAGGTCGCTGCCTGCAGCCAGGGCGTTCGATTGATCGAGCGCGATTTCGTAATCCGAATACCATTGTTTTTTTATGATCGCCTCCCAACGTGGATCAGTCTTCAATGATTCGAGGTCGGCATCCTGAAGGATATGTGACATCGGTACTTTGTATTGCGACGAAAGGTTAGACTCGAGGGCTTTAAATGCTTCGTCCTTCCTGCCGGAAAGCGCATAGGTGCATGCAAGGCTGTAACTGCTTCTCGCCTTCCTGAGCTTGTCGTCCTGAAGATAATCCTGGATCGCCTGATCATACTTTTTCAGATAATAATGACAGTCCCCGCGCAATGCGTATGCTTCGCCAAAATCAGATTTCAGGGCTAAGGCGCGGGTGAGTAAACGAATTGCCTCCTCGTAGTTCTGGTACTGGCTTTGCGCGTTTGCCTTGTTGTAAAACTCTATGGTCTGTTGAGCATTTGCGGTTGCTGCAATCACAATCAAAGCGATGTAAATGGGCGGTTTCATGGCGGTACGTCAGGGTGATGTCAGCGCGAAGCCGACAATTAAAAGTATCGATGAAGGAGTTTATTTTAAATACCCTTCCAACGGTATTGCCATCAGTACCAATACGGAGCTGCGTTTCGAAATTGAATTCCCTGCTCTTAAACAAAAAAGGCCACGGCGATGTACCGTGGCCATGGTTTGGGCAAAGAAAACTTTATAAAGCGCCGAGTTGTTTCAAGTACTTTTCAGAATTTGCTTTTACATTTTCCGGCGGATTCAGGCTCAATGCTATTTTGAAATTTTTAATTGCATTTGTCTTGTCGCCTTTTGTTGCATAGGCTTCCCCCAGGCTATCCCACACATTTGCGCTTTTCGGATTCTTTCGTGTGTTCATTATGAAGATTTCGATTGCTTTATCGTGGTCTCCCTGATTCATGAGCTGGTATCCATAAAGGTTGATGTCATTTTCGGTGGCGACCGCCAGTGCGTCGGTCATCAATTTTTCGGACTCCTCAGCTTTACCGGTTTGTTTCAGCAATCCGGATTTAATGCGAAGTGTCTGAAAGCTTTTGTTCTGTGCGATTGCCCGGTCTATCCACACGAGGGCTTTTTCATGATTGACATTATTTGTCAACGCATAATTTGCGGCGCTTGTAAAACCCTGCGGGGTAAAACCTATGGTTCCTTTTAACTCTTCCTCAGCGTTTGCCATGACAATCTCATCGACGGCAAACTCCATTTTCACCGGAAATTGTTTCTTCTCCCAATTCAGTACCAGTTCCCCGGCATTTTTGGTCAGGTTCATGAAGTCGTAGGTCAGTAGTTCGGTATGCGCAATGGTACGCAGCTGGATCTTTGCACGTACCTGATCCTGTTTTGGATCGTAAAAGAAGCTGCCCCATGACCGAAAATCCCTGGACAAGATTACCTCACCCGTATTGTCGGCATTAACGACGAAAAATAATCCGTAAGAGCCTGCCGGAACTGTCTGACCCTCGACTTTTACGGCGTGAGAAAAATTGATCACCGTATTTTCATTTGCCCCGGCGCGCCACGGAGCCGAATTCTTTAATCCGAATTGCTGCACATTCCAACCATACGGGACCAGCGTGCCCCAAATCTCGCGGTTGCCGGCCTTAGGTCTGGAGTACTTCACTGTTACGGTAGAAATGCCAATCGTTTGTGAAACAGTTGCCGAAGGGCTTGGTGTTCGCGGCAATGTGACCTGCGCTGAAACAGTAAACTGTGCGGCGATGAGCATCAGCATTGGAAGCAATAATATTTTTTTCATTGGCTTGGTATTTTAATCAATTTACCAGAGCCACATGGTGGCATCAAAGCTGATGTTTATAGTTACACGAAATGATTTTCGGGCGGCTTACCGCGGTGGCAAGTGGTCAGAGCGGGGGTTGCTTAGCCTGGGACCCGTCCAAAAAAAACATACCGCATGATGGGGTATATCATGCGGTACAGTAGGCATCAGGTTGCAACTCAGGAAATCGCGAGGCCGACGCGTTCCAGCAGTTGTTTGGTTGCGCGGATGCCATCTTCTTCCGCTAAATTGGTACCCTCATATTCGATTCCGATGTGCCCGCGGTATCCCGCTTCTTTCACAATAGGCAGAAGTCGTGAATAATCTGATTCGATACAATTGCCCTGCATATCGAAATCGTAGGATTTTGCGCTAACGCCTTTCGCATAAGGCATCATTTCCTGCACACCCTTGTAACGATCATATTCCTCGAGGCAGGAGAAATCATCTTCCTTACGCTTTATGCAGAAATTGCCAAAGTCGGGCAGCGTGCCGCAGTTTGGCAATCCCACAGCTTTGATCACATTGGCAAGCCATTGTCCATTGGACGAATACCCACCATGATTTTCAACGATGACATTGATGCCGGATTTCTGTCCAAACTCGCTCAGCTTGCGGAGCCCGTCTGTTCCGGCCTTTGCGACTTCATCGGCAGTCCCAACACCGTAGCAGTTCACGCGGATTGAATGGCAGCCAAGATACTTTGCCGCATCGATCCACTTGTAATGATTTTCAACGGCCTGGTTGCGTTTCTTTTCGTCGAGATTTGCCATTTCCCCCTCCCCATCGATCATGATCAATACACTGGTCACTCCGTTATCATCACAACGTTTCTTCAATTCAGCCAGATATTTTTCATCCTTCGCCTTATCTGCAAAAAATTGATTCACGTATTCCACGGCACTGATTCCGAAATCATTCTTTGCCTTGGCGGGGAAATCCAGGTTATCAAGTTCCTTTTTGAAGAGCGCGTTATGCAACGACCATTCGGCGAGTGAAATTTTGAAAAACAGGTCTTTGGATTCTTCTGTGGATGCAACTGCCGTAGTGTCGCTTGTTGTTTCGGAAGACGTTCCCGTTTTGCATGAAGACAGCATCGATGCGGAGATGGATGTACCCAGCGTTACAAGTCCGAGCGAGCGGAGAAAATCAAGACGGTTCATAAGTTATGGTTTAGTCTGAGATAAGGTAGTAAAATTTTCCTTGTACCAAATACCGCCGTAGAAGACCGCATAGCAAATAAAAGAGGAACCGGTTGTGAATTCGATCACAGAAATGTATCCGGTTGGTGACCGCTGTTGACCGTACTGTAACTTGAACACACCAAACTCTCCATGATTCATGAAGCGAAATTCAGTCCGTTCACTCCTGTTTGAATGCCGGCAAATGAATTCTGTACCTCGGTACTATGGTGCGCTTCAAAATTATTCTTTCGGGATTTCATTTCTGGTAATCAGGTCGGTCGGAGGTGATTGAATTAACCGGGGCAAACATGAAAGCAGCCGTCCTGAATTTTACAGATCGACGGTTCCCGCGTGGCGTCGGAGACGGCTGCTAAAACTTTTGTGAGCCGAATATGAAAAATACTCCTTTTTGTCTATTGCCAGGCTTTGCCGAAAGCCTGATCTTGCACGAAAGACCCTTTAAAAACCCTCTTTTGAAGCAGTTGTACCGAAACGTATAACTGCTTTTTTATTTCCTGGTTGCGTGTTTCAGACAACACGGCCTTTTTAACCCACAAAAAATTTATTGTTTAAACTTATTAACAACTGTTAGCCTAATTTTTTTAGAAACAGGCAAAAAAAAGCCCCGGTTTTTCGCCGGGGCCGAAATTTGATTTTCAGTTATTTTTTATTGTCGTTCACTTCCTCGTACTCAACATCCGACACGTCATTATTTGAAGAGGTTCCCTGTCCGGCCTGCGCACCAGCACCTGGTCCGCCGGCATTCGGTTGGCCGCCGGTTGACTGATACATTTCAGTCGCGGCTGCCTGCCATGCGCTGTTGAGTGATGTCATAGCGATATCAATTGCGCCGACATCCTGATTCTTGTGCGCGTCTCTTAATTTTTCGAGTGCGTTATTGATCGCTGTTTTATTTGAATCAGAGAGCTTGTCCCCATATTCCTTCAACTGTTTCTCGGTCTGGAATATGAGCGAATCGGCCTGGTTGATTTTCTCAACACGTTCGCGCTGTTTTTTATCGGAATCGGCGTTTGCCTGCGCCTCCTGCTTCATCTTCTGTATCTCCGCATCGGTGAGGCCGGAAGAAGCTTCGATCCTGATCTTCTGTTCTTTTCCAGTGCCCTTGTCTTTTGCGGAAACATGCAGAATGCCGTTTGCGTCTATGTCGAAGGTGACTTCGATCTGCGGGATACCTCGCGGCGCCGGCGGAATTCCATCGAGGTGAAACCTGCCAATCGTACGGTTATCTTTTGCCATCGGCCTTTCACCTTGCAAAACATGTATCTCAACGGAGGGCTGGTTATCAGCTGCCGTAGAAAACACTTCCGATTTTTTGGTGGGTATCGTTGTATTTGATTCGATCAATTTGGTGGATACGCCGCCCAGTGTCTCGATGCCCAGTGAAAGTGGCGTCACATCAAGTAACAGTACGTCTTTCACTTCACCGGTCAATACGCCACCCTGTATTGCGGCGCCCACAGCAACGACTTCGTCGGGGTTCACGCCCTTCGATGGTTTTTTGCCGAAGAATTTTTCCACTTCATCAACGATTCTGGGAATACGTGTTGATCCACCAACGAGTATCACCTCATCGATTTGCGAAACGTTAACACCAGCGTCCTCGACTGCTTTGCGGCAAGGTTCAAGCGTGCGCCGTACCAGATCGTCGACCAGTTGTTCAAATTTTGCGCGGCTGACCTTTTTAACGAGGTGCTTCGGCACACCATCCACGGAGGTGATATACGGAAGGTTAACCTCTGTTTCCTGTGAGCTTGAAAGCTCGATCTTGGCTTTTTCAGAAGCTTCTTTCAATCGCTGCAGCGCCATCGGATCTTTACGCAAATCGACGTTTTCCTCACGCTTGAACTCATCGGCGAGCCAGTTCATGATGCGCTGATCAAAATCATCGCCACCCAGGTGAACATCGCCATTCGTGGATTTCACTTCGAACACGCCGTCACCCAACTCAAGAATAGAGATATCAAACGTTCCGCCGCCGAGGTCGTACACGGCGATCTTCATGTCTTTGTTTTTCTTGTCGAGACCATAAGCCAATGCAGCGGCCGTAGGTTCGTTGATGATCCGTTTCACATCAAGACCTGCAATTTGACCAGCCTCTTTCGTTGCCTGGCGTTCAGCGTCATTGAAGTAGGCCGGTACCGTCACAACCGCCTCCGTTACGGTAGTTCCCAGATAATCTTCCGCCGTCGATTTCATTTTCTGCAGGATCATCGCCGAGATCTCCTGCGGAGTATACAAACGATCCCCGATTCGAACGCGAACCGTGTCGTTATTTCCGCGCTCGACCTGATAGGAGACCATTTTCATTTCACCGGTAACGTCTTCATATTTCTTGCCCATGAAACGCTTGATGGACATTACCGTATTTTTAGGATTGGTTATAGCCTGGCGTTTGGCTGGATCCCCAACCTTACGCTCTCCTTTTCCGTCATCCAAAAATGCCACAATCGAAGGGGTTGTTCTCCGTCCTTCGCTGTTGGCAATTACTACCGGTTCATTACCTTCCATTACAGCAACGCAGGAGTTTGTCGTACCCAAGTCGATGCCAATTATTTTTCCCATGATATATTAAGGTTTACAGTTCTAACTAAAACAATGAGTAAAACCGTTTCAACAATGGTTATGCCAGTACCTTATCTCTGACAAAAAATGACACAATGGCAGGAAATGCACCAAGAAACAGCACGACCGCGCGATCCCTAAAGTAACAACCGGCACCCATCCTGAAGCGGGAGCCGGGCGCACAGATTTAGCTATTATGACTTTTTACTTACACCCGGGGACTTCCTGAAGGACCTCCCGGTATCTTTGACACACAAATACACGACATGAAAAAAATAATCTTCCTCGCAATTCTGGCGATATCATTATCCGGTCTTGCTGCCTGCTCCAAAACTGTTTTAATTAAAGGAAATGGGAATCCTCCACCCGGACAAGTCAAAAAGGTTACAGGGAGCCAATCTGCAAAGCCATACGCCCCAGGTCAGAAAAAGAAAAACTAGATCATCGTTCCCGAGAATCATCCGCCAAGTCTGGGAGTTTACATTGTATCTACAAACCTATTTTTTCACCGAACGATGTCCTGCCGCGTCGGCGACATCTTTATTGTGACCACACCGTTGGCGACCTGTCCCAGCGGTGATCTTTGAGTTTTGACATCAGTGACTGATCCAGCATTTTACCGTCGCTCGATTTGATATTTGCTTCGACATGTTTGACCTTTCTCATGCCGGGAATGATTGTATGAACATCATCATTGCCCAAAATAAATTTCAATGCCATTTCGGGCATCGACATCCCCGCCGGCAGCAAAGGCTTTAAGGCATCAGCGTGTTGCACGCTTGACTTGAGGTTTTCGGGAACAAAGTACGTCGCGCGCCAATCACCTTTGGGAAAGACCGTATCAAGGGCAAGTGTTCCGGTGAGCGATCCCTCATCGAATGGAACGCGGGCGATGACAGCGATATCGAGTTTACGGCATAACGGAAAAAGGTTATCCTCCGGCGCCTGGTCGAAGATATTGTAAATAACCTGCACGGCATCGATAAGGCCGGTTTCAAGTGTTTCCAAAACATTATCCGGCTCCCAGCGGTTTACACTGATGCCTATATAGCGGACCTTTCCTTCTTTTTTCAGTTTCTCCACTGCAGATTTCCATTCATCGCGATCGGCCCAGCCGTCTTCCCAAACGTGAAATTGCTGAAGATCAAGGCAATCAACACCAAGGTTTCGCAGGCTCTTGTCAGTGTACTCAACAATATGGGAGGCAGGGAAACAATCTTCAATTTTATATTCGGGCTTTGAAGGCCACTTAAAGTTCTTTGGAGGGATTTTCGTTGCGGCGTATAGCTTCCGGGTACCATGGCGTTTGATCAACTGTCCCAGTATTTGTTCGCTTTTGCCTTCGCCATAACCCCATGCCGTATCAAAGAAATTGCATCCAAGCTCCACCGAACGTTCCAAAGCCCGGGTAACTTCCAGGTCGTCTGAGCCGGTCCAGCCGGCGAGGCCCCACATTCCATAACCAACTTCACTTACATTCCAACTTGTTCTTCCAAATCTTCTGTAATGCATAACTGAATTTTAAATGCCGAATATAGGTTTTTACCGAGCATAAAATGAACCTGGGCTAACACATTTTAAGTACTTTTGCGACCGGAAATTAATATTCGGGAGAAGCTGATGGTCACTTTTGAATCCGGCCCTTCTGAGCAAGCGACACATGAATTTGGAACAGGAAATAGCCAAGCGCCGAACTTTCGGAATTATCAGTCACCCTGACGCAGGTAAAACGACGCTTACTGAAAAATTGCTTTTATTCGGAGGCGCGATCCAGAAGGCTGGTGCAGTCAAGTCGAGCAAGATCAAGGACCATGCGCGGTCAGACTGGATGGAAATAGAAAAGCAGCGTGGTATTTCTGTGGCTACGTCCGTCATGGGTTTCAATTACAAGGATGTAAAAATAAACCTGTTGGACACACCTGGTCACCAGGATTTCGCGGAGGATACTTTCCGCACGCTCACTGCCGTTGACAGCGTCATCATGGTGATTGATTGCGTCAAGGGGGTTGAAATCCAGACGGAGAAGCTCATGGAGGTTTGCCGCATGCGTAGCACACCGGTGATATGTTTCATCAATAAGCTCGACCGTGAAGGGCGGGATCCATTCGAACTGCTTGACGAAATCGAAGAGAAGCTTAATATCAAAGTACGGCCTTTGAGCTGGCCCATCAATATGGGTAAGAACTTCAAAGGTGTCTACAGTCTTTACGAGAAAAGTCTTCACCTGTTCACACCGAGTAAAATAACGGTGGAGGAAGGCATCGAGATTACCGATATCAACGACATTCTGCTGGACGAATATGTCGGTGAAAATAACGCAAAGCAGCTGCGCGCCGATGTAGAATTGATCGAAGGTGTTTATCCCGACTTTAACGTTGAGGACTACCTTCGCGGGAATGTTGCTCCCGTATTTTTTGGAAGCGCCGTAAACAATTTCGGTGTGAAGGAACTGCTGGATACTTTCATTCGTATCGCGCCAGCGCCCATACCGCGTGAAACGACCTTGCGTATCATCGAACCGGACGAAAGCAAGTTCACTGGTTTCATTTTCAAGATTCACGCCAATATGGATCCCAAGCACAGGAACCGGATCGCGTTTCTCCGGATCTGTTCCGGAAAATTCGAACGCGGCAACAATTATTTCCACGTTCGGCAGGAAAAGGCTTTGAGGTTTTCAAATGCAACCGCGTTTATGGCTCAGGATCGTGAGACGGTTGATCAGGCGTGGCCCGGCGATATTGTCGGAATTTACGATACCGGCAACCTCAAAATAGGTGACACGCTGACGGAAGGTGAAAAAGTACTTTACACAGGCATCCCGAGCTTCTCTCCGGAGATCTTCAAAGAAGTTGTGAATCTGGATGCCATGAAGACAAAGCAACTTGAAAAAGGCCTGTCACAATTGATGGAAGAAGGTGTCGCGCAGCTTTTCACTTATGAGCTGGGTAAGAAAAAAGTTGTCGGCGTCGTTGGCGCTCTGCAGTTTGAGGTGATCCAGTTCCGGTTGAAAAACGAATACAACGCGACTGCGCAGTTCGTTCCCCAAAATATCTACAAAGCCTGCTGGATCAGCAGCAAAGATCCACGAAAGCTCGCCGAGTTCATCGATTCAAAACAGCGGCATATTGCCCGCGATAAAGACGGTAAACTTGTGTTCATGGCTGAATCGAAAGGATGGTTACAAATGGTGCAGGATAATTTTCCAGACGTCAAATTCCACTTCACCTCCGAGTTCAAGGATTAACGTCAACGTATCTTTTTTTCGAGTACGGTGATGTTTTGTTTTGCTTCCTGTTTTCCAAGGGACAATGCTTTTTTGTAAAGCTCGAGGGCTTCGCGGTATGTTTCCTTTTTCTTGAGAGGAGCCAGGCGTGTGCGATTGGCGGCCTCTTCAACAGCTTGCGCACGCGCGTAATACGCCTCAGCCTCGCTGACTTTGAAATTGTCGACCATCTCCGTTACTTTTGCCTCGATCAGAGAAAGCTCCTGTTGTTTTGTGTCGATCTTGATGCGCATTTCCGCGAGCTGACCTTCCTGAACCTTCACAAGTTTGATCAATCCTTTATTTTCGGATTTGTAATTTTTTACCTGGTCATCGAGGTCGTGAAGCTCTTTGGCTGCGATCTCGAGCTCACTTTTCAAAGCGACCACCATCATCATATAGGCGGAAGCATCGCTGTTGCTGGACTTTAGCTCCTGCTCAATGGTGTCGATCTTTTTTTCGGTTCTCACCACGTAATCGTTGATATTGCGAACCCGTTCGGTGAAGACTTCAAACGAAGTACCTTCGCTGAGATTTGCATGGAGCGCATCCCGGTTGATATCGATTGAATCCAGTAACAATTTAACTTCGCGCATGGTCTCAACAACCGAGTGCCGGGTCTGAAGCTCTCTACGCAAAGAATCATTTTCTGCCCTCAGCCGCTCAGTCTCTTCGACATTACAACTCAGAAAAAAAGTTGCAAGAAAACCGCTCAGCAAAATTGGAAATGTTTTTTTCATAATATTTTACAGGAAACAAAAATAATTGAATAAAGGATTTTAAATGGGAATCGACTATTATTGTTTTTGCTGCTATGGGTAAAAAAGGCATCGGATACCGCGTGGTTTATGAAGACAATCATCTGCTGGTTGTTGACAAGGATGCCGGAATCCTCGTACAAGGGGATCAAACGGGTGATATTCCACTTGTAGAACGATGCAAAGACTATCTCAAGGAAAAATATCATAAACCCGGCGAAGTATTTTTAGGCGTTGTTCACCGGCTGGACAGGCCTGTGAGCGGTATCGTGGTTCTCGCCCGGACTTCGAAGGGACTCGAGCGCATGAATGCCTTATTCAGGGAGAAACAAACCAGAAAAATATATTGGGCGATCGTGCAGAAGAAACCCGAACCCGAGCAAGGCACCCTGATTCACTGGCTGCGTAAAGATGAAAAAAAAAATAAAACAACGGCATACAACCGCCAAACCGATGATGGGCTGAAGTCCGAGTTAAATTTCAGGATGATCGGTCTAAACGAGGGAAATTTTCTGGTTGAGGTAAATCCGCTGACGGGCCGGCCGCATCAAATCCGGGTGCAGCTTTCGTCGTTAGGATGTCCGATCAAAGGCGATGTCAAATATGGTGCGCGGGAAATGAATGCAGACGGAAGCATCTGCCTTCATGCACGAACGCTGGAATTTGTGCATCCGGTAAAAAAAATCAAGATGAGATTCGAAGCTCCGCTTCCAAATTCCGAATATTGGAGCGCATTTAAACATATACCGGCCTGAAAATGTCAAACATCTCGTGGATACAAAGACTGAAAAACCGTTGGAATGTTCCAAACACTTTTCAACTGGTGACTATCCTGGTCGTATTTACCTGTACGGGATTTAGCGTTCTATTAATCAAGAGGCCTTTGCTCTCCTGGCTGTCAGGATCAGACGAGCAATCAACACTTGGCACAATTTTGTACTACATTTTTATTCTTCCATTTTACAACATTCTGCTTCTCGCCTATGGCTTTGTGTTTGGTCAATTTCATTTTTTTTGGCAGTTTGAAAAACGTTTTTTTAAACGCATGGCTTCAAAATTCAAAAAACCAAAATAAACTTTATGAAAAAGTTACTTCTACTCGTCATTGGTGCACTTGCAGCAGGTGCATGCTCGTCTCCAAAGTACACTTACCACTTTGATCACTATGACTACAACAGTGGTAAAAAACAGCCCAAGCTCATAACCGCCGGGGTAAGCGAGAACATAAGCCCGCTCATCATGAGTGAAGAAAGCGTCGTGACCACTTCCGCGTCAACGGTTGAAACGCCCGTCGCAAAACCGGAGGAGAAGGCAGATAAGCAAATGATTCTGCAAAAGATACGCGCGATGTCCCAGGAGGATCGTGCGAGGTTGAAAAAAGATATCAAAACAGAGCTGAAAAAATACACGGATTTGAAAAAATCTCCCGTTCATGTTGGAAGCAACACCGCGACAAAAGAATGGGACCGGGATCTGAAACTTGCTGCGATCTTCGGCGCGGTAGGGCTGGTGCTATCCCTGTTCAGTGGGGTCAACTCTGTTTTCTGGGTCCTTGCAGTCATTGCCCTGGTCATCGGTGTTGTATTCCTGATCAAGTGGCTTGCGCGACAATGAGATCCTGGCAATCGAGTAGAGTAAAGTAAAGGGATCTTTTAAACCTGTGGAAGCCACAAAGGAGGGTCCTTTACTTTAGCCCTCTCACACCACCCTGCGTACCGGTCTGGTACAGGGCGGTTTGTTAGAATAATGAT